>Ga0070696_100001840_pt1 | contig 13932 bp, 16 predicted proteins | sample KBSK1253metaG_FD_65474 | JGI IMG/M metagenome (GOLD analysis project Ga0070696, IMG submission 65474) | Corn, switchgrass and miscanthus rhizosphere microbial communities from Kellogg Biological Station, Michigan, USA - KBS K1-25-3 metaG | ecosystem: Host-associated > Plants > Roots >... | reverse complement strand
GCGCGTAGCCAGCGACACGCTCAAGGAGTTCGGCGTGCCGCACGAAAGCCGCGTGCTCTCGGCGCATCGCAGTCCGGAAGCGACTGCCGAATTCGCCTCACAGGCGGAAAAGCGGGGCCTGGAAGTGATAATCGCGGCGGCTGGCGGAGCCGCCCATCTCGCGGGCGTAATCGCGGCGCATAGTGTTGTGCCGGTGTTGGGCGTTCCCATGGAAAGCCAGTCGCTCAAGGGGCTGGATTCGCTGCTCTCGACCGTGCAGATGCCCGGTGGAATTCCGGTGGGGACGCTGGCCATCGGGAAGCCCGGCGCCAGGAACGCGGCGCTGCTCGCCATCGCGATTCTGGCCAACAAACGGCCGGAGCTTCGTGAGAAGCTCCACCGTTTTCGCGCCGACCAGAAGCAAAAAGTAATCAACGAGACGCTGAGCTGAGCGCCGGCTCCCAAGCTGGAAACAGGATTGCTTCCGTGTGTTTCGAGGAGCATGACGCATGCCGGGTAAGAAGCATTTGCGCGGGGTCGGATCGAAAGAGCAGCGGCAATACGAACACATTAAAGAGAGCGCCCAGAAGTCAGGGCGTTACGGCAAGCGCGCCAAAGAAGTAGCGGCACGCACCGTCATGAAAAAGCACAAGAAGGCCGGACACAAGAAGGGAAAATAGATAGACGGTCAGTGGGCCGAGACTTCCTCGGCCTCCTGCATGACCACGCCCGGTTTCGCGTTCGGCGGCATCGGAGCCAGCATCTGCTCCTTGCGCATGACCAGCGTTGACGTGTTATAGCTCGCCACCTCGAAGCCGTGGCCGTGCGTGATGGCATCGGTCGGACAGGCTTCCACGCAATAGCCGCAGAAGATGCAGCGGTTGTAGTCGATGTTGTACACGCGCGCGTAACGCTCTCCGCCGCTGATCCGCACCTTTTCGGTGTTCTCGGCGGCTTCGATGTAGATGCAGTTGGCAGGACACGCTGCCGCGCAAAGAAAGCACGCCACGCACTTCTCCATGCCGTTTTCATCGCGCTGCAGGACATGAACGCCGCGATAGCGCTGCTGGAGCTTGGGCGGTTCGTCGGGATAATTTTCCGTGACCGTAGGAGACATCATCTCCTTCAACGTCACGCTCATCCCTTTCGCAAGCGCGGACGCGGACTCGATCAATTCCTCGAGAGGATTGGCCATCTGTTCTTTATCTTAACTTGCCTGGGGTCCCGGACCGGGCCCTAGTTCCTGGAGCCTCAACCGGATTTCATTTCGGGCACCTGCTCGCCCGGACGAAATGGGTTCACGCCGAGCTTTCCGCCGAGCGCCTGAAGTTCCTTGCGGTGGAAACCGACGAGCGACCACGAAACCGTACCGTCCGTCTCGACCAGAAAAATCGACGGCACGTAGGCGATGCCGTACGCGTTGCTGGCCGGATAACCTGCGCTAGCGCTATCGAGCAGCGTGGGCATCGTGATGCCGTACTCTTTATGGAACTCGCGGGTGGCTTCCGCATCGTCCTGCGAAATGGCGAACACGCGCGCCCTTCCATCCCCCAGACCCCGGTAAATGCGCTCGAGAAATGGAAACATGTACTGGCAGGTGGGGCAGGAAACTTTGAAAAACGCCAGCAGGACAGGGCCGGCCGGCAGCAGTTCCTTGAGCGCTCTCTGGCCGCCCGTCAAATCTTCCAACTGGAAATCCGGCGCGCGTCCTCCCGCCTCGATGGGTTGGTTCTGTTTCGCGGAAGCCATACTCCCAGTGTAGAAAAAAGCTGCGACGCCTCGCAAAAGCCGCGCCGGGTGCAGGTTCAATCTTCCTTCATGTGCTGCACAAAATTGAGAATGTCGAACCGCTTGATCTCGCGTCCGGGGAAGAAGCTGTTGATGGCATTCTGCTCGTCATCGAACACTTCGAAAATCGTGGTGAGCTTGGTCATGACCAGCAACTCGATGCTGCGCCGCGTAAGATTGAGCAGCTTGATCTTTCCTCCCGCTTTCTGCATCGACGTGTAGCTCATCACCAGCGCGCCCAGGCCGGTGCTGTCGACGTAATCCACTTCCTTCAAGTTCAGGATCACGTTGCGGTGACCGGATTCATTGAGCTTCTGGAGACGGTCGCGAAACATGGAGGCCTCTTCCCCGACGGTAAGACGCCCGTTGAGATCGACGATCGTTACGCCTTCGCGTTCTCTCTGTACAATTTCGAGGCTCATGAGAGTGTGCCGTTTTCAGGCCTTTGATTGTATCCGGTCAGGAAAGGAAAAGTTAGATCGGCATCTTGACGCCGATTTCGGCTTCCACATTTTCGATCGGCACCATCTCGATGGCGTCCCACGGGCACCCATCGAGGAATGCGCCATCCGGTCCCTTGCTGACACATTTCTTGCAGCCGATGCACAGGAACGGGTCCACTTCGATTCGTCCGAACGGCGGATGATCCAGGTCTGGGATCCAGTACATGCAATCGGCCACCGGGCAATAGGGGACGCAGGCCGGTGAGCCGGCGCAACCCGTGCAGCACTCGGTGATGATGGCCAATTCTTTGGGGCGCTTCTTGCGCGGAGTAGTGATTCCCTCGGACTTCGGGTCCATCTTCACGACTTCTGCGAGCATGAGCGAATTATGGCATAACCCACTGCGATGCGCCAAACTGCGGCTGTTGTATGCTCATCAACAAAGCTCATGGCCGACACGGCACCGCTCGCGGCATCAGCGCCTCCAAAAGCTTCGGTGCGACGGCCATCCATCCCCTGGTTCATCTGGTGGTCCGTAGCGGCGGTGACTTCCGGCGTTTTCGGCGGCGTATGGGATATTGCGTGGCACAAGAGTATCGGCCGCGATTCGTTCTGGACGCTGCCGCACGTATTGATTTACCTGTGCGGCGTGCTGGCGGGCGTGGCCTGCGGATATGTGATCATTTCGACGACTTTCAACAGGAACTCGCCGCTGCGCCCGGCCTCCATCGCGATGTGGGGATTTCGCGGTCCGCTGGGAGCTTTCATGTGCGTGTGGGGCTCCGTCGCGATGCTCGCCTCAGCGCCTTTCGACAATTGGTGGCATGAGGCGTACGGGCTCGACGTCAAGATTCTGAGCCCGCCGCACGTGCTGCTGGCGCTCGGCATGACCGCCATCCGGGTGGGCACGCTGGTGATGGTGGTTGCTCAGATGAACCGCGCTTCGGGCGAGCTATATAGGAAGCTCGAGCGGCTGTCGTTCTATACCCTGGTGGTTCTGCTGGGGCTGAGCCTCGGGATCATGGAGGAGCTGACCAACCGCGTTTTCATGCACGGCGCCACATTCTATCTGGTGCTGGCTTTGACCGCGCCTGGCTGGATGGCAGTTGCGGCGCGGATTTCGAACCAGCCATGGGCCGCGACGATTCTCACGGCGTCCTACACCGCCCTGCACCTTGGGTTCTTGTGGCTGTTGCCGCTCGCACCCGCCGAACCCCAGCTTGGTCCCGTATACCAAAACGTGACGCACCTGGTGCCACCCGATTTTCCGCTGCTGATCCTTGCGCCCGCAATCGCCGTCGATCTATTGCGGCGCCGCATCGGGACATGGAGCAGGTGGGCGCAGGCAGCGGCCCTCGGCGCAACGTTCGTCGTGACCCTCATCGCCGTGCAGTGGCCGTTTGCCGGCTTTCTGATGTCGCCCGCATCACGGAACTGGTTCTTCGGCACACACTACCACCCATACTTCGCGCCGCCCTCCTGGGCCTCGGTGCGCAATGTGTTTCTGCCGACCGAGCAAACACCGGCGGAATTCTGGTTGCGAATGGCCATGGCGCTTGCCGGTGCAACCGTCATGATGCGCCTTGGCTTCACCTGGGGCGAATGGATGCGGCGGCTGCGCCGGTAACTTTCAATTTCTATCCTTTTGGATAGACGGGAATCTGTTCGGATAGCGCGGTAGTCTCTGCTGCAAAATCCGTCTGGACCGCCACACGCGATAAGTTTCTATCCGTCTATTCGTTTACGCGATTCCAGGCCCGCGCCTGCATTCGGATTTCGCCATGGCAGCGGAATTGCAGAATATCGCTTCAAATCCAATCCTGAGGAGGTTCAGAACATGGCACACGTTGAACGGCGATGGCCCCTGCCGGAGCTGCCGTTTTTCTATAGCGTTGATGAGCCGGTTGGCCGTCACGCCCCGAACCATCCGGATGATGTGAGGTTGGTTCAGTACATGCTCAAGCGGGTGTTCGAGAGTCCGGATGTGACGCCCTTAAACGAGCCAATTGAAATCGACGGCATTTTTGGGCCGAATACCTGGAACGCCATCGTCGAATTTCAAAGACGTTGGCGGCGCATGACGGCCCGGTACACCACGCCCGACGGCATCGTGGACGGGCGCGTCTCCCCGGCCCGAAACGCCGGCTATGACCATGCCGGTCATATTTATGCATACACGATCGTCAGCTTGAACATCGAATTCAAGGCTTGTTATCCCGAGTACTTCAATGCACGTCTGCATTTATCCCCTACGATTCCGATATCCGGAAATTGACGCCGCAGCGCCCTGGCAATCGCGGCTCGGTGCTAACCGTCACGCTGCCGGTCGATAAATGCCAGGGCGCGCGTGAGGATTTCGGCAACATCGGACGGCTGCACCTTGATGATTTCGGCGGTCGAACCACTGAGCGGCCGCCAGCGTGCGAAGAATCGCTCGGAAGGGTACCCGGCGAAAATACTCAGTAGCGGTACGGCACAAGCTGCGGCGACGTGCTGGCCGGCCGAGTCGTACCCGATATAGAGATCGCTTTTTGCAATCGCCGTCGCAAATTGGGCGAACGGACCGCAAAAAGTCTGGACGCGATCCGCGGGAGCCCCGGAGTTTGCGATGGCGCGCGTGACCCGCTCCGCCTCATCTCCACCCGCGCCCTGGTCAATCAGCACGTGCATCCCCGCCCTGGATACGTGCGCGACAAGCTGTGTTTCAAAGGCATCGCCGACGCGCTTCGCCGGATTCTCGCCAACGCCGAAACTCATGGTGACGAAGGGCCGCCCGGGAATGTCCATGGAGTGGGCGGGCGCAACGAAGCGACCGGCTTCCTCGATCCCAAAAGTTTCCCGTGCCCAGCGGGCTGCAAGCACCGGCAGTGCGTCGTCTCCGTCACCGCCATAGCCGCGGCTTTCGAAGAAAAAGTAATTCTCTTCCGGACAAATCGGCAGCAGGCCGAGTTGTGTCAGTCGGGAATCGGGATCGATCACGATGCTGTCGGGTTCGGAGAGCGCGCGCTTCAGATCTGCCCAGGGCGCCAGCCGGTCGCTCACGCTGCCCGAGCGCACGTGGGGTGCCGGCAGGTGCTCGATACGCGGATCGCCGGCGAACATTTCCCAGGATTTCCGGCTGCCCGCCAGAATAATGCGAGCGCCGGGAAAGCGCCGCTTCGCCGCGTCCAGCAGCACGCTGGTAATCGCCACATCGGCGCCCAGTGTCACTCGCGAAAGCACGAAAACCGTTCGAACGTCGGCAGAAAATATGCGGGGCTGCCGGATCCGCCGGTAACGCGCCACCAGGTCCGCTGCTTTGAAATCCGGCGCCACCCGCTCGATGATTTCCGAAAACAACTCCGCATAAACGTCGCACAGCCGTGGCTCAAACAGGTCCGCCAGCCGCTCCACCACCACGCGGAACAGAGCGTCGGAACATTCAGGCGCCAGCAGGCTGTCGAGCAGTCCATCCGGCCGGCGCTCGCCGTGCAGGCAGCAGGCAAGCAGCTCCGCGGCCCGATCGTTACACGAAGTACTTGCCAATGATCCGATCCAGTTTTTTGCGCGTGCTTTCCGGCACGAGCTTGCGGTCGGTGATGAGGGCATGCGCGAGCGCCGACCCGCATTTGCACGTGCGTGCAGCCGGCATCGCGGCCACCGCCGCCGCGACTACCTTGGAAGCGTTCTCGGCATTCCTGTTCAGGTTGGCGATGATGTCGCTGACCGTGACTGCGTCGTGCTCGGGATGCCAGCAATCGTAATCGGTCACCATGGCGACGGTGACGTAACAGATCTCGGCCTCGCGCGCGAGCTTCGCCTCTTGCAGATTGGTCATGCCGATGACGTCCATGCCCCAGCTTCGGTAAATGCTCGATTCAGCTTTGGTCGAGAACGCGGGCCCTTCCATGCAGAGATACGTGCCGCCCTTCTTGGCATTGACGCCGGCACTGCGCGCGGCGCTGATCGCGACATCGGCGAGCTGCGGGCAGATTGGATCGGCGAAGCTGATGTGCGCGACCAGGCCCTCGCCGAAAAAGGTCGAGACCCGTCCGCGTGTCCGATCGAAGAACTGGTCGGGAATGACGAAATCGAGCGGCTTATGTTCTTCCTTCAGCGACCCGACCGCGCTCAGCGAAATAATGCGCTCAACGCCCAGCGATTTCATGCCGTAAATGTTGGCGCGAAAATTCAGCTCCGATGGCGATACGCGATGCCCGCGCCCATGCCGCGCCAGAAACGCCACCGGTTTTCCGGAAAGCTTGCCAACCACATAGTTGTCCGACGGGCGGCCCCATGGCGTATCGATCGTGAGCTCCTCGTGGGCCTCGAAACCGGGCATGGAGTAGAGCCCGCTGCCACCAATAATGCCGATCTGTGCTTGCATATTTATCGATCTTCGATTAATTCGATTAGCACGCCACCGGTCGAGTCGGGGTGCACGAACACGTACTTGTGACCGCCCGCCCCGGCCCTCGGCGGCCCCAGAAGCTTTGCCCCAGCCGCGCTCAGCCGCTCAACCGCGGCATTCAAGTCAGGGACACGCAGCGCCACGTGGTGCAGTCCCTCGCCGTGTCGGGCGACGAAGCGCCCTACCACGGAATTCGATCCGGTAGGCTCGAGCAGCTCAATGCGCGAATCGCCGGCGGGCAGCATCGCGACAGTGACCTTTTCATGCGGCACGATTTCCATGGAGGCGACCTGCATCCCAAGTTGTCCTTCATAGAAACCGAGCGCCGCTTCTATGGATTTCACCGCCACGCCCAGATGATCGATCGAGACCCCGGCTCGCGCCACCGCCACAGGATTTTTCCTCCGTGGAAAGTTGCGGATTGCCGCGAGCAGCTCATCGATACCCGTCGCTTCGGTCGCGACCGTGCGTATGATCGGCGGCTGCCGTCCGTCCGGCCGCTGCGCCAGGCCCAGCATGCTCTGAATCTCGCCTTCCACTCGTTCCGCGCCCGGATGGTCAGCCTTGTTGATTACGAAAATGTCCGCGATCTCCATGATGCCGGCCTTGATTGCCTGTACATCATCACCCATTCCAGGCACCAAAACCAAAACCGTGACATCGGCGACGCCCGCGATCTCGACTTCGTCCTGGCCCACGCCCACCGTTTCGATGATTACGTAATCGCGTCCCGCCGCATCCAGCAGCCGCGCCAGATCCGCGGTGGTGCGGGCAATGCCGCCGGAGGAGCCGCGCGTCGCCATGGAGCGGATGAAAACGCCCGCGTCGCCGTGGTGCGCCTGCATGCGGATACGATCGCCCAGAATCGCACCGCCGGAAATCCGGCTGGTAGGATCGACCGCGATGATACCGGCCGTTTTTCCTTCGCGGCGGATCGCACGAACCAGCGCATCCACCAGCGTGCTCTTACCGGCGCCCGGCGGACCCGTCACGCCCACGACGATCGCATTCCCCAGATGCGGCGCAAGCTCGCGCATCAATTCTGCCGCTTCCGGGGCGCGGTTCTCGATGACGGTCGCGGCGCGGGCGAGCGCGCGGGTATCGCCACTCCGGATCTTCGCGGCCCAGTCCTGCATCAGTCTTTGAGCAATTGCCGGGCGATCACCAGCCGCTGAATTTCGCTCGTGCCTTCGCCGATGGTGCAGAGTTTGACGTCGCGATAAAATTTTTCGACCGGGTAGTCTTTGATGAAGCCGTAGCCGCCGTGGATCTGCACCGCTTCGTTGGCGATGCGGACCGCGGCCTCGGAGGCGAACAGCTTGGCCATGGCGGATTCGCGTGTCACGCGATGGCCGCGATCGAGCTTCCACGCGGCGCGATAGATCAGCAGACGGGAGGCGTCGATATCGGTCGCCATATCCACAAGCTTGTGCTGGATCGCCTGAAATTCCGAGATCGGTCGTCCGAACTGTTTGCGTACCTTTGAATATTTCAGCGCGGCGTCGTAGGCCCCCTGCGCCATGCCGAGCGCCAGAGCGGCGATGGAAATGCGGCCGCCGTCGAGCGTCTTCAGGCTGTCGACGAAACCCTCGCCCTGCTTGCCCAGCAGTTGCGACGCCGACAACCGGCAGTTCTGAAAAATCACTTCGCCGGTGGCGCTGGCCCTCAATCCGAGCTTGTTCTCCTTCTTGCCGGTGCGGAAACCCGGCGTATCTTTCTCGATGATGAAAGACGAGATGCCGTGTTGTGCCGCGCCGCGGTCGGTTACCGCCATGGCCACGCAAACATCGGCGTAGTGCGCGTTAGTAGTGAAGGTTTTCGCGCCGTTCAACACCCAGCATTCGCCTTGACGCACGGCCGTGGTGCGCGTGCCCGCGGCATCCGAACCCGCTTCCGGCTCCGTGAGCGACCAGCAGCCCAGCCATTCGCCGGTAGCAAGTTTCGTGAGGTAGCGCTGCTTCTGCTCCTCCGTGCCGGCCTTGTAAATGTGATTGCCGCAAAGCGAGGTGTGCGCCGCGATGATGATGCCGACCGACCCGTCCACGCGCGACAGCTCTTCGATGATGATGGAGTACTCGATGTAGCCCAGGCCCGCTCCGCCGTAATCCTCGGGAAAGATCGAGCCCATATATCCCAGTTCGCCCAGCTTGCGCACGACCTGCTGGGGAAAAATCTGCTCCTCATCCCACTCCATCACGTGCGGAGCAATTTCCGATTCAGCGAACTCCCGGACAGATTTGCGAAGCTGGATCTGCTCTGGCGTGTACTCGAATTCCACTGCCTAGACGATCTCTTCCTTCGCCGGATCCCACCGCAACGCGCGGCCCTGGCGATAGCTGTCTACGGCCATGCGGCAGGCGATTGAAACGCGGTAGCCGACCTCAAAGGGACAGTTGGGTTCGGCCCCTGTACGCATGCAGTCGAGAAAATTCTGGATGTGCGCCTTGGTTTCGTTGGCGCCGGTGCGGGTGTTGCCCACGATCTCAACGCCGTCGGGCCGGTTGACCTTCTGCGGCAGGTAACGGATCTGCTGGCCGCGCGCGATGGTGCCGTCGGTGCCCAGCACGTCCTCGGTCGAACCCAGTTCGTTGTTGCCGAAGCTCGAGTCCCAGGTGATCAGAATTTCCTCGGGCTGCTCGAGCGAAACGTTCATGGTGTCCGGCACTTCCCGGCCGTCCTTCCACAAATAAACGCCGCCCACCATGTTCACGGTTTTCGGAATCTGCAGTTTCATGGCCTTGTACCAGAAGGCGAGCTGGTGGCACATGTTTTCGTAGACGTTGCCGCCCGAATAATCAAAAAAGAAGCGCCAGTTCACATAGCGATTGGCGTCGAACTCGTGCTGCGGCGCCGGGCCGAGAAACGATTTCCAGATGATGCTTTCCGGCGTCATATCCGGATACACCGGCCGCGACCACTGCGGTTTTCCGTGCGGCGTGTTGCGATACATGTGCGAGTGGATGGCCGTGATCTTGCCGAGGTTGCCGGACGCAAGGAACGTCGCGGCATCCACGATCTGACCCGATGAACACGATTGATGGCCGATCTGCACCGTGCGCCGGCCGGCTTTCTTGTAAGCGGCCCGCATTCGCTTGGCGTGTTCCGGATTGAACGCCATGGTCTTTTCCTGATACACGTGCTTTCCGGCCTCGAGCGATGCGATGAAGTGCTCCGCATGCAGATGTTGCGGCGTGGCTATCATGACCGCATCGATCGACTTATCTTCGAGCAGATACCGCGGATCGAGAAATGTTTGCGCCGTGGGTACGGTCTTTTTGGCTTCATCAAGCCGCCGCGTGTATATGTCGGCAAAAGCGGCAACATCGACATTGGGACAGGTGATGGCTTCGCGAACCAGTTGCATGCCGCGATCGCCCGCGCCGATCAGACCCACACGAATGCGCTCGTTGGCGCCCAAAACACTCGACGTCGCTAATGTTCCGGCGATGCCGGTCGCGACCTGGCCGATGAATTTCCTGCGAGAATGCATAGGGAACAACTCCTTACCGCGGAGGACTGTACTCTAGCTATCGTAACATCTCGGTAGGAGTAAGACCGTGCGGCAGCTATCCGTCATCCTGTTGGCAGCATCGCTCGGGCCGGCCCTGGCCGAGGAGGCCGAATCCGTCCTGCTGGCTGTGCGGCGCGCGGGAACCGTCGAGGTCATCGACCCGGACACCCTTCACTCGATTGGCCACATCTTCGTCGGCAAGCTGGCGGAGTTCATCCTGGGAAGCCCGGATGGGCGCAAATTGATCATTGCCCAGGGAATGGGAGCCGATTCGAACGGATGTTGCGGTTTATACGCTCTCGATCTGGAAACACGCAAAATGAAGCATTTCAGTCTGGGCCAGCGCGCCGTTTTTTCCAACGACGGAAGTCGCGTGTATGCGGACTGGGGTGGCCTCCAGATCTTCGATACCGCTACGTTCGAACGCAAGCAGCGAATCGGGACGCTGGCCGGCGACCGGCTCTTTCCATCTCCGGACGGACGCTGGATCGCCGGTCTGATCAGGGAAAGATATTTTGCGTTCGACCTGATCGACGCCGCCGCATACAAGCTGGTCCGGCGCCTGCGAGTGCCGGACACCCAAGCCTGGCCCTCCGGAGCATGGATCGGAAATCGTTTTTACTTATTCATCCAAACGGGCTCGACTGGAAAGCTCTGGACCATCACGCCGGACACAACCGAACTTGGACCCGGCGTGCCGATAGGCATAAGCGCCTCCGGAATGACAAACGAACTCCTCGCGGCCGGCTCGCGACTGTTGCTGCATGAGCATTTCGGTTACATCTCCGATCGCCGGCGCTGGGACGGTGAAGTCACGGGCGGCGTTTATGAGATAGACCCGGAAAGCGGCGCAGTAATTCGCCACATTGAACCTCTGTTCCATTTCTCTCAGGTTGTCTCTACTCGCGGAGGCCGGGTTTTGTACGGAATGGACGGCGGCACGCTCGATTGGAATGGCCCCGTTCGATTGGTCAAGATGGACGCAGGCACTGGCGATATTCTGGCCGAACGCGCCCTCGAAACCGATCACTGGTACTTCACGGTTGCATCCATCCCGAAGTCGCTTGTGCCGCGCGGCGAAATGCGGCCCGAGCAATCGCGCAACTAGCCGGATGCGAATCCGGATTCCTGTTACCATCGGGCGATGATCAAAGTTACCGTGCAGTCGAACGGTCCCATTCGCATTCAAGGCGAGCCGGGCGAGTTTTCGATTCTCGATCCGGAGGGCCGGGAGTTTGGCTTAGCGGGCCGCGCCATCATCTCGCTCTGCCGCTGCGGGCATTCACAGAACAAGCCGTTTTGTGACGGCAGTCACGCGCGAGTCGGATTTCAGGATCCCGTGACGGCCCGTGAACTGCCGCCGCCCAAACCGAAGTTGTAGCCGCTACTCCGAAATGTCGATCCTTGGTCCGCTCGGCGGGCCGATCTCCCGAATGCGTTCGACGGTTTTTTGAGCCAGATCGCGGAAGGCCGCTCGATTGGGATCGTTTCCGTTGCCGAGCGCCGCGGGCTTACCGGAATCTCCTCCAGCGCGCACCGCCGGATCGAGCGGCAATGCCGCCAGAAAATTCACGTTCATTTCGCGGGCGGTGCGCTCGCCGCCGCCGGTCGAGAACACATCCACTCGTTCGCTGCAATGCGGGCAGACCAGGTAACTCATGTTCTCGACAATCCCGAGAATCGGCACCTTTACCTGATTGAACATATGCACGGCCTTACGCGCGTCTTCGAGCGAGACTTCTGAAGGCGTTGTGACGACCACGGCTCCCGTTACAGGCGCGGTCTGTATCAGCGTCAACTGCACGTCACCGGTTCCGGGCGGTAGATCGATCACCAGGTACTCGAGTTCGCCCCACTCGACGCCGCGCAGAAATTGCTGGATCACGCTGTGCAGCATGGGACCTCGCCATACCAGCGGCTTATCGCCGGGGCTGAGGAATCCCATCGACATCAATTTGACGCCGAAATTCTCGAGCGGCTGAATGCGCTCGCCGTATGCCATTGGCGTTTTGTTGATCCCCATCATCATGGGGACATTCGGCCCGTACACATCCGCATCCATGAGCCCGACTTTATACCCGAGCGCGGCGAGCGCCACCGCCAGGTTCACCGAGACAGTGGTTTTGCCGACGCCGCCTTTGCCCGAACCGACGGCGATCAGGTTCTGGACCCCGGGTATGGGGAGCTTGGGCTGCGGGTTGGGCTGGTTGGGACTCATCTGGTTCATATTAACTTACGTAAGTAACCGAGCTGCCCCGCGCGTGGACACTTTGCGATCCACAGCCGAATTACAGGTCAAGTCCAGTGGATTATGCGTAAATGTATTCACATTTATTCGAATTATTGGTAATCTGTTCCCTGGAGTTCCGCATCGTGATGCAAACCGTTCCAGCCAATGGTGTTGAGAAGGTGACGCCGCCGCCGGCGCGTCGTGCCACGTTCTGGCCGCCGATTCCGATGCGGCTCGCCGATCTCCGGATTCCCAAGTCCGTCGTAATCGACCTGATCCTGCGTCATCTGCACATGGATGGCATGACGAGTCTGGAAGCCACCAGCCGAACTATTAAGGTTGCGATTCCAATTCTCGATCAGCTCTTCCGCGAGTTACGCCAGCAGCATCTTGTGGAAGTGAAAGGCGCGGTGGGCGAGGATTATTCATTCAGCCTGACCAATGCGGGCCGCGATCTGGCCGGTGAACGCTTCCGGGTGTGCCGCTATGTGGGGCCAGCGCCCGTCTCCATCCGGGATTATCACCTGGCTACGAAAGCTCAGTCCGCCACCATCGATGTGAACCGTGACAAGCTCCGCGACGCCCTCTCCGACATGGTGCTTTCCGACCGCATGCTCGACCAGCTTGGGCCGGCGATTGTTTCCCAGAAATCCCTGTTTCTCTACGGGCCGTCCGGAAATGGAAAGACCAGCCTCGCCGAACGGCTGCTGCGCATGTATCACGACACGATTTTGATTCCGCACGCCGTCGAAGTCGACGGCAAGATTATCGTCCTGTTCGATCCGGTCGTGCACCAGACGGTCGATCGCGAGGAAGTCGAACTGGATTCGCGCTGGGTGTCGTGCAAACGTCCCTTCATCATGGTGGGTGGTGAATTGGTGGCGAGCATGCTCGAATTGCACTTCGATGAAGCCGCGGGCGTGTTTGCGGCTCCCATGCAGATGAAGGCCAATAACGGAATATTCCTGATTGATGACTTCGGACGGCAGGTGCTCTCGCCGCGCGAACTTCTGAACCGCTGGATCGTACCGCTCGACCGCCGCATCGACTACCTCACGCTGACGTACGGCATCAAGTTCCAGATCCCGTTCGAGATGATGGTGGTTTTCTCGACCAATCTGAATCCCGACGACCTCGCGGACGCCACCTTTCTGCGCCGCATCCAGAACAAAGTATTCGTCGAGCCCGTGGACGAGCCGACGTTTAACGAAATCTGGCGGCGCGTCGCCATCGTGAAGAAACTGCCCTGCGACCTGGAAACCATCGATTATGTGCGCGGGTTGATTCTTTCCGACGGCCGCACCGAACTCCGCGCGTGCTACCCCATGGATCTGTGCAATATCATCATTTCCATCAGCGAATACGAGAAGCGCGCGCCTCAGATGTCCCAGGCTGATTTGCAGCGCGCGGTCAATCTCTACTTCACGCAGTCCTATCAGAAAAACACCATCGACCACAGCTGGTAGGCGCGCCGCTCGACGGCGCAGTGCGCCTAAATCGGCATACAATATCTGTGTGACTTGGGTATGCAAGGCGGCCGCGTGCCTGATCGTGTTGTTTGCCGCGTCCGCGGCGTTCGCGCAGGACGACC
>Ga0070696_100001839_pt1 | contig 13935 bp, 9 predicted proteins | sample KBSK1253metaG_FD_65474 | JGI IMG/M metagenome (GOLD analysis project Ga0070696, IMG submission 65474) | Corn, switchgrass and miscanthus rhizosphere microbial communities from Kellogg Biological Station, Michigan, USA - KBS K1-25-3 metaG | ecosystem: Host-associated > Plants > Roots >... | reverse complement strand
TGTCCGTCGATCGTCGGCGGCAAGCGCAATGACAACATGAGCGACGTCGACGGCCGCAGCACGTTGCCGGCATCGGCGATCGTCGGAAAGCCGTCGGCGCCGATCGTGGAGAGCGCCGGCCGCCAGGTGCGATTGAGCAACGCTTCGGCGCCGTCGCCGACCATCGGGCGCGTTCCTTCCGCGAACGGGTATTTGCGAAACACGATGTCGCCGAGGATAGCTGCCGCCCGTCCCGCCTGCTCGACGCGCTCCCGCGGGATCTGCGCGTGGAACGCTGATGGCAGTATCCAGCCGTTCGTCGAATCCTCGAGGCGATCGATCAACTTGCGCGCGATGCGAAACGACGACGGTACGACGCCGCTCGCGTCGCCCGAATGAACGCCCTCGGTCAGCACGTCGACGGTCAACTTGCCTGCCGCAAGACCACGCAGCGACGTCGTCATCCACAGCCGCTCGTAGTCGCCGCAGCCCGAATCGAGGCCGACGACAAGATCGACGTTGCCGATGCGCGGTGTCAGCACCTCGAGGTAAGCGGGCAGATCGTAGCTGCCGCTCTCCTCGCAGGTTTCGATCAGTCCCACGCAGCGCGCGTGCGGGACGCCTTGCGCATGCAGCGCGCCCAAGGCGGCAAGCGCCGCGAATATCGCGTATCCGTCATCGGCGGCGCCGCGCCCATACAGCTTGCCGTTCTCGATCAGCGGCGCCCACGGGCCGCCATCGGCACGCCAGCCGATCATTTCCGGCTGCTTGTCCAGATGCCCGTACAGCAGCACCGTGCGCTCGCGTCGGCCGGGCACTTCGAAGTACAGCAGCGGCGTGCGCCCGGGCAAACGAACGATCTCGACGGTGAGACCGGCGACCGGCTGCGCGCGCGCCCATTCTTCCGCGAGCCGGATCGCGCGCTCTATGTGACCGTGGCTCTCCCACGCCTGGTCGAAATGTGGCGATTTAGCCGGAATGCGGATGTAGTCGACGAGCCGGGGAACGATTTCTTCGTCCCATTGCCGGTAAATGCGTTCGGTGGCGATCATCTGTGGCAACGTGCGTGAAAGAATGCGCACAATAGCAGACGGATATGAAGCGACACCGTGGAAGCGGACGACATCGAGATGCGCGGAACGACGAAGGCATGAGTGGGTCTTCGCTGCCCTATGCCGGCTTGACGCCGGACTGCGTGCTCGACGCGCTCGACAGCGTCGGCATCCGCGGCGACGGTCGTCTGCTTGCGCTCAACAGTTACGAGAATCGCGTTTACCAGGCGTGGCGCGACGATGCGCCGCCGGTCGTCGTCAAATTCTATCGGCCGGCGCGATGGTCGGATGAAGCGATCCTCGAGGAGCATGCGCTCATCGGCGAACTGGCTGCCGCGGAAGTTCCGGCGGTGGCGCCAATCGCCATCGAAGGTCGAACCCTTGCGACGTTCGACGGATTCCGCTTTGCCGTTTTTCCGCGTCACGGCGGGCGGGCGCCCGAGCTCGAGCAGCGCAACATCCTCGAGCAGCTCGGCCGCTACATCGCGCGCATTCACACGGTTGGCACAGCGCGTGGTTTCGCACACCGCCCCGCGTTGACGCACGAATCGTTCGGTCTCGAATCGCGCGCCTACCTGCTCGAGCATCGGTTCATCCCCGATGATTTGCGCACCGCGTGGCAAAGCGTCGCCGATCTCGCCTTGCAATCGGTACACCGCGCCTACGACAGCGTAAGCGTCGCGACGCTGCGCCTGCATGGGGACTGTCATGGCGGCAACGTGCTTTGGACCGATGACGGGCCGCATTTCGTCGATTTCGACGACGCGCGCACCGGGCCGGCCGTGCAGGATCTGTGGATGCTGCTCTCGGGCGATCGCGACGCGATGGAAGCCCAGGTCGCGGTGATCCTCGAAGGCTACGAGTCGTTCCGCGACTTCGATCGGCGCGAGCTCGCGTTGATCGAGCCGCTGCGCACGCTCCGTCTGCTCCATTACAGCGCGTGGATCGCGCGCCGCTGGGATGATCCGGCATTTCCCGCTGCCTTCCCCTGGTTCAACACGCAGCGCTATTGGCAGGATCGAATCCTCGAATTGCGCGAGCAGGTCGCATTGATGGATGAGCCTCCGCTGCGCGCCTAGGGGGAAGCGGTTACCGAAGACGAGTGTCGGACCGTCGCCTACGCGGTTTTCAGCAGCCCATGCTTGCGCCGGGCGCGGGGTCGCGCCAATAATCAAAATCTCGCGGGCTCGTCAGGCTATGGGAACGCGATGACGGGGCCGAAACCACGATGGGGCTCGAACTCTATCGCAAAAAACGCAATTTCAGGACGACGCCGGAGCCGGCCGGCCACGTCCGACGCGCGCGTCCGAAGGAGCCGGCGTTCGTCATCCAGAAGCATGCGGCAAGCCACCTGCATTACGATTTCCGGCTCGAGCTCAACGGCGTTCTCCTGAGCTGGGCGGTTCCGAAGGGACCCAGCCTCGATCCACACGACAAGCGCCTCGCGATGCACGTCGAGGACCATCCGATCGAGTACGGCAGCTTCGAGGGCGTCATTCCGCCGAAGCAATACGGATCGGGAACGGTCCTGCTGTGGGACCGCGGCACGTGGCAACCGCAGGGCGACGCCGAGGCGTCATACCGCGCGGGCAAGCTCAAGTTCGAGCTGCACGGCGAAAAGCTGCGTGGCGGCTGGATGCTCGTGAAAAGCCACGGCGGCAAGTACGGCGGCGACAAGAGCTGGCTCCTGATCAAGGAGAACGACGAATACGCGCGCACCGGCGCCGATGCGCGCGTTGTCGAGACGGAACCCGACAGCGTCGCCTCCGGCCGCAGCCTCGAAGCGATCGCCGTCGATCCCGACCGGGTCTGGCACTCGAACAAATCGGTGGCCGAGAACGTGCGCACCGGCCGCGTGCGCAGGAAGCGGCCGGCACTCGCGCCTGGCAAGGTCGATGGTGCGCGCAAGGCCGCGCTCCCCGAATCAATCGATGCGGAGCTCGCGACGCTTGTCGACGCCGTTCCGCCCGGAGCCGATTGGCTGCACGAGATCAAATACGACGGCTACCGGATGCTGTGCCGCGTCGACGATGGCCAATGCCGGATCGTTTCGCGCAACGGGAAGGAGTGGACGCAGGCTTTCCGCGGCATCGCCGACGCGGTGGCGCGCCTGCCGCTGGATTGCGCATGGATCGATGGCGAAATCGTCGTCATGGACGAGCATGGGCGCACGAGCTTTCAGGCACTGCAGAACGTGCTTTCGGACGCTTCGTCGGCAAGGCCGCTCTATTACGTGTTCGATCTCCTCTATCTCAATGGCTATGACTTGCGCGCGACGACGCTTTCCGCACGCAAAGCGCTGCTGCGCAAGGTCGTCGGCGAAGGTTCGACGATCCGCTTCAGCGATCACGTCGAAGGCAACGGTGCCGCGTTCTTCGCGGAAGCGTGCAAGCTGGGCCTCGAAGGCATCGTATCGAAGCGCACGCACTCGACGTACCAGGCGACGCGCAGTCGCGACTGGCAGAAGGTGAAATGCGGCCTGCGCCAGGAATTCGTGATCGGCGGCTACACCGATCCGCAAGGCACGCGTGCGGGGTTCGGCGCGTTGCTGCTCGGTGTTTACGAAGGCTCCGCGCTGCGTTACTGCGGGAAGGTGGGGACCGGCTTCAACGACAGCACCCTCAAATCATTGGCGGCGGCGCTGAAGCAACGCGCCACGAACCAGTCGCCGTTCGTCAATCCACCCACGGGTGTCGAAGGCAGGCGCGTGCATTGGGTCAAGCCCGATCTCGTCGGCGAAGTGTCGTTCACCGAGTGGACGCGCGACGCCACGCTGCGGCATCCATCGTTCCAGGGACTGCGCGAAGACAAACGCGCGCGTGACATCGTGCGCGAGCAGCCTGTGCATGCGGCAACAGCCGATGCGCCGGCTCGACCGGATGAAGCAAACGCGCCGGCCAGCACGCGCAAGCGCGCCGCGAAGCACGTCGCCTCCCGCGATCGAAGCGGCGCACCCGACGAGGTCGCGGGCATCGCCATCAGCAACGGTGCGAAGCTGCTTTATCCCGAAGCGGCGATCACGAAGCTCGACCTCGCGCGGTATTACGAAACGGTCGGCGATCTGCTCGTGCCGCACGTGCGCGACCGACCACTGACGCTCGTCCGTTGCCCGAACGGCTGGGACAAGCCGTGCTTCTATCAAAAGCATGCGACCGAAGGCATTTCCGCGGCGATCGAGCGCATCGACATCCGCGACAGCGGCGGCGTGCAGCCTTACATGATGGCGAACAGCGTACGCGCGCTCGTCGCGCTGCTGCAGATGGGCGTGCTCGAGTTGCATCCGTGGGGCTCGCGCGCGCCGAAGCTCGACTATCCCGACCGCCTCATCTTCGATTTCGACCCGGACGAGTCGCTCGGATGGGACAAGCTCACCGACGCCATCACCGTTTTGCGCAAGCTCCTCGATACGCTCGAGCTCGAGGCGTTCCTGAAAACGACGGGCGGCAAGGGAGTTCACGTCGTGATCCCGCTGCAGCCGACGCGCACCTGGAACGAAGCGAAGGCGTTTTGCGGCGCGGTGGCCGAAATGCTCGTGCGGGCGTTTCCCGATCGCTTCACGTCGAAGCTCGCGAAGGTGCGGCGCGAGGGGCGCATCTTCGTCGATTACCTGCGCAATGCCGAAGGCGCCACCGCGGTCGCCCCGTACTCGGCGCGAGCGAAGGCCCGCGCGCCCGTTGCAATGCCGATCGACTGGTCCGCGGTCAAGGACGACGTAAGATTCGACTACTTCAACGTGGCGAACGTCCCGGCGCTGCTCGCGAAGCGCAAGCGCGATCCCTGGGACCGGATGTCGCGCGTGCGGCAGGAATTGACCGACGCGATGCTCCGGCAGGTGGGCATAGGCGTCGCAACCAAAAGGAGATGACGATGGCGAGGGCAATCTGGAAAGGCACGATCAGCTTCGGACTCGTGAACGTCCCGGTGGAGCTTTTCCCCGCCGCGCAATCGCACACGCTTTCGTTCTCGATGCTCGACAAGCGCGATTTCGCGCCCGTCGGCTACAAGCGCTACAACAAGAGCACCGGTGCCGAAGTGCCGTGGAACGACATCGTCAAGGGCTACGAATACGAGAAGGACCAGTACGTCGTGATGAGCGAAGAGGATTTCCGGCGCGCGAACGTCCAGCAGGCGCGCTCGGTGGAAATCGCGACATTCGTCGATGCGCAAAGCATTCCGCCGCAGTATTTCGAGACGCCGTACTACCTCGTTCCCGGCGAGCGCGGCAAGAAGGTCTACGCGCTGCTGCGCGAAACGATGCGCTCGACCGGTAAGGTTGGTGTCGGTCAGGTCGTGATCCGGACAGCGCATCACCTTGCGGCCGTCATGCCCGTCGACGAAGCGCTGATGATGATCACGTTGCGCTACGCGAACGAACTTCGCGCGCAAAAGGAATTCAATTTCCCGCCGATGGCGCTCAAGAGCGCCGGCGTGACGCCCAAGGAGCTGGATCTCGCCAAGCGGCTGATCGACGACATGGCCGGCCCGTGGAAGCCGGAGGAGTTCGAGGACACGTACAACGAGGACCTGCTGCAACGTATCGAGGAAAAGGTGAAGCGCGGCGAAACCAAGGTCCTGACGAAGCCCGAAGGCGAGACCGCCGAACCGCGCTCGGCGCAGGTGATCGACCTCATGGATTTGCTGAAGCAGAGCATCGACAAGACGGGCCGCGCAGCGCCCGAGCGGGGCGCGAAGCGCGCGGCTTCGGTCACCAAGGTGTCGAACGCGTCGGCGGCGCGGGCGACGAAGTCGACCCCTGACAAGGCCACCGCCGAAAGGAAGCCGGCCACTCGCCGCAAGCGCGCCTGACCTCGATCGATCGCTGCAGCAGCCGTTGCCCCGTCGCGATGCCCGCGCAGAAGTGGCCGCAAGTGCTGTGGATCGTGCGGCACGGCCAGAGTGCCGGCAATGTGGCGCGCGATGCCGCGGAAGCCGCCGCAACGCCGCTGATCGACATCGCGACGCGCGACATGGACGCGCCGCTGTCGCCGCTCGGCAAGCATCAGGCGATGGCCCTCGGCCGGTGGTTTCGCGCCATGCCGCGCGAGCGCCAGCCATCGATCGTTTTGTGCTCGACGTACGTGCGTGCCGTAGAGACGATGCAACTCGCGCTCGGCGCAGCCGGCATCGACACTGACGCGCTGACCGTGCACGAGGACGAGCGACTGCGCGAAAAGGAGTTCGGCGTTCTCGACCGATTGACGAAAGTCGGCATCCGCGAGAAATATCCCGCGCTTTCCGAGCAACGTGCGCACGTCGGCAAATTCTATTTTCGCCCGCCCGGCGGCGAAAGCTGGTGCGACGTCATCCTGCGCTTGCGCAGCGTGCTCGACACGCTGACCCGCGAGTACCGGCACGAGCGCGTGCTGATCGTCGGTCATCAGGTGACCGTCAACTGTCTTCGGTATCTGCTCGAACGGATGAGCGAAGCGCAGATCATGTCGATCGACCGGACTTCGGATGTTCCGAACTGCTCGGTCACGTCGTACGAGTTCGATCCGCACGCCGGCCGTGTGGGCAAGCTCATGCCGCGCCTTGTCAACTTCGTCGCGCCGCTCGAGGCGGGCGGTGCCGCGGTCACGAGCGAGCCCGACGTGCCGGCCGCGCCAAAATCGTGAGCGTCGCCTGGGTAGGACGAACGCTTACGCCCGGTGCAGGCATTCGCTGATGGCCATCGCGCCATGACACCGGAAAGATTGGCAGGCCCTCCCGACGCCCGTCCCCGAATCGCTTAGCTGGAGTCGTTGATGCCCGCATTGCGCACGTTGCTGGCCGCTTTCGCCCTTTGCGTCGGATGTTCGTTCACGAGCGCCGTGAACGCTTCGTCGGGCACCGATTTCAGCGATCAGTGGTGGAATCCGAATGAATCGGGCTGGGGTGCATCGGTGCTCCAGCAGGCCGATGTCCTGTTCATCGACGTATTCGTCTACGGGCCCGACAATCTTCCGACGTGGTACACCGCCGCGGCGTTCTTCCAGCCGCAATCGGGACGCACGCTGTTCTCCGGTGATCTGTACGTGACCAGCGGACCCTGGTTCGGTGCGTTCTTCAATCCCGCTGCCGTGTTCCGTCGCAAGGTGGGTACGCTCCAGTTCGACGCCAGCAGCACCGATTTCGCGACGCTCACCTATTCGGTCGACGGCGTGGTCGTCTCCAAGGCGATCGAGCGGCAGTTGTGGGCTTACGAGAATTTCACCGGCAGCTACTACGGCGGTCTCGTGTACGACCAGAGCGGATGTCTCGACCCGGCCAGCAATGGACACGTCGAGGAGCTCGGTCCGTTCCAGATCAATCAGCCCGGTGACAGTACGCTCACGCTCGCACTGCAATCCAGCTTCGGCAACTGCACGGTCACCGGCAACTACAGCCAGCTTGGGCACATGGGAACGGTCGATGCCAACTACGCATGCTCGTACGGCATCAACGGCACGATGACGCTCTATGAGCTGGAGCGCACGTCGGCGGGGATGACCGGAAGGTTCGTCGCGCAGAACAATGCCTGCCAGGTTGCCGGGACGCTCGGTGGCGTCGAACGCTAGCCCGTCGCATGCGGAAATCGGCGATCCGCGCCCGATAACGGCACCGCAAGGGGAAGCTCGCGCCGAGCGGGACGATCTTTTTCGCCTCCTCGTCGATAGCGTTCAGGACTACGCCATATTCATGCTCGATCCGCAGGGTTGCGTGGCGACGTGGAACGCGGGTGCGCAGAAAATCAAGGGCTACACGAAGAACGAGATCGTCGGACGGCATTTCTCGGTGTTCTATCCTGCGGAGGCTATACATCGACGCTGGCCGCAGCTCGAGCTCGCGCTTGCGCTGGAGCGAGGACGCTTCGAGGACGAGGGCTGGCGCGTACGCAAGGACGGCACGCAGTTCTGGGCGAACGTCGTGATTGCGCCGGTTCGCGACGAGGCGAAGGTTCTGCGCGGCTTCGCGAAGATCACGCGCGATCTGACGGCGCGAAAGCAGGTCGAGGAACTGCAACGTGGAGAGCGCCAGGTGAACGAGTTCCTGGCAATGCTTTCGCACGAACTGCGCAATCCGCTCGCGCCGATCCAGAGCGCGCTCGATGTGCTGGAGCGCAAGCCGGACGACCTCGACGTGGCGCGCTGGGGGCGCGCGGTGATCGGAAGACAGGTGGGGCAACTGTCGCGTCTCGTCGACGACTTGCTCGACGTCAGCCGGATTACGCGCGGGAAAATCGAGCTCAAACCCGAAACCGTCGATTTGCGCCGGTCGGTGGAGCAAGTCGTCGAAGCCACGAGCCCCGGTGCGGCCGCCCACCGGCAGGTAGTTGAACTGACCTTGCCAGACGTGCCGATGCCGATTCGCGCGGATCCGATGCGTCTCGAGCAGATCATCGCGAACCTCATGAGCAATGCGTGCAAATTCACGCCAGACTCGGGCCGCATTCGAGTGCGGGTCGCGACGATCGGCGAGATCGCTTCGGTCACGGTGGCCGACGACGGCGTCGGAATGTCGGCGCGACTGCTGCCTCGAATATTCGATATCTTCGTGCAGGGTGAACCCACGCTCGATCGAAGTAATGGCGGCCTCGGCGTGGGCCTCACGCTGTCCAAACGCCTGGCGGAACTCATGGGAGGCACGTTGATGGCAACGAGTGCAGGACCCGGATGCGGAAGTGAATTTACGCTCGCGTTTCCGTTGGCCGTCGCGCGGCGCGCGCCGCAACGACCGCCGCGGGAATCGGAAGCGCAGGCAAAGCACTACAAGATCCTGGTGGTCGACGACAATCGGGATGCCGCCGAAGCGCTCGCGGCCTTGCTCGAAATCCTCGGCCATCAGCCGAGCGTTCTCCATGATGGCCTCGAGGCGCTGGAGTCGGCCGTGCGAAGCCCCCCGGACTTCATGTTGCTCGACATCGGGCTGCCGGGCATGGACGGCATCGAGGTGGCGCGGCGGCTGCGCGACATGCCCGAGCTCGATCGGATACGGCTCATCGCGTGCACCGGCTACGGACGCGAAGACGACGCGCGCAGGATCGAGGACGCCGGTTTCGACCGGCATCTCGTGAAGCCGGTCACCGTCGCCGATCTCGAGCAGATATTGAGCGGCTAGGAGCTGGCGGAGATCGCTACGGCTTGCTGGTGGCGCGCGCCTGCGCGATGGCGACACACCCGCAGCAAATCGCGTAGGCGAACGCGGTCCAGTACCAGTGCGCAACGAACATCGATCCGAGCACGCCAAGGTCGAATAACATGCCGCCCACGTGCGGAATCATCGTCGGCGCAGGCGAACGCCACCGCGAATCTTCCGATATCGTCCAGACCGTGATCGCAAGCGTCGACCATACGAACGCCGTGACTGCCTGCTGCAGCCAATCGACATGCACGACAACGGCGAAATACAGTGCGATGGCGAACGCGCCATTGCGGGTGATCCAATAAAGCCGGCGATCCATCGGTGACTCCAGCAGCAATTCAGCAGCAACAATCGAGATCTGGCGCGATGCGCGCATCGTGCAAATCTACGCTCGTCGATCGTCGTTGACGCCGGTTGCACGCAATGAAAACGTAACAGACGGTAACGACGCGCATCATGGCGACGCCTGCGGGCGATGAGACAGCTACCCTCATGAAATCGTCCGGTCGCGAAGGCCATTAGTCTACGCGACGCAAGTCGGCTCGTGCCGTTGTAGGTGGTGGTGGCAGCGACGCAGTCGCGCGGCGCCGGAACGGGTCTCCGAGCGCACCGCATCGTGCGGCTTCGTTGCTCCGCGCATCCGCGCTCGGCTATAATTTCGCGTTCGCCGCGGGGGTATAGCTCAGCTGGGAGAGCGCTTGCATGGCATGCAAGAGGTCAGCGGTTCGATCCCGCTTACCTCCACCACCGACTGATTGCGGCGTCGCGTCCGCAGCTTGCTTCACCGGTCCCCATCGTCTAGAGGCCCAGGACATCGCCCTTTCACGGCGGTAACACCGGTTCGAATCCGGTTGGGGACGCCACATTATCAATGTCTTAGCTGGTATTCCTCTCGCGAATTATCACGCGTACCCGTCATATGACCGTTCGGCGTAGCGACCTGACCGGGCGGTCAACGCGGGCCGCTCACTTGGCGGGCGCCGAGACGGCGGCTGCTTCGTGACGAACGGTTTCCCGGCGATCGCAGTCGGCGACCTGCAGCAGCTACTTCAGGCTTACATTCCCGGCGACCGCCGGCGGTCACTCGCGCGCGGCGACGTCATGCCCGACCGCGTTCACGGTGCGGCACTTTTCGCAGACATCTCCGGCTTCACCCCGCTGACCGAGGCGCTCGCAGCCGAGCTTGGCGCGCACCGCGGGGCCGAAGAGCTGACGAAGCACCTGAACCGGGTATTTCACGCTCTGATCGAGGAGCTCCATCGCTTCGGCGGTGAGGTCATCTTTTTCAGCGGCGACGCCATCACGTGCTGGTTCGACGGCGATGACAGCGCGCGCGACCACCTGCGCCCTCTCGATGCAGGAGGCAATGCGCGGCCTGCACGACGTCGTCACGCCGCGCGGCACGCGTGTGACGCTCGCGATGAAGGCCGCTGTCGCCGTGGGACCGGCGCGCCGGTTCGTCGTCGGTGATCCGGACGTGCAACTGATCGATGTTCTTGCCGGTCGCCTGATCGACGCGCTTGCGACCGCGGAGCACCACGCCGTGCCGGGAGAGGTGATCCTGGATCAATCGGCGCTGGATGCCCTGCGCGATCGCATCGTGGTCGGCGACGTGCGACATGACCCCGGCAATCGCAAGTACGCGACGGTCGTCCGGACACTCATGCAGGTGCCCGAGTGGTTGACGCCCGAAGGCTCCGAGGCGCTGCCCGAAGGCGCGGCGCGCCGATGGGTGCTGCCTGCGCTTTACGAGCGCCTGCGCACGGGGAGCGGCGACTTCATGACGGAACTGCGCCCTGCCTACCCCCTGTTCGCCCGGTTCGGCGGCATCGACTACGACGACGATGCCGCTTCGGCGAAGCTCGATGCGTTCGTGCGTCACGTGCAGCGTATCTTCGCCGCCTACGGCGGCAATCTCGTGCATCTTTCCGTAGGGGACAAGGGCGCCTATCTGTATGGGGTTTTCGGCTCGCCCCATGCGCACGAGGATGACGCAGCACGCGCCCTGGCGGCGGCCCTGGAGCTGCGCGAGCTGCCCAAGGTCACTGCCGTATCGGAGCTGCAGATCGGCATCACGTATGGGCGCTTGCGCAGCGGCATGTACGGCCACGAGCACCGGCAGGCATTCACGTGTATCGGCGACGCCGTCAATGTCGCGGCACGGCTCATGAGCCATGCACCGCACGGACAGATTTTCGTCTCCTCGGCGGTCCATGATGCCGCGCGCGAAAAGTTCGCATGGAACGAGCTCGAGCCGATCCACGTAAAAGGCAAACGCGAGCCCGTGCAGCCTTATGCGTTGATGGCGTCGGTCAAGCGCGCGCAGCGGCGCGAATCGGCAACGTCGGAATTGCCGATGATCGGACGCTCGGTCGAGCTGAGTCTGCTCGCGGCGGGGCTGGATTCCGCGCGGGCGGGGAATGGCTCCGTTATCGGGATCGCGGCAGACGCCGGCATGGGCAAGTCGCGCCTGATTGCGGAGTTCGCGCGACAGGCGCGGACGCGCGGCGTCCTGGTAGCGTTCGGGGAATGCCAGGCGTTCGGCAGCAATACGAGCTACTTCGCCTGGCGCGAGATCTGGCGCACGCTGTTCGGCATTGACGATGCTTTGCCCGACGAGGACAAGGCGCACAACGTCGAGGCCGCGCTCGCGGCGATCGACACCGCACTGGTCGCTCGCGCGCCGCTGCTTTCTGCCGTGCTCGACGTCTCGATCGAGGACAACGACCTCACTGCTTCGTTCGACGCGAAGCTCCGCAAGACATCGCTGGAGACATTGCTCGCCGACTGTCTTCGTGCCCGCACAGGCGCGGAGCCGCTGGTCGTCGTGATCGAGGATTGCCACTGGCTCGATCCGCTGTCGCGAGATCTGCTGGAGGTGCTCGCGCGGGCGCTGCCCGGAATCAAGTGCCTGTTGTTGGTTGCCTATCGGCCCGAGAAGGAGCCCGGCGGCGGCCTTGGCCTCGTGAAGTTGAAGCACTTTCACGAGGTCGCGCTGACCGAGCTCGACCCATCGCAAGCGGCCAGCCTGATTACGCTGAAGCTGCGTCAGATGCTTGCTACCGAACGCGACGCGCCCGCGGCGCTCGTGGAACTGATCACGAATCGCGCCCAGGGCAATCCTTTCTACATCCAGGAATTGCTCAACTACATCCGCAGTCAGGGCGTCGATCCGGCAGACGCGGCTGGCCTGAAAGATCTCCAGCTTCCCGGCAGCCTGCATAGCCTGATCCTCAGTCGAATCGATGCCGTCGCCGAAGCGCCTCGCCGCGCGCTCAAGGTGGCGAGCGTCATAGGGCGCGTCTTCCGTGTACCGACGCTTTGCGGCGTATACCCGGAGCTCGGCGGCGTCATCGAGATCGCCGACCACCTGGCGATGCTCGCCACGGCCGACCTCGTGCGCCCCGAGATCGAAGCGGAGCAAAGCTACATCTTCAAGCATGCCATCACGCAGGAGGTCGCCTACGAGAGCATGCCCTTCGCATTCCGCTCGGCGCTGCACGAGCGCACCGGTGCCTTCCTCGAGAGAACCGAAGCGGGCGCGATCGACCGTCATCTGGACCTCCTCGCGCATCATTACTGGCACAGCGAGAACGTGGCGAAGAAGCGCGAGTACCTCGGCCGCGCCGGCGATGCAGCGCAAGCGGTGTACGCCAACGCGGTGGCGATCGACTACTTCGAGCGACTGGCGCCGTTGGTCGATGGCAAGGACCGCGTCGAGCTGCTGCTGAAGCTCGGCAAGGTGGTCGAGCTTGTCGGCGACTGGAAGCGTGCCGAGGAGGTGGATACGCAGGCGCTGGCGCTTGCCGTGTCTCTCGATGATGTCAAATGGCGCGCCTCGTCCGAGACCGCGCTGGCGGAGGTCGCTCGCAAGCAAGGCCGCTTCGATGAGGCACTGGAACGGCTCGATCGCGCAGCGCGCGGATTCGAGACGGTGGGCGACGAAAGCGGCGTCGGCTTGGTGAAACACCTGGCAGGAACCGTCGCTGCCCAGCGCGGCGACTACCCGAAGGCGGTGGAGAACTACGAGGCAAGTCTCGTCATACGCGAGCGCATCGGCGATAAGGTAAGCATGGGCAGCCTGCTGTCCAATCTCGGGATCATCGCGGAATACCGAGGTGACTACGAGACATCGCGCAGCCTGCACGAGCGCGCATTGCAGCTTCGCACGGCTATCGGCGATCGCCGCGGCATCGGAAACTCGACCACCAATCTCGGCATGATCGCGGTGCTGCAGAAGCAGTTCGCCGATGCGCGCGACTGGTTCCGGAAATCGATGTTGTTAAACCGCGAAGTCGGTGACGCGTGGATGGTTGCGCTGTGCGATCACAACCTGGCCAACGCCATTCGCGGCCTGCGCGACCACGACGCCGCGCGCAGCCACTACGCGGCGAGCCTCAGGGCGTATCGCAGCTACGAGGATGCATGGGCGCTCGCGTTCCTGCTCGAGGACGTAGGCATGCTGGTGGCGGCTAGCGGCAACGTCCCGGCTGCACACGAGCTGCTTGGCGCGGCCGACGCGTTGCGGGACGCGAACGACATGCCACGCGCGCCTTCGCGCCAGCAGGAGATCGAACACGAGCTCGTCGATTTCGCCACCGCCGTCCCGCAGCAGCAACGCGACGCGTACCGCGCCCGCGGCCGAACGATGGGACTGCACGCGGCGATCGACTATGCGCTCGACTTATGCGGATCGCCCACTGCAGCTACGTGCTAGCCCTGCAGCGAGACATTTCCCGTGAGCGGCGAGCGGTTTAGTGTGCTACAGCCGACTTCTCTTCGGCCGTCCCTTTCAACGCCGCGC
>Ga0070696_100001837_pt1 | contig 13944 bp, 10 predicted proteins | sample KBSK1253metaG_FD_65474 | JGI IMG/M metagenome (GOLD analysis project Ga0070696, IMG submission 65474) | Corn, switchgrass and miscanthus rhizosphere microbial communities from Kellogg Biological Station, Michigan, USA - KBS K1-25-3 metaG | ecosystem: Host-associated > Plants > Roots >... | reverse complement strand
CGCGCACGTGCAGGTTCACGTAGTTGCCCGCCGCCTGCAGCCATTCGATCTCGCTGGCGTTGAGCAGGAATTCCCGGCCCAGCTTGCGTACCAGGAAACGCTCCGGCCGTTCCGCCGGCTCTACCGGCAAGCCCTGCTCATCCGCTTCGGCCAGCAGCGGCGACCTCGAACGGCCGCCGCCAGCGCTGGTAGAAATCGAAGCCGCGGGTCGTGCTCATCTGACGGATTCTACCCGTCCAGGCACGAGGGGCCGGCAACGGCTATCCTGCGCACGGAGCCGTCACATGATCACCACCTCGCCCGCCGAATTCCTCGAAGCCTGCGCCGCCCTGGCCCCATTGCCGGATGCCGCGGCCACCGCGCGGGCGGTGTTCCTGGTTGCGCCCGCCGAATTCGCGCTGGCGGCGGAATCGGCGCGTGACAACCGCTACATGGACGTAAGCCGCGCGGTCGACCCGCTCAGGGCGCTGGCCCAGCACGGCGCACTGGCGCAGGCACTGCGCGCGGACCTGCCGGTGATCACCTTCCCCGGCGACCCGGCGACGCCCGACGCCGTGTTTCCGAACAACGTGTTCGCCACCGCGCCGGGGCGGCTGATCGTCGGCCGCATGCGCCACCCGGTACGCCAGCGCGAGGCCGAGCGCGCCGACATCCGCGGATTCTTCCGCGACGTGCTGGGCTACACCGAGATCGACCTGTCCAGCCGCACCGACCTGGTCGCCGAGCTGACCGGCTCGCTGGTCATCGACCGCGCCCGCGGCATCGGCTACTGCGGCCTCAGCGAACGCTGCGACCGGGCCGGCGCCGAGGCGATGCACCAGGCGTTCGGGCTGCGCCTGACGTTCTGCTTCGAGCTGGCCGCGACCGAGTACCACACCAACGTGGTGCTGGCGCTGCTGGCCAGCCGCGCCGCGATCATCGCCGCCGACGGCTTCCGCGACCCGGCCGCGGCACGGGCGATCGCCCACGCCTGCGGCGATCGCGCCATCTGGCTGAGCCCGGCACAGAAGCACGCCTTCGCCGGCAATGCGATCAGCCTGTCCGACGAGCGCGTGTGGATGAGCGCTGGTGCCGCCGCCACGCTTGCCGACGAGCAGCGCGAGACGCTGGCCGGCTGCGGCTTCGCGATCGGCACGGTGGAGCTGGGCGAAATCGAGAAGGCCGGCGGCAGCCTGCGTTGCTGCGTGGGCGAGATCTACTGAGCCTTCCCGCGCTGGCTTTCTTCCGGGCAGGGGTCTGCTGCAGCGTAGCGGCGAGTATCGGTTCGGCTGACCGGCGCCGCACGCGGGCTGCCGCTGTTTACGCCCCGCTCACGACGCCGCTGGCAACCTGCAAGACCAGCCGCGAAGGAGAAACCCCATGCGCAAACACGACGTCGAACGTCAGCTCCACGACACCGCCGAGCGTGCCGCCGAACGTGCGCGCTACTACGCCGACGGCGCCAGCAGCAACGCCAGGGAGCTGCTCGAGCGCGGCCGCCGCCGCATCCACGAGCGCTTCGGCAAACGTGCCGCCTACGGCGAGCAGCTGAGCCGGGCCGCCGAGGACCTTGCCGACGAGGCGAACTACCACTACCGTCGGCTGCGCCGCCAGGTGAACCGTCACCCGGCCGCCACGCTGGCGATCGTCGCCGGCACGATCGGTGCGTTCTGGCTGCTGCGCCGCGCATTCCGCAGCGACGACGAGGATTGAAGCCGGCCTGCTCCGGCAATGAAAAACCCGCCGACAGGCGGGTTTTTCGTTCGGACGTCCGGGCGCTCAGACCGTGAGTGGATTCGGTTTGTCCTGGTCGAGCTTGTATTCCTTGATCGCGCGGCTGACATCCTTCGCGTTCACCTTGCCGTCCTTCGCCAGGGCGGCCAGCGCCGCATGCGCAATCCAGTAGCGATCCACCTCGAAGAAGTCACGCAGATGCGCGCGCGTGTCCGAACGGCCGAAACCGTCGGTGCCGAGCACGGTGTAGCGCATGCCGTCGGGCAGGAACGCGCGGATCTGGTCGGCGTATTCGCGCACGTAGTCGGTGGCGGCGATCGCCGGGCCCGAGCGGCCTTCCAGCAGACCGGTGATGTACGGCACGCGTGGCTCGGCTTCCGGATGCAGACGGTTCCAGCGCTCCGCATCGAAGCCGTCGCGGCGCAGCTCGACGAAGCTGGGGCAGGACCAGACGTCGGCCTTCACGCCGAAGTCCTTCTCCAGCAATTCGGCCGCCGCGATCACCTCGCGCAGGATCGTGCCGGAGCCGAGCAGTTGCACGCGCGGCTCGCCCTTCTTCGGCTTGCCGCCATCCTTGAAAAGGTACATGCCCCTGATGATGCCTTCCTCGCTGCCCTTGGGCAGGTCGGGATGGCTGTAGTTCTCGTTCATCACGGTGACGTAGTAGTAGATGTCCTCCTGCTCCTGCAGCATCCGGCGCACGCCGTCCTGCAGGATCACCGCCACTTCGTACGAGAACGTCGGGTCATACGACTTCACGTTCGGGATCGCGCCGGCCATCAGGTGCGAGTGGCCGTCCTCGTGCTGGAGGCCTTCGCCGTTCAGCGTGGTGCGGCCCGAAGTGCCGCCGACCAGGAAGCCGCGCGAGCGCATGTCGCCGGCGGCCCAGCACAGGTCGCCGATGCGCTGGAAACCGAACATCGAGTAGTAGATGAAGAACGGCAGCATCGCCTGGTTGCTGATCGAGTAGCTGGTCGCCGCCGCCATCCACGACGCCATGCCGCCGGCCTCGCTGATGCCCTGCTGCAGCACCTGGCCCTTCTGGTCCTCGCGGTAGTACAAGAGCTGGTCGGAATCCTGCGGCTTGTACTTCTGGCCGAACGGCGCGTAGATGCCGATCTGGCGGAACATGCCTTCCATGCCGAAGGTGCGCGCCTCGTCGGCGACGATCGGCACGATCCGCTCGCCCAGCTGCTTGTCGCGCAGCAGCAGGTTGATGCCGCGCACCAGCGCCATCGTGGTGGAGATCTCGCGCTCGCCGGTGCCCTTGGTGATCTGCTCGAACGCGGCCAGTTCCGGTGCCTTCAGCTTGGCGTCGGCGCGGCGGCGGCGCTGCGGCAACGCGCCGCCCAGCGCGCGGCGGCGCTCCAGCATGTATTCCACTTCCGGCGAATCCTTGCCCGGATGGTAGTACGGCACCTCTTCCAGCTTGTCGTCGGGGATCGGCACCTGGAAGCGGTCGCGGAAGTGTCGCACCGCCTCGTGCTCCATCTTCTTCTGCTGGTGCGTGGGGTTCTGCGACTCGCCGCTGCCGATGCCCATGCCGTAGCCCTTGACCGTCTTGGCCAGGATCACGGTGGGCATGCCCTTGGTGTTCACCGCCGCGTGGTAGGCCGCGTAGACCTTGTGCGGATCATGGCCGCCGCGGTTCAGCCGCCAGATGTCGTCGTCGCTGAGGTTGGCGACCATCTCGCGCGTTTCCGGGTATTTGCCGAAGAAGTGCTCGCGCGTGTACGCGCCGCCGAACGCCTTGCACGCCTGGTACTCGCCGTCGACGGTTTCCATCATCAGCTTGCGCAGCACGCCCTTGCTGTCGCGCGCCAGGAGCGGATCCCAGTAGCTGCCCCAGATCACCTTGAGCGCGTTCCAGCCGGCGCCGCGGAACACGCCCTCCAGTTCCTGGATGATCTTGCCGTTGCCGCGCACCGGACCGTCCAGCCGCTGCAGGTTGCAGTTGATCACGAAGATCAGGTTGTCCAGGCCCTCGCGGCCGGCCAGCGAGATCGCGCCGAGCGATTCCGGCTCGTCGCACTCGCCGTCGCCCATGAAGCACCAGACCTTGCGGTCGCTCTTCGGCATCAGTCCGCGGTGTTCGAGGTACTTGAAGAACTGCGCCTGGTAGATCGCCTGGATCGGGCCCAGCCCCATCGATACCGTCGGCACCTGCCAGTAGTCCGGCATCAGCCACGGATGCGGGTACGACGACAGCGCGCGGCCATGGCCGGCCACTTCCATGCGGAACAGGTCGAGCTGGTCCTCGGCCAGGCGGCCTTCGAGGAACGAGCGCGCGTAGATGCCGGGGCTGGAATGGCCCTGGTGGAACACCAAGTCGCCCGGATGGTCGGCGTTCGGCGCGCGCCAGAAATGGTTGAAGCCCACGTCGTACAGCGTGGCGCTGGAAGCGAAGCTGGCGATGTGCCCGCCCAGTTCGCCCGGCTTGCGGTTCGCGCGCACCACCATCGCCATCGCGTTCCAGCGGATCAGCGAGCGGATGCGCCATTCCATCGCCGCATCGCCGGGGCTCTTCGCTTCCTGGCTGGGCGGGATCGTGTTGACGTACTCGGTGGTCGGGTTGAACGGCAGGTGGCCGCCCGAGCGGCGGGTGGTGTCGACCATCCGCTCCAGCAGGTAATGCGCACGTTCGGTGCCGTCGTGGCTGATGACCGCATTGAGCGAATCGATCCACTCGCGGGTTTCGGTGGGATCGAGATCCTGGTTGAGGACATCGTCGAGCTGATCCATGGGGGGATTCTCCGCAATGCCGGCAGTGCGCCGGCCTGGATGGCAGACCCGCCGGGGGACGCGACGGGTGAACGCCTGATTTTAGCCGTGGCGCGGCATGGGCGCCAAATGGCCGGCCATGCGTCGGCGCATGGCCGGCCCTTGCCTCAGCCGCGCCGCTCGCCCTGCGCGGCGCGGATCTGCGCGTCCACCACCGCCACCGCGCTCATGTTGACCACGCGGCGCACGCTGGACGCCGTGGTGAGGATGTGGGCCGGCTTGTCCACGCCCATCAGGATCGGCCCGATCGCCACGCCGTCGGTCATCACCCGCACCATGTTGTAGACGATGTTGGCGGCGTCCAGGTTGGGCATCACGAACAGGTTGGCGCGGCCGCCGAGCGTGGTCTCAGGGTAGATGCGCCGGCGCAGCGGCTCATCCCACGCGGTGTCGGCCTGCATCTCGCCGTCCATCTCCAGCTTCGGCGCGCGCGCCTTGAGGATCTCGCGCACCTTGCGCATCTTCGCCGCGCTGACGTTGTCGTGGCTGCCGAAGTTGGAGTGCGACAGCAGCGCCACCTTCGGCTCCACGCCGAACAGCTTGAGCCGGTACGAGGCCTGCATCGTGGCCTCGGCGATCTGCTCGGCGCTGGGGTCGAGCTGCACGTGGGTGTCGAGGAAGAACCAGGCGCCCTTGTCGTTGATCACCCCGGTCATCGCCGAGGTGCACTGCACGCCGGGCTCCAGCCCGAACACGCTGCGCAGGTAGCCCAGCTTCTTGTGGTAGCGGCCGACCAGGCCGCAGATCATCGCGTCGGCCTCGCCGCGCTTGACCATCATCGCGGCGATCAACGTGGGCCGCGAACGCATCAGGTTCTTCGCCGCGTCCGGCGTCACGCCGCGGCGGCCGGCCATCGCGTGGTACTGCTGCCAGTACTCGTGGAAGCGCGGATCGTCGTTGATGTTGGTCAGCTCGAAATCGACGCCGGGGCGCATGCGCAGGCCCAGCCGGTGGATGCGCATGTCGATCACGTCGGGCCGGCCGATCAGGATCGGCTGGGCGAGCTTGTAGTCGACCACCGTCTGCACCGCGCGCAGCACGGTTTCTTCCTCGCCCTCGGCGTAGACCACGCGCTTGGGATTGGCGCGGGCGCGGTCGTACACCGGCTTCATGATCAGGCCGGTGCGGTAGATGAACTGGCCGAGCTTCTCCTTGTATGCCTCCATGTCGACGATCGGCCGGGTGGCCACGCCCGAGTCCATCGCCGCCTGTGCCACCGCGGGCGCCAGCATCACCAGCAGGCGCGGGTCGAACGGGCGCGGGATCAGGTAGTCAGGGCCGAACGAAGGCACCTCGCCGCCGTAGGCGCTGCCGAGGTCGGACGCCTCCATCCGTGCCAGCGCGGCGATCGCGCGCACGCAGGCGGTCTTCATCGCCTCGTTGATCACGGTGGCGCCCACGTCCAGCGCGCCGCGGAAGATGTACGGGAAGCACAGCGCATTGTTGACCTGGTTCGGATAATCCGAACGGCCGGTGGCGACGATGCAGTCCGGGCGCACCCGCTTGGCTTCCTCCGGCATGATCTCCGGGTTCGGATTGGCCAGAGCCAGGATCACCGGCCGCTCGGCCATCGTGGCGACCATCTCCGGCTTCAGGATGCCGCCGGCGGAGAGGCCGAGGAACACGTCGGCGCCGGCCACGATCCCGGCCAGCGTGCGCTGGTCGGTGTCGCGGGCGTAGCGCGCCTTGTCCGGATCGAGATGGTCGCGGCCCCGGTAGATCACGCCCTCGCGATCGAAGGCGAGGATGTGCTCGGGCTTCGCGCCCAGCGCCACCAGCATGTCCAGGCAGGCGATGCCGGCCGCGCCGGCGCCGGTGGTGGCGATGCGCACGTCCTCGATCTTCTTGCCCACCACTTCCAGTGCGTTGACGATGGCGGCGCCCACGATGATCGCGGTGCCGTGCTGGTCGTCGTGGAATACCGGGATCTTCATCCGCTCGCGCAGCTTGCGCTCGACGATGAAGCACTCCGGTGCCTTGATGTCTTCCAGGTTGATGCCGCCGAAGGTGGGCTCCAGGCTGGCGATGATGTCGACCAGCTTGTCCGGGTCGTTCTCGTCGACCTCGATGTCGAACACGTCGATGCCGGCGAATTTCTGGAACAGCACGCCCTTGCCTTCCATCACCGGCTTGGCCGCCAGCGGCCCGATGTTGCCCAGGCCCAGCACCGCGGTGCCGTTGCTGATCACCGCGACCAGGTTGGAGCGCGCGGTGTACTCGGCCGCCGTGGTCGGGTCCTCCACGATCGCATCGCAGGCCGCGGCCACCCCGGGCGAATAGGCCAGCGACAGGTCGCGCTGGGTCAGCAGCGACGTGGTCGGGGTGACCTTGATCTTGCCGGGGCGCGGCAGGCGGTGGTACTCGAGGGCAGCAAGACGCAGTTCTTCGGGAAGGCTCATTGGATACGTTTTGTCGGTGAATGGACGGCATCCGCCAGCGCGGATGACTTCCCGTGATGTTAGCACCGGGGCGACATCCGCCGGCCCGTTCCTGCGGCGCCGCGCCGCGCCGCTAGACGCTCTGCAGCAGCTCGTCGCCCTGCACCCGGTTCAACTGGATGCCGTTGACGAAGACCGAGAACGCCAGCTTGCCGGCCAGTCCGTGCACGTGCTGCATCCACGGCGGCAGCCAGCGCGGCGGCAGGATCGCGCCGGATTCGAAGTGCGGCTGCAGCGCCACCACGTCGTGCAGGGTCAGCTTGCCGGCGAACAGGTGGCGCAGCAGGTCCATCCGCCGCCGTTTCAACGCCAGGCGGAAGAACGTGTGCACGGTGAGCAGGCCGGACAGGTAGACGTTGTCCTTGGCGAACGCCGCGCCGCCGCCCAGCGGCACGCCGCGGAACACGCGCTGGGCCGAATGGAAGCTGTCCGCCGTGCTCTGCCCGCAGGCGCTGAAGTACCTGTAGACCTCGACGAAGTCGGCGCCGCCCAGCGCCATGTCGATCGCCAGGATGCGCAGGCTGATGCGCTTGAGGCGGGTGATGTCGATCGCGCCGGACATCAGTTCGGCGAACACCGCCAGGCCTTCCTGGGTCGCGGTGACCCGCGGCGAGGTGCGCGCCAGCGAAGCCAGCAGCGGTTGCCGGCGGCCGTTCAGCGCGGTCAGCGAGTGCACGAATGCCTCGTGCGCCAGCAGCTGGTGGCGGTCATAGGCACTGAAGCTGGCGCCGCCGCGCAGGCGGATGCGGGTGGCGCCGGCGGCCGCCTTGGCGGTCAGCTCGGGATCGACCTCGACGTTGATCGTGCCGGCGCCGAAGAACGCGTCCAGGGTGGCGGCCAGGTCGCCGCGCAGCACGTCGGCCGGCACGTTCACGCAAGTGTCGTCGGCCAGCAGGTCCGCGCCCAGTTCGTCGGACAATTCGACGAAATAGCGCGCCGCGTCGAGATTGCTGCGCTGACTGCCGGGGATGATGTCGTCCGGCCGTCCATACAACGCGATCGACGGCGCGGTGACGCCGGCCGTGCCGACCGATTCCAGCATCCCGGCGGCAATGCGCCACGATTCGGCGGTGCGGCGCAGGTAGTCGCCCAGCGGGTCGGACTCCGCGCCCTCGGCCGCTGCCGCCTCGATCGCCGCCAGTTCGGCACGCGCCGCAGACAAGTCCGGCCGCGTGTAGCTCACCTCCGGCAAGGCGAAGCGGCCCTTGCCGTAGGCCTCGATCATGCGATCCTCCAGCGACGCCGGCCACGCCACCGTGGGCAGGATGCGGATGCCGCGCACCGCCGCCAGCAGGCGCTGGTCGAGCGCGGCGTAGCGCTGCAATTCCGGTGCGACGGTGCCGTCCGGCGCGTTCACCGCGCGATCCTGCGCAAGGCGTCGACGCGCTCGATCAGTTCAATGGCGATCGGGTCGGGCCTGAATGCGCTGAGGAAGCCGCGCGGGCTGGCCGGCATGAAGCTGAAGCTGCGCCCGAAGCGCGATTCCGAACGCAGCATCACGGTGACGCGGCGCGGATTGGTCATGGTCGTGACATTGACGTTCATCACGTCGGCCAGCGCGATGCGGTCCCGCTCGCCACGGTTCTCCACCACCAGCCAGTCGCCCTCCAGCCCGACCTCGTCGACCAGGTCGAACACCAGCTTGCGGAAGACCACAAAGCCGATGCCGACCATCAGCAGCGGCATCAGCAGGAACATGGCATCCGGCGGCGGGCCGGCGAATACGCCGGGGTGCAGTCGGCCCCACAGCGCGAACGCGAGGAAGGCCAGCAGAAAGCCGAACCACAACACGGGAAAGATGCGCTTGTAGAGGTACGTGGATGACGACGACAACCGACGCATGCCCGCGCTCCGCCACGACGATGCCGCGATACTAGATGTTTTGAGGCGCCTCGTGCGCAAGCCGGAGGCGCCGGCTCACTCCCGCTCGCGCTGTCCGCGGTGCCCGTGCGGCCGCTCGATCGGCCGGCCGCCGCGCTGGCGCCGCAGACGCGCTTCCAATGTCGCCGCCTGCTCCTCGCGCTCGTCGTGCAGCTTGAGGAAGTTGCGCCAGCGCCCGGGCGCCAGCTCGCCGCTGTCGAGCGCCAGCTGCACCGCGCAGCCCGGCTCGCTGCCATGGCCGCAATCGGCGAAACGGCATTGCTCGGCCAGTGCCTCGATGTCGGCGAACAGGTCGAGGTTTTCCTCGCCGGTGAGCTTCAGTTCGCGCATCCCGGGCGTGTCGATCAGGCAGCCGCCGCTGGGCAGCTGCAGCAGGGCGCGATGGGTGGTGGTGTGGCGGCCGCGGCTGTCGTGGCTGCGCACTTCGGCGGTGGCCATGCGTGCCGTGCCAAGCAGGGTATTGGTCAGGGTCGATTTGCCGGCGCCGGAGGAGCCGACCAGCACCGCACTGTCGCCCGGCTGCAGGTACGCCGCCAGCGGCGCCACGCTGGCCGGGTCCTTGCCGTTCAGTGCATGGATCGGCGTCGCGGCGGGCAGCCGCGCACGCAGCGCCGCGATCTGCGCCGCGGCGTCCTCGTACGTGTCCAGCTTGCTCAACAGCACCACCGGCTGCGCGCCGGAACCCTCGGTCAGCGACAGATAGCGCTCGATCCGCGCCGGGTTGAAGTCGCCGTCCAGCCCGGTCAGCACCAGCACGTAGTCGATGTTGGTGGCGATCAGCTGCCGCTCGTAACGCTCGCCGGCCGCCGCGCGCGACAGCACCGTGCGCCGCGCCAGCACCTTGACGATGTGCGGCGGCTTGCCCGCCCCGACCTCGACGAAGTCGCCAACCACCGGCCGCTCGGCCGGATCGATGCCGCGCTTGAGAAAGCGCCCGTCCGGCTGCGCGCCGAACAACGTCTCGCCGTCGTGCAGTTCGTAGCCGGCGCGATGCTGGGCCACCACCCGCGCCAGCCGCAGGCCGGCGGTGGGCAAGGCTTCACCGCGCCAGCCGATGCGACGCAGGCGTTCGATCGTTTCGGGATCACTCATGGTGAGGGTCGGTCGGCACGGTTCGGTGATTATGCCCTGCCCGAAGATTGCCCGGTGATGAACCGGAATCCGCCTTGAATGGCGCTCGCGCTGCACTGCACCACGCTGCTAGCATCGGCTCGCCGGCACTGGTGCCGGCACTTGCCCCAGCCACAGAAGGATGCCGGCGTTGAGCCCGATCACACCCAGTGCGCACCTGGCGGACGTGCGCTACGAAATCCGCGGCGCACTGACCCGGCGCGCGCGCGAGTTGGAGGCGGCCGGCCTCGACATCATCAAGCTCAACATCGGCAATCCGGGCCGCTACGGTTTCGCGGCGCCGGCGCACCTGCGCGAGGCGATCGCCGGCCACCTGCAGGACAGCGAGGCCTACGGCCACGAACAAGGCCTGGAAATCGCCCGCGAGGCAATCGCCGCGCAGCAGCATGCGCGCGGCGCGCACGGTGTCGAACCCGAGCGCATCTTCATCGGCAACGGGGTCAGTGAGCTGATCGACCTGTCGCTGCGCGCGCTGCTGCAGCCCGGCGACGAGGTGCTGCTGCCCAGCCCCGACTACCCGCTGTGGAGCGCCGCCACCATCCTCAACGGCGGCCAGCCGCGCTATTACCGCTGCCTCGCCCGTCACGGCCACCTGCCCGATCCGGACGAGATCGAGGCGCTGATCACGCCGCGCACCCGCGCCCTGGTGCTGATCAACCCGAACAACCCGACCGGCGCGGTCTACCCGCGCGCGCTGCTGGAACGGCTGGTCACGATCGCGGCGCGGCACCGCCTGCTGCTGCTGTCCGACGAGATCTACGACGAGATCCTGTACGACGGCGCCACTTTCCAGCCGCTGGCCGAGGTGGCCGGCGAGTGGCCCTGCCTCAGCTTCGGCGGCCTGTCCAAGGTGCACCGCGCCTGCGGCTACCGGGTCGGCTGGATGAGCCTGTCCGGCGACCCCGCGCGCAGCGCGGCCTATCGCGATGCGTTGCAGCTGCTGGCCGCGCTGCGCCTGTGCGCGAACGTCACCGCGCAATGGGCGGTGCTGCCGGCACTGCAGGATGCGCCGACGATCGGCGCGCTGACCGCTGCCGGCGGGCGCCTGCACGAGGCGCGCCGGATCGTGCTGGAAGGCGTCGCCGCCAGCGACTACCTGGAACTGGTCGCTCCGGACGGTGCGCTGTACGCGTTCCCCCAGGTACGCGTCGAGCGCATCCCCCGCTTCGACGACGAGGCCTTCGCCCTGCGCCTGCTGGAAGAGGAATCGGTGCTGGTGGTACCCGGCAGCAGCTTCAACGTGCCGTGCAGCCGCCACTTCCGGCTGACCCTGCTGCCGCCGCCGGCGCAACTGCACGAAGTGTTCGTGCGGATCGAACGGGTGCTGGCGCGGATGGCGCGCGAGCAATCGCAAAGTCCCGCTGTCGCGGTGGCCTGAGTCTCGTGACGACCTACCTCGCCCTCGGCGACTCCTACACCATCGGCGAGGCGGTGACCGCGCACGAACGCTGGCCGGCCGTGCTGGTGCAGCGCCTGCGCCACGGCGGCACGCCGATCGACGCACCGCAGGTCGTCGCCGTCACCGGCTGGACCACCGACGAACTGGCGCAAGGCATGGTCGCGGCGGTACTGCTGCCACCCTACGACCTGGTGACGCTGCAGATCGGCGTGAACAACCAGTACCGCGGGCGCCCGGCCGAGGATTACCGCGGCGAATTCGCCGGCCTGCTGGCCCGCGCGATCAGCTTGGCCGGCGAGCGCGCCGCGCGCGTGGTGGTGGTGTCGATCCCCGACTGGGGCGTCACCCGCTTCGCCCGCGAGCAGGGCCGCGACCGCGCGCGCATCGCCGAAGAACTGGACGCCTACAACGCGATTGCCGGCGACGCGAGCCGCCGCGCCGGCGCCGGCTTCGTCGACATCACCGGCATTTCCCGCCAGCATCCCGACCTGCTCGCCGACGACGGCCTGCACCCTTCCGCGGCGCAGTACGCCTTGTGGGTGGAAGCGATCGAACCGGCGGTGCGCGCGGCACTTCGCTCCTAAGAGCCTGTTCAAGGTCTCCGGATACCCCGCGCCGGGAGCTGTTTGCGCGCAGGCCAAGGAAGAACGAGGGAGTGGGCGTCCGTCCACGACCGAGTGATGACGCCTGCATGCGGGCACTGGCGCCGCTGGGCGCCCGTCGGCGCCATCCGGGCGAGCTGCATCGGGCCGCCTGAGCCGGGCAACCTTGAAGGCCGGCAAGTCCCCCGCATATCGGACGGCGTATCATTAAAAGTCTTCTTTGCCGGAGTTTCCCATGTCCCTCGACACCGCCACCCGCGAACGTATCGAAACCCTGCTCAAGGACCACCGCGTGGTGCTGTTCATGAAGGGCCACCGCATGCAGCCGATGTGCGGCTTCTCCGCCGCCGCCGCCAACACGCTGAACGAGCTGCTGCCGGACTACCACACGGTCAACGTGCTGGACGATCCGGAGATCCGCGAGGGCATCAAAGCCTACGGCGACTGGCCGACCATCCCGCAGCTCTACGTGGAAGGCGAACTGGTCGGCGGCGCCGACATCATTCGCCAGATGTACGGCAGCGGCGAGCTGCACCAGCTGTTCGGCCTCACCGCGCCGGACCGCACCCCACCGGAAATCACCATCACCGACGCCGCCGCCGAGGCGATCCGCCAAGGCACCGCGAACGCGCAAGGCGTGGCGCTGCACCTGGAGATCGGCCCCGACCACAGCGCCGGCTTCCAGCTGGCGCCGGCCGGCGAGCACGACATCGTGGCGCACGCGAACGGCCTCGAAGTGCATTTCGACCCGGCCAGCGCCCAGCGCGCGAAGGGCATCGTGATCGACTGGGTCTCCACCGTGCAGGGCGAGGGCCTCAGCCTGAAGTTCCCCGGCGCCACCGAGATCAAGTCGCTCAGCGTGCAGCAGCTGAAGCAGCGCCTGGCCGCCAACGACATCACCCTGATCGACGTGCGCCCCGCCGCCGGCCGCGCCCAGGCTGCACCGCTGGCACAGGCCCGGGTGCTCGAAGAGGAAGGCTACGAGAGCCTGGCCAACCTGCCGAAAGACACCGCGCTGGCCTTCATCTGCCACCACGGCATGTCCAGCCGCGCCATGGCTGAACGCTTTGCCGCACACGGCTTCAGCAACATCTACAACGTGGAAGGCGGCATGGACGCGTGGGCCAGCGAGGTGGATTCCGGCGTGCCACGCTACTGATCACATCGACCCGACGGAACGGGCGGCCCCTGCCCGGGTCCGTCACGGCGGTGAAACCGGCACCTCGCAGGCGCGGTTGAAATCGCCGATGGCTTCGACCAGATCGGTCACAGCCAGGCGCTCCACTTCGCTCAGGTCCGGATTCCAGCTGTCGAGGATCAGCACCACGCGGGTTTCGTCGCTGCGATTCCACGCTTCGTGCTCGAAGGTGTCGTCGAACGTCACGCAGCGACCTTCCCGCCACTGATGCAGCTCGCCGCCTACCCGCAAGGCGCAGTCGGGCGGCACAATCAATGGCAGGTGCGTGACCAGCCGGGTGTTGGTGACCCCGGTGTGCGGCAGGATGTGCGTACCTGGCCGCAATACCGAGAACAGCGTTTCCGGCGCATGGTCGCGGATGCGCACCAGCGGCAGCGCATCGAGCAACGCGGATGTGCGGGGACAGGCGGCAGCATGCGCGTCATAGCGCTCGCCGTGGCGGCAGAAGAAATACGCATCCCAGGCTGCGGCCTGCGTACCGGAAGCGCGCAACATGGTGCCGGCATCCTGCGCCGAACCGACCTGCAGGAACGCCTCGAGGTCCTGCTCCTGCGCCAGCACGGCACGCAGCTCCCGCTCGATTTCGGCGCCATGCGCTTCAAGCTCCCCCAGCCACGGGAAGCGCTCGCGCGGGTAGTACGGCTGGCTCGGCACGCCGGGGAAATAGAGGAATTTCGGCCGCTGCCGGGGATCGGTCGGAACGACCGGCTGCTCATCGAGATAGCCGGCCAGACATTGCTCGACCCGGGCCAGCGCGGAGCGTCCATAGCGCCGCCGCAGTGGCTCGATCGCGCCATCAAA
>Ga0070696_100001836_pt1 | contig 13945 bp, 12 predicted proteins | sample KBSK1253metaG_FD_65474 | JGI IMG/M metagenome (GOLD analysis project Ga0070696, IMG submission 65474) | Corn, switchgrass and miscanthus rhizosphere microbial communities from Kellogg Biological Station, Michigan, USA - KBS K1-25-3 metaG | ecosystem: Host-associated > Plants > Roots >... | reverse complement strand
TCTGCGTGGTGTGCGGCGGACCCGCGACCCGCAACCAGCGCCTCGTCAACGGCAAGCCCGCGGTCTGGGATAGTCCGATCATCATGGTCGGCGGGCGGGAGTCGTATGAAGCGAGATGCCGGCACTGCCATCGAGTGCCGAGGCAGGATGAGGATCAGACTGCACTTCTCTAAGCCCCGATGTTAAACGTCGGCCTCACCGGCAACATTGCCTCGGGCAAATCGACCGTGGTCGAGCTCTTCAAGAAATGGGGAGCTACGGTCATCGACGCCGATGCGCTCGCGCGCGAGGCGCAGGCGCCAGGGAGCGCCGTGCTCGCGGCGATCGCCGGACGCTTCGGCGCCGACGTGCTCGAGCGTGGCGGCAGCCTCGATCGCGCGGCCCTGCGCGCCAAAGTCATGGGCGACGACGCGGCGCTCGCCGCCCTGAACGCCATCGTCCACCCCGCGGTCCAGCAGCGCCGGCTCGAGCTGCAACAGGTCGCCCGCGAGCGCGGCGATGCCATCGTCGTCAACGACATTCCGCTGCTGTTCGAGGTGCTCGATCCGACACAATTCGATGTGGTGGTCCTCGTCGACGCTCCGGTTCCGTTACGGCGCACGCGGCTGCGCACGCTGCGCGGGCTCTCGAACGAGGACGCCGATCGCATGATAGCCGCACAAATGTCCGCCGCGCGCAAGCGTACGCAGAGCCAGTACATCATCGAGAACGCGGGCACGTTGGCCGAGCTCGAGAAGCACGCGCGAGCGGTGTTCGCCGAGCTGCGCAAGCAGGCGGCCAGCGCCGGCGTGCGGAACGAAACGCCGGGCCAGACCCTCGTGCTGTGTGCGTTCGGGGCAAAGGACGCCGCCGCGCCGGTGCTCAAGGCCATCGAGCGTCGCTACACGGAGGCGGGGATGCGGATCGAACAGACAACCGTCAAGACGCTCGGCAAGATCTTGAAGCACGTCACGCCGCTCTCGATCGTCGCCACGGCCGACGCCGGCGACGGCGCGCGCGAGGCGTGGGATGCGGCCGTGCCGCCGCGGCCCTGCCGCCTCTATCATCTCTCACCCGATCCCGATCCAATCGCCGTCCGTCTCGACTTGCGCCCGTGGGGTCATGAGCGCGTGGTGCTGAGTGAAGAGGATGGCGCAGGACTGGCGCCCCGAGCGGACCTGTTGTAGGCTCTCGTCCCATGTCCAGCATCCCGAAAGAGCTCCGCTATACACAAGACCACGAGTGGGTACGCGAAAGCAACGACCCGCAAGTCGTGGAAGTGGGTATCACCGACTACGCGCAGGGCGAGCTGGGCGATGTGGTGTTCGTCGAGCTCCCCAAGGCGGCGGCCGCCTTCAAGCAGCGCGATGTGTTCGGAACAATCGAAGCGGTGAAGGCCGTGTCGGAGCTGTATTCACCGGTCGGGGGCACGATCGTCGAGGCCAACAAGGCGCTCGAGCAGGACCCCGCGCTCGTGAACCGCGATCCCTACGGCAAAGGCTGGATGGTCAAGGTGAAAATCAAGGACCCCAAAGAATTGGAGGGGCTGCTCCGCGCCGAGGCGTACGCGAAGCATGTAGGAGAGTGAAAGCGACATTCCACGGACACGCCTGTTTCGTCTTGGAGCGGGACGGGAAGCGCGTCATCATCGATCCATTCCTTACCGGCAATCCCGCTGCGGTCATCGGGCCGGATACGCTGCCCCACCTCGACGCCATCCTGCTGTCACATGGCCACGGCGACCACCTGGGCGACGCGATACCGCTCTCGAAGAAGCACCAGGCGACGATCGTCGCGACCTACGAGCTGGCGCAATTCTGCTCCGACCAGGGCGCGACGAGTCACGGGATGCATATCGGCGGGGCGCACGAGTTTCCCTTCGGCAAGGTGAAGCTGGTCCCCGCGTTCCACGGTGGCCGCGTCGAAGGCGACCCCACGGGCAAATACACGACCAATCCCGCCGGCGTCGTGGTCACGATCGGCGGCAAGACGGTCTACCACACCGGCGACACCGGACTGACGCTGGAGATGCAGCTGCTGGCCGGTCGTATCGACCTCATGCTGGTCCCGATCGGCGACAACTACACGATGGGAGTCGAGGATGCCGCCCGGGCGGTCGAATTCGTGAAACCCAAAAGCGTTATCCCAATGCACTACAACACCTGGGATCTGATCAAAGCGGATCCGCAGGAGTTTCGCCAGCGCGTCGGGAGTAGCGCCGCCGTCACGATCTTGAAGCCGGGGGAGTCCTTCACACTCCAGTAAGATGAATAGCGATCGCGATCAATTTCAGGACAGACATATCGGCCCGTCGGCTGAGGACCAGGCGGCGATGCTCGGCACGCTGGGCTACGAGTCGCTCGACGCCTTCATCGACGCGGTCGTCCCGGCCGACATCCGGCTGCGCGAGCCGCTGCGGATACCCGCAGGCATGACGGAACAGGAGGCGCTCGACCAGTTGCGGCTGCTCGCGGCGCAGAATCAGGTCTTCCGTTCCTACCTCGGCATGGGCTACCACGACTGCATCACGCCCACCGTGATCCAACGCAACGTTCTCGAAAACCCGGGCTGGTACACGGCGTACACGCCCTACCAAGCCGAGATCGCGCAGGGCCGGCTCGAGGCGCTGCTGAACTTCCAGACGATGGTCTCGGACTTGACCGGGCTCGAGGTCGCGAACGCGTCGCTGCTCGACGAAGCCACGGCGGCAGCCGAGGCGATGCACCTCACCGAAGCGGTCTCGAAGCACGAGGGAAAGCTCGTGTACCTCGTCGACGCCAACTGCCACCCACAAACGCTCGCGGTGGTCCGCACGCGGGCGGCGGTCCGCGGGATCGAAATCGTGGTCGCCGACCCCGATGCCTTCGAGTTCAAGGGCAACGTCATCGGCGCGCTGCTACAGTATCCCGCCACCGACGGCGCGGTCCGCGACTACCGGTCGGTCTGCGAAGCGGCGCATGGGGCCGGCGCGCTCGTCACCGTTGCCACCGATCTGCTTGCGCTGACGCTGCTCGCGCCCCCGGGCGAATGGGGGGCGGACATCGCCGTCGGCAACTCGCAGCGGTTCGGCGTCCCCCTCGGCTACGGCGGCCCCCATGCCGCCTTTTTTGCGACCCGGGACGAATACAAACGCCACCTGCCCGGCCGGATCATCGGCGTCTCGAAGGACCGCTCGGGCCGTACCGCGCTCCGGATGGCGCTGCAAACGCGCGAGCAACACATCCGGCGGGAGAAGGCGACCAGCAACGTCTGCACGGCGCAGGTCCTGCTCGCGGTCGTCGCGGCGATGTACGCCGTCTATCACGGCCCCGAAGGATTGCTGCGCATCGCCCGCCGGGTGCATCGCTACACGACATCGCTTGCCGCCGCGCTACAGAAGCTCGGCTACGGCATCGCCTATCCGCACTACTTCGACACGCTCGCGGTCGACGTCCCGGCCGAGGTGTTGTCCCGGATCATCGACGTCGCCCGCGCGAAGCAGATCAATCTGCGCACGCTGTCGCAGAACCGGATCGGGGTCGCGCTGGACGAGACGGTCACGGACGACGATCTCACGGATGTCGTCGAAGCATTTGCGGCACCGTTGGGACGTGTTGTCGGGGCCCAGCATGCTGCCCCCCTACCCAAGGATTCCACGATTCCGGAATCGCTGGCCCGCACGACGCCGTTCTGCACGCATCCGGTCTTCAACACGCATCACTCCGAGACCGAGATGCTGCGCTATTTGAAGAAGCTCGAGGATCGCGACCTCTCGCTGACCTCGGCGATGATCCCGCTGGGCTCGTGCACGATGAAGCTCAACGCCACGACCGAGATGCTTCCCATCACCTGGCGTGGGTTCAACCGCCTGCACCCGTTTGCGCCGCGCCCGCAGGCGCAGGGCTACGCCACGCTGTTCCGGCAGCTCGAGGACTGGCTCGCCGAGATCACCGGATTCGCGAGAGTGTCGCTGCAGCCCAACGCCGGCTCGCAGGGCGAGTTCGCCGGCCTGCTCGTGATTCGCAGCTTTCACAAGCATCGCGGCGCCGCGCATCGCACCACCTGCCTCATTCCGCAGTCGGCACACGGGACGAATCCCGCGAGCGCCGTCATGGCGGGCATGCAGGTCGTCGTCGTGAAGACCGACGAACACGGCAACATCGACGTCGCCGATCTCGAGGCCAAGGCCCAGGAGCATCGCGACACGCTGGGCGCTCTGATGGTGACGTATCCGTCAACGCACGGCGTGTTCGAGGCGTCGATCAAGAAGGTCTGCCGCATCGTGCACCAGCACGGCGGCCAGGTCTACATGGACGGCGCGAACATGAACGCGCAGGTGGGACTGTGCCGGCCCGGCGATATCGGCGCGGACGTCTGCCATCTGAATCTCCACAAGACGTTCTGCATTCCCCACGGCGGCGGCGGCCCGGGGATGGGGCCGATCGGCGTCGCCCAGCATCTCGCCCCGTATCTGCCGACGCATCCGGTGATCGACGTCGGCGTGCCGCTCGCCGAGAGCTCCGGCACGGTGTCGGCGGGGCCCTGGGGCAGCCCGTCGATCCTGCCGATCTCGTGGGCCTATATCGCGATGATGGGACGGGACGGCCTGCCGTTGGCGACCAAAGTCGCCATCCTCAGCGCCAATTACATCGCGAAGCGGTTACAGGACGGCGGGTACGAATTGCTCTACGCGGGCCAGCATGGCCTCGTCGCGCACGAGTGCATCATCGACACCAGGGCCTTCAAGGCGTCCGCCGGAGTCGACGTCGAAGACATCGCCAAGAGGCTGATCGACTATGGCTTCCATCCGCCCACGGTCTCTTTCCCCGTCCCGGGCACGCTGATGGTCGAGCCGACCGAGAGCGAGCCGAAGGTCGAGCTGGATCGCTTTGTCGATGCGGCTGTAGCGATTCGCGGCGAGATCCGCGAAATCGAGCGCGGCGAGGCGGACCGCGACAACAACTTGCTGAAGAACGCGCCGCATCCACTCGCCGACCTGCTCGCCGACACGTGGGACCGTCCGTACGCGCGCGAGCGCGCCGGGTTCCCGACCGCCGCGACCCGTGAGCACAAGGTCTGGCCGCCGGTCAGCCGGATCGATGCGGCGTTCGGGGATCGCAACCTGGTGTGTACGTGTCCACCGGTGGAGGCCTACGCTACTGTCTGACGGCTGGACGCTGCTCGTCGACGTGGTCGGCCGGTCGGGCGCGGTAAACATGGCGACCGACGAAGCGCTGCTGGATCGAGTTCTGCGATCGGGCGGCGCTTTTTTGCGACTGTACCGCTGGGATCCTCCGACACTGTCGATCGGGCGCAATCAACGGATCGGCCCTGTCGAACGCGCGCTGCCGATCGTCCGGCGGCCGACCGGCGGAAAAGCGGTCTGGCACGAACACGAGGTTACATACGCTGTGGCCGCACCGATCGCGTTGTACGGTTCGCTGCGCGAGGCCTATTGCCAAATTCACACTCGGATCGCGACGGCGCTGCGGTCATTGGGTGTCGCTGCCGGCCTCGCTCCGTACCGTCCGACCGTCCGACCATCCGACGGTCCGACCTCCTGCTTCGCTCAGCCGGTCGGCGGCGAAATCCTCGTCCAGGGCCGAAAGCTCGTAGGCTCCGCCCAGATGCGGCGACAGGACGCCTTCCTCCAACACGGCTCGATTCTGCTGGCCGGCTCGCAACGGGCGGTGGGAGCACGTACGACCGAAACAACGCTCGCGGCTGTGCTTGGACGAGCCGTGACGTTTGCAGAGACAGCGAATGCCATCGTCGCGAACTGGGGAGAAAGCCTCACACCGTCTGGCGCCGTTGCGTCTCACGCCCCGGGGTGAAATGTTAAGCGCCATGCCAAGGCGCTTCCATTTCTCATACATCGTTCTCGGCGTCATTGCGATCGCAGCCTGCGAGCGCCGCGGCGGTTGTACGACCGCCGGCTGCGGCACGCTGATCGACGCGGCGGTGACCGAGCCCGCGACACTGCTGCCGCCGTCGTCGGAGGACATCGTCACCAACGACATCGGCGAGCAGCTATTTCTCAAGCTCGCGGACGTCGGCATGTCGACGAATACGATCGGCGACGAGGACTTTCAGGCGCTACTCGCGCAGCGCTGGGAGTGGGACGGCCCGCTGACGCTGGTCTTTCACATCGATCCGCGCGCGCGCTGGCAGGACGGCCAACCGGTGACCGCGCCCGACGTCGAGTTCACGTTCAACGCCTACAACGACTCGGCCGTGGCGTCACCGTTCCGTCCCAAGCTGCAGCGCATCGAGAAAGTGACGACGCGCGATTCGCTCACCGCGGTCTTCCGGTTCCGCGAGAAGTACCCCGAGATGTTTTACGACGCCGTGTATCACATGCGGATCTTGCCGGCGCACCTGCTGCGCTCGGTGCCGCGGGACCAGTGGAAAACGGCGGCCTTCGGGCGGCAACCGGTCGGCGACGGACCCTATCGCTTCGTCCGCTGGCAGGCGGCGCAGTCGATCGAGCTGGTCGCCGATACGACCTTCTTCCTCGGCCGGCCCGGGATTCGCCGGCTCATCTGGCGCTTCACGCCCAACCTTCCCGTAGCCGTCCAGCAGGTCATCGCGGATCAGGCGGACGTCCGCGAGCAGCTCGTGACGCCGGACAACGTCGAGCGCGCCAAGGCCGCGCAGCAGCTCACCATCTACGCCTACCGCGGCAACGTCTACACGTTCTTGAGCTTCAATCAGCGGGCCCCGGGCGACACCGCGAAGCCACATCCGATCTTCGCCGACCGCGACGTACGCCGCGCGCTGACGATGGCCGTCGACCGCGCGAGTCTGGTCAAGAGCACCCTCGGCGACCTCGGCCAGGTCCCGCCCGGACCGATTTCGTCGCTGGTCGGCATCTGGGATCCCGACACCCGTCAGCTCCCGTACGATACGGCCCAGGCGGGCCGGCTCCTGAACCTGCACGGCTGGCGCGATCACGACGGCGACGGCGTCCGTGACAAGGATGGGCAGCCGCTCGCGTTCCACATCCTCGTCCCAAGCTCGAGCGGTCTCCGCAAGCAGTATGCGCGGCTGCTGCAAGAGCAATTCCGCGTCATCGGCGTGCGCGTCGAGATCGATGAGTTGGAGGGCAGCGTCGTGGCCCAGCGGACGGGCACGGGCAACTACGACACCGCGCTCCTGTCGCGCAGCAACGATCCGTCTCCGGGGTCCGGAATCACGCAGTCCTGGACGGTTGCCGGGTTCGGCGGCTCGAACTTTGGCCGCTACTACAATCCGGAGTTCGAGCGCATCGTGCAGCTCGCGATTTCCGCGCCGACGCGCGATCGCGCCCGCGCGCTCTGGCGGTCGGCGCTGGAGACGATGAACGCGGACGCTCCGGCGATCTTCCTGTACGCGCTCGCCAATGTGGGCGCGGTGCACAAGCGCGTCGACAACGTGCAGTTCCGCCCCGATTCCTGGGCCGCGCTCCTGCGCACGTGGCGCATTCCTCCTGAGCGGTTGATCGATCGAGATCGCGTGGAGCGCTGAGTGACCGGCGGTGGCGGTGGCAGGTGGCTGGCGCGCCGTCTCGCTCAGTCGGTCGCCATCATCTTCGCCGTCGTCACGTTCATCTTCATCCTGATCCATCTCGCGCCCGGGAGGCCGTGCAGCGAAAACCTCGATCCCCGGGTCTGCGCGCAGCTCAGCGCTCAATTCGGACTCGATAAGCCGATCGTCGTGCAGTACTGGCGGTATCTGGTGGAGCTGGCGCACGGCAATCTCGGGATGTCGTTCTCGCTTCGCCGGCCCGTGTGGGACGCACTGGTCGAGACCGTGCCGTTCACGCTGCAGCTCGCCGGCGCCGCCCTGCTGCTCGATTTCTTGCTCGGCCTTGCCCTCGGCATCTATCAAGCCAGCCGGGCCAACCGGCTCCCCGATGTGATCCTGGGGAATGCCACGCTGTTCATTTATTCTCTGCCGACCTTTTGGCTGGCGTTGATCCTGCTGCTCGTCTTCGGCGAGAAGCTGCACTGGTTTCCCGTCGGCGGCGCGAGTGATCCGATTTTCTGTCCCGTGGTCGACTCCCTGTATTGTGTCGCCGATCGGTTCTGGCACCTGGTCCTGCCGGCCGCGACGCTCGGCGTCGTCGGGGCCGCCGGAACGGCGCGGTTTCAACGGGCCGCGATGCTCGAGGTCGCTAGCCAGGACTACGTGCGCACCGCGCGCGCGAAGGGCGTATCGGAACGCCAGATCGTGCTGCGCCACCAGCTCCGCAACGCGCTGCTTTCCTTTATTACGCGCTTCGGTCTCGCCTTCCCGTTTCTGCTGACGGGCGCCGTGCTGGTCGAAACGATCTTCGCCTGGCCGGGGATGGGGCGGCTCGCGTTCGACGCGATTCTCACGCGCGATTACCCCCTGGTGACGGCAAGCGCCCTGATCGCCAGCACGGTCGTCGTCGCCGGGAACCTCCTGGCCGACATCCTGCTCGGCGTCGCCGATCCGCGGCTGCGCGTGCACAGCACCGCCGACGCGGATGTGGTGACCGCATGACATTCGGCAACTGGTTCGCCGTGCTCGTCGCGCTCGTCGTCGCGGCGGAGTTCGTCCGCATGCTGCGGCGCCGTGCCCTCGCGCAGGAGCGTTGGCGCCGCTTTTTCCGCCACCGCACGACGTCCTGGGGACTCGGCATCCTCACCTTCCTCGTGCTCGTCGCGCTGGCGGCACCGCTGGTCGCCCCGTTCGATCCGAACCGGCAGCTGGACATCGTACATCTCACAAACCGGGCGCCGTCGTGGACCTTCCCGCTCGGCACCGACCCCTTGAGTCGTGACGTGTGGAGCCGCACGGCCTACGGCGCACGGGTGTCGCTGGGGATCGGCGCGCTGGGAGCACTGGTCGCGGTGGCCCTGGGCACGCTTGTCGGCGCGATCGCGGGCTACTATCGCCGCTGGATCGACAGCGTGTTGATGCGCGGGGTCGACGTCGGACTCGCCCTGCCCCGCATCTTCATTTTGTTGATGGCGGTCGCGTTGTGGGACGGTCTCCCCTTCGCCGCGCTGGTCATCACGATCGGTCTCACGTCGTGGTTCGGCACCAGCCGCCTGGTGCGGGCGGAAGTGCTGGCGCTGCGGCAGCGCGATTTCGTCGTTGCCGCCCGCGCGCTCGGCGCGGACTCCGGGCGAGTTATCTTTCGCCACGTTTTGCCGAACGCGGCGGCGCCGATCATCGTGTCCGCGGCGCTCGGCGTCGGGAACGTGCTGCTGCTCGAGGCATCGCTGTCGTTCCTGGGCATCGGCATCGCGCCGCCCGACGCGAGCTGGGGCAATATGATCGCCGACGGCGCCCCGGCGATCTACACCGCACCCTGGTCGACACTCTTTCCAGGACTGGCTATCGCTCTGGTGGTGATGTCACTGAATGCGGTCGCCGACGGCGTCCGCGACGCCCTGGATCCACGCGAGACGCCATGAGCGCGCTCCTCCGCGTCCGCGACCTCAAGACGTACTTCGTCACCGAGCAAGGCAAGGGAACGGCGCGCGCCGTGGACGAGGTGTCGTTCGATCTCTATCCCGGTGAGACGCTCGGCATCGTCGGCGAATCGGGGTGCGGCAAGACCGTCACGTCACTGTCGATCCTGCGGCTCGTGCCGGAGCCGCCCGGACACGTTCTCCCGGGCAGCGTGATCGAGTTCGAAGGCCGCAATCTCCTGGCGCTCTCGGCGCCGGAGCTTCGCGCCGTCCGCGGCAACCAGATCGCCATGATTTTCCAGGAGCCGATGACGTCGCTGAACCCGGTGTTCACCGTCGGCGACCAGATTGCGGAAGCGGCCATCATTCACCAGCACCTGTCGCGCCGCGCGGCGCGCGCGCGTGCGATCGAGATGCTGCGTCTCGTGGGTATCCCCGATCCGGAAGAGCGTGTCGACGACTACCCGCATCAGCTCTCGGGCGGCATGCGCCAGCGCGTCATGATCGCCATGGCATTGGTGTGCCATCCCAAGGTCCTGATCGCGGACGAGCCGACGACGGCACTCGACGTCACGATCCAGGCGCAGATCCTCGAGCTGCTCGACCGCCTGCAGAAGGAGCTGGGCATGGCGGTCTTGCTGATCACGCACGATCTCGGCGTTGTCGCGGGACACGCGGATCGCGTCGTCGTGATGTATGCCGGCCGCGTCGTGGAAACGGCGACGACCAACGCGCTGTTCGAACGGCCGACGCATCCGTACACCGAGGGATTGCTCGCCGCCGTGCCGCGCATCGACGCACCGCGCGCGCGCCTGCACGCGATTCCAGGCCAGGTACCGGCCGCGACGGACTGGCCGGCAGGGTGTCGCTTTCATCCGCGCTGCCCCTACGCGTGGGACAAGTGCGTCGCGCAGGAGCCGCCGCTCATTGAGATCGGCGCCGGGGACGGCGAGGGGCACACCGCACGCTGCTGGCTCGTGACCGAGCCGGAGCGCCGTCAGGGGAAACGATGACGAATCCCCAGTCCCCAGCCCTAGCCCCGTTGTTGGGTGTCCGCGATCTGGTGAAGCACTACAGCGGCGAGCGCAGCTGGTTCGGCCTGGGCGCCCCGCGGGCGCCGATCCGCGCGGTCGATGGCGTGTCGTTCACGATCGCGTCCGGCCGCACGCTCGGTCTCGTCGGCGAATCGGGCTCCGGCAAGACGACCGTCGGCCGCACGATCCTCCGGCTGCAAGAGCCGACGTCGGGGAAGGTCACGTTCGACGGCAACGACGTGTTCGCGCTCGACGCCGCGCGGCTCCGCGCGCTGCGCCGCCGCATGCAGATCGTCTTCCAGGATCCCTACAGCTCGCTCAATCCCCGCATGACCGTCGCGCAGACGCTGCGCGAGCCGCTGGAAATTCACCGGCTGAACGGTGCCGTCGCCGCATTGCTCGAGGAGGTCGGTCTCGATGCCGCCTTCGCCAAGCGCTATCCGCACGAGTTGTCGGGCGGCCAGCGCCAGCGGGTGGGCATCGCGCGCGCCTTGTCGGTCGAGCCGCAGTTCATCGTCTGCGACGAGCCCGTCAGCGCGCTCGACGTTTCGGTACAGGCGCAAGTGCTCAACCTGCTCGCCGACTTGCAGGCGAAACGCCGCCTGACCTACTTGTTCATCGCGCACGACCTCGCCGTGGTCCGCCACATCGCGGACGACGTCGCTGTCATGTATCTCGGGAAGATCGTGGAACGGGCGCCGGCGGCGGAGATTTACGCCCAGCCCCGCCATCCGTACACGACGTCGCTGCTCTCGGCGGTGCCGGAGCCAAATCCACGTGCGACGAAGCAGAGGATCGTGCTCGTGGGCGACATGCCATCACCGGCCCATCCGCCGTCGGGGTGTCCGTTTCATCCGAGATGTCCGCATCCACTCAAGAGCGAACGGTGTCGGACGGAGATCCCGCCGTTGCGAGAGATCACGCCGGGACATATGGCGGCGTGCCATTACGCTGAAACGCCCATGGCGGTCAGCACCCCGTAGACAGAAGACGTTAAGTCGCCAAGACGCCTGAGCGGGGACAGGGGACAGTCTTTAGCGAACGCCACCCATGAGCCGGCTGATGGGCCTGGTCAGCAGTAACAGAATCGCGGCTGCCACGAACGTTGTGGCCGCGACCGCACCGAACAGGGTGGGCAGCGGGAGTCGGTCAAAGAACCCTCCCGCGAATCCCGCCAGCTTGTTCCCCGTCGCAATCGACAGGAACCACACTCCCATCATCGAGCCCACGATGCGTTTCGGCGCGAGCTTCGTGACGATCGAGAGGCCGACGGGGCTGAGGCACAGCTCGCCGATCGTGTGGAGGAAGTAGAGCCCGACCAGCCACAACGGGCTCACGAGCACTCCCTGCTGCTGCGCAATTTTGGCCGCCGGGACGATCAGCGCGAAGCCCAGTCCCACGAAGATCAGTCCGAGTGCGAACTTGACCGGACTCGAGGGCTGCCGTGGGCCGAGACGGATCCAGAGCCACGCCAGCAGGGGCGCCATGCCGAAGATCATGAACATCGAGTTCAATGACTGATACCACGTCGACGGGAAGTCGAACCCGAACGCGCGATTGTGCGTGAGCCGGTCGGCGAAGAGGTTGAGACTCGACGCCGCCTGCTCAAATGCTCCCCAAAAAATCGATGAGAACACGAAGAGCACGCCGATGGCCGCGATGCGGTTCCACTCATCGCGGGTGAACCGCCACCACGGCTCGGCGGAGGTCGCGGGCGCTGCGCCCTTTTCGGTTTGTCCGAGCCGCTGCAGAGCCGGCATGAGACGCGGCCGACCCAGCACGTACTGAATGAGTCCGGCCACCATGCCGACGCCGGCGCACGCGAACCCGACATGCCAGTCGACCTTCTGTCCCAGCGTTCCCACGATGAACGGTGCGATGAACGCGCCGAGGTTGATGCCCATGTAGAAGACCGAGAATCCGGCGTCGCGGCGCGCGTCGTCTTTGTCGTACAACGCGCCTACCATCGTGCTGATGTTGGGCTTGAGGAGTCCGGTTCCGATGACGATCAGCCAAAGGCCAAGGAAAAAGGTCCCCTCAGTGGGAATCGCCATACTGAAATGGCCCAACGCGATGATGACGCCGCCGACGAACACGCTGCGATACTGGCCGAGAAAGCGATCGGCGATCCACCCACCGGGGATAGCTGCCGCGTACACGCCGAAACCGTACCACCCCACGATCCCCGAGGCCTTCTCGGAGGTGAATGCGAGTCCACCGTTGGCCACGGACGCCGTCATGTAGAGCACGAGGAGCGCGCGGAGACCGTAGAAGCTGAACCGTTCCCACATCTCCGTGAAGAAGCAGGTCGAGAGCCCTCGCGGATGGCCGAACCATCCGCGATCGGTCTCGCTCGACATGGACACCAGCGGGTCAGCCATTGCGGTCCTTTCGATCGAACAGATCGTCTTGTTCAGCGGCGTCCGGATGCGCGGACGGACGCAGCAGCGTGCCGAGCCGGGTTTCCCATTTCTCGACGTCGAAATGGTGCTCGTTTTGCAGCGCGCGGCGCAGCACGGGCGAGAATTCGTGGAACGCTTCGAGCAGCTCCCGCGTCGCCTGGCGCAGCGCTTCCTGCTGGAAGCTGTCGTCGCTGGCGCCCATGTCCTCGAGAATCGCCTGCTCGGTGCGCGACGCGACGATCGGCTCCGCCTGGCCCTCGATGAAGACATTGGTGCGCTGGCCCGGGCCGCGACCTTGCTCGATCGGCGTCAATCCAAGAATTCGATCCGAGCGCCAGTACTTGCCGTAACCGAGAAAGACCATGCGGCCTCGTTTCACGTCCATGGCTACCTCCGCGGACGCCGGTTCTTACGAATGTCCTCTAATGCCACGCGATCGATCTTGCCGTCCATGCGTACGCGCACGTCGTAGTTCTCCCAATACATGAAGTTCGCGAGCGCCGTGAGGAACGTCTGGTTGAGCGCCGGCTGCGGCGCCGCCAGCCATTTCTGCGGTTGATTCGCGGGCTCGGTCAACAGAATCGCTTCCAGCTCCTTCTGCAGCGCCGGCGTAATCGGCATGAGATCGGCCGAGTCGCTCGTGAAGAAGTAGAGCTTATGCAGCGCGTAGAGGCGCTGCAGCTCCTTGATGGGATCGGGCGCATCGTAGACGCGGATGTCGATGTAGCGATCCGTGCCGCCAAGGTAGCCGCCTTTGGCGCGCACGACGAGCAACGCCGCCGACTCCATCCCCCGTTTGTCGCCGCCGCCCGCCTGCCCCGCCACCAGCGCCGCGAGCAGCCGGTCCGCCAGCGAGCCGCGACTGCGCTCGAACGTCTCGGCCATGTTTCGCACCGTGGCGTCGGACACCATGATGTTCGCCTGCGCGGCGTAGCCGTGACCCGTAATCATCTGACCTTTGCCGCCGACCTGACCGCCTCCCGCGCGCCCTCCTGCCCAATCGAATGTCGAGTCTCCCGTCCAGCTGGCTGAATTGCCGTGCGCGTCCACCATCCCGACCTGGCGCTGCGACGGCTGCGGATCATTTCGCATGATGATCCGCATCGCCTCCGGCGCCGTGGCACCG
>Ga0070696_100001835_pt1 | contig 13953 bp, 13 predicted proteins | sample KBSK1253metaG_FD_65474 | JGI IMG/M metagenome (GOLD analysis project Ga0070696, IMG submission 65474) | Corn, switchgrass and miscanthus rhizosphere microbial communities from Kellogg Biological Station, Michigan, USA - KBS K1-25-3 metaG | ecosystem: Host-associated > Plants > Roots >... | reverse complement strand
ACGCCCTCGCCCCCGCCGCCGATCCAGGCGATCGAATCGAGCAGCGCGATGAGGAGGAAGACGGCGACCACGACGATGGCGGTGCGCCGCCGCCGCCACAGCTCGATGGCGCTCTCCCGCCAGTACCGGCTGCGCGCCGCCAGGCGGGCGAGCCAGAAGGAGCCGAGCACCAGCAGGACAACGACGACGTTGGAGATCCAGTGCACGTCTCTAGCCCCTGCACCGTTGATGCTTCAGACACGTCAGGCCGACCCGATCGGGCGCCATTGTCGCTGGGGCAAGCAATGTGTATATTATGTGTAAGAAACGTCCGGGGGGGCGCATGGCCAAATCAAGCCGGGACGTCATCAGGTTGCTTGCGAAGGAGGGCTGGTACGAGGTTGGACAAACCGGGAGCCATAAACATTTCAAGCATCCCAACAAGAAGGGAAAGGTCACCGTTCCGCATCCGAAGCGCGACCTTACTACCAAGACTCTGAAGAGCATTGAGAAGCAGTCGGAGGTGGATCTCTCTTGAGAGGTTGGCCCGACGAGAGGGGTGAGCATGGTCAAGAGAGCCTACTATCCCGCGGTGATCGATAAGGAGCCGGACAGCGACTTTGGCGTCGTCTTTCCGGATTTTCCCGGTTGCGTAAGTGCCGGCAGGACGCTCGATGAGGCGGTGAGGGGCGCACACGAGGCCTTGGCCGGACACGTGGCGCTGATGGTTGCGGATGGAGACGTGTTGCCCGAACCGACGCCGTTCGAAGTGGTGGCGGCTGAGCGTGACGCAACCACTGTGGCCGTCACGCTGATACCGGTGACGCTCCCGGGCAAGGCCCAGCGCGTGAATATCACGATGGACCAGGGATTGCTGGACGAGATCGACGCGGTTGCTGATAACCGGTCGCGTTTCCTGGCGGAAGCCGCCCGCGCCGAGCTTGCGCGCAGACGGGTGGGGTGAAGCGTAGGTTGGGTCAAGCGACAGCGACGACCCAAGCCATTCAGAGCTTCCGTTTTGGACAGTGTTGGGTCTGCGCTTCGCGTGACCCAACCTACGCGTCGCCCTCGGCCCATCAGCTCAGCCTCACTCTGGGGTCGGCGAGGGCGTAGCTCACGTCGGTCATCATCTGGGCGAGGATGAACAGCAGGGCGCCGATGTAGACCATGGTCCTGAGCGTGGAGAAGTCGTTGCCGTTGAGGGCCTCGACCGTCAGGGCACCGAGGCCGGGAATGCCGAAGAAGGACTCCAGCAGCAGCGCACCGGTGAACAGGCCCGGAATGGCCACCACGACATTCGTCAGGATCGGGATCAGGGCGTTGCGCAGCACGTGGCGCAGCATGACCCGCGCGTCCCCGGCGCCCTTGGCGCGGGCGGTGCGGACGTAGTCGCGGCTCGTCTCCTCCAGGAACACCGTGCGGTAGAGGCGCGCGTCGGGGCCGAAGCCGATCACCAGCCCGATCAGCACCGGCAGGGCCAGAAAGCGGGCGATCACCGCGGCATTCGGGTCGAATCCCGAGATCGGGAACCATTGCAGCAGCAGACCCACGAGGAACTGCCCGGCGATGATGTAGATGAGGGCGGGGATGCTCATGGTCAGTATGCACAAGAGCAGAATTGAGCCATCGATGTAGGTCTCGCGAAAGAACGCCGCGACGAGCGCAATGACGACGCCGAGCACCAGCCCCAGCACGAACAGCGGCAGGGTGAGACTGAGGCTCGGTCCCACCCCCTCCCGCATGCGCTTGGCAATCGGCTCGTCGCCCGCGTCGCTGCGGCCGAAGTCAAAGGTGAGCATGCGCCGATAGTGCTCGAACAGCAGGGTATCGGTGTAGCGCCGGCCGTCGAAAGCTCCGTGCTCGCGGTTCACGAACAGCGGCTTGTCGTAGCCGTGGTTCACCTTCCACTGCGCGTACACCTCGGGCCGGGCGCGCTCGCCCACCGCCTTGCGGGCGATATCGTCCGGGTCGGTGACGGCAAAGAACAGGACAAACAGGAGGAACAGCACGCCGAGCACGGTCAGCGCACCGTAGGCCAGACGTCGGATGAGATAGGCGGCCATCCAATCCTCGTCGGTACCGAGGGGGAAGCGGGAGAGCGCCGCGGGGACTCCTGCCCTCGCTCGAAAAGCCGGGGCTTCGGAGCGGCTGGCGGCAGGAGGCCCCGCTGCGACCCGCGGAACCAATTGCCATGCGTACCACCGGCGAGGGCCGCAATGCTAGAGCGCCGTTGCGCCGCCGCTTGCGGCGAGGCCCGCTGGAGGCCCGCCCTCACCGGACCCAGCCGGTCGCCAGAGCGCTCGCCCACACCGGATTGCCATTCCGCGCCGCCAGCTCCGCCATCGACATGTGGTCGTAGGGGACATACCGGATGGCGGCGTGCCAGGCGGCCGCCGTGCGCTCCAATATGGCGTAGCAGGCATGCGGCGTCCCGGCCTCCACCGCGTGCGCCACCGGGGCGGTGCCACGATACCCAGGCAGCCCGACGCTCCCCGCATTGACGACAAGCCGGCCGTCGCGCAGGCGGACGACGCGGGGAAGGTGGGTATGGCCGCACAGGATGAGCGAGGCGTCCGCCCCGGCCGCCTGCTCCTTGGCCGCCTCCGCCTCGATGTCCTCTATCGATGACGGCGCCACCAGCCCGTCGCCGGTCACGCGATCGAGCCAGTAGGTCTCGTCGCTGCGCGGGGAGCCGTGGCACAGCAGCACGTCGTCGCGGTAGCGCAGGGTTGCCGGCTGGCTTGCCAGCCAGTCCATATGGCTGTCGTCCAGCCATCCGAACGGTCGCCCCAGCTGCGCGCGCTTCTCGACCAAAATCCGGTCCTGGTTGCCCCGGATCGAAGGAAAGGCGCATTGCATGAGCAGATCGGCCGTGCGCCGCGGCTCCAGCGGGCCGCTCACGTGGTCGCCGAGGTTCACCACCTCGGCGATGCCTGCAGCGGCAATATCGGCGAGCACCGCCTCCAGCGCGGCGCAGTTTCCATGCACGTCGGCAATGGCTGCAAACTTCATCGTCCAACCTCCCCTGGGTCGGCCGATGACTGACAGCTGTCGCGGGAATGCAGTAGGGCCGTTCGCTTTAGCTGCATTTGTTGAAGCGCCCGCAAGCTGATCGTCAAATCGGCGCTGACGGAGTGTCTAGCGGCTGGCAGCGGCGAGCGCAACAGTGGAGCGAATAGCGAATAGGGAGTAGGGAATAGGGGAATGGCGCTACTCGCTATTCGCTACTCGCTACTCGCTCGTCTCCACAGTATGGATGGCCCCATGACCAAGACCGCCCTCATCGTCGGCACCGGATCGGGCATCAGCGCGGCGTTCGCGCGGGCGCTGGCCGCGGACGGCTATCGCGTGGCGCTGGCGGCACGCAAGCTCGAAAAGCTCGCCGGGCTGGCCGGCGAGATCGGCGCCGTGACGATCTCGGCTGACGCAACCCAGGCCGACAGCGTCGCACAGCTGTTCGCCGAGGTTGACCGCCAGCTCGGGCCGCTCGACGTGGCGCTCTACAACGCCAGCTACCGCGCGCGCGGCCCTTTCCTCGACCTCGTTCCGCAGGAGGTGGCGCGGTCCATGGAGGTGTCGGCTTTCGGCGCTTTCCTCGTCGCCCAGCAGGCGGCCAGGCGCATGGTGGCGCGCGGCCAGGGGGTGATCCTCTTCACCGGCGCCTCGGCCAGCGTGAAGGGCTACGCGCAGTCGGCGCCGTTCGCCATGGGCAAGTTCGCGCTGCGCGGCCTCGCCCAGGCCATGGCCCGCGAGCTCGGCCCCAAGGGCATCCACGTGGCCCATTTCGTGATCGACGGCGGCGTGCGCAGCCCCGAGCGCGGGCGCGTGGAAGGCGCGGGCGACACCCCCGACAGCCTGCTCGCCCCGGCGGCCATTGCCGAGACCTACATGGCGGTCCTCAAGCAGCCCCGCAGCGCCTGGAGCCTGGAGGTGGAGCTGCGGCCCTGGGTGGAGCGGTTCTAGGGCGGCGACGCGTACCCGTGGTGAGTCGCGGCAGGTTCGATCCGAAACTTGCCGTGCTTTGCATGCGAAGGTTTGACCCAAGTCCGACAAATAGCACGCGAGTACCCGCCCGAGCAGATGCGCATTGTGCAGGAGGGGTTCGAGAAGTCGGATCAGCTCTTCGCCCCGTAGGCATGGCCCCTCCTGGCGGAGGGTGGTCATGGCAGGATCAGCGCGGGCGCGAACGCGCTCGTGCGGCTTCCACCTGATCACGCGCCTCCTTCATCAGTTGGTCGCAAGCTTTTGCGCGGTTGCTGTCGGAAAGCTTGGCGTCGTCGAATTGTCGTTTCAAGCTCTCAACAGAATTCCCAGATTGCAAAGCCTTTTCCATACTAGTGACGTCTCGAACAGAACGATTTCTATCCCCATAGATCTCTGTAATAATGTCGACAGCAAGCGATTTTGCCGATTGAAACTGAGAAAGCCCACCTGTGTACTTGTGGCAGGCGTAGGTAATCCTCAGATAAAACCCGGCAGACTTTGCCAAGGCTTCATCGGCGCGTGCCTGCGACGACATCGCAAACAGCAATGCCATCGCCGCGGTGGTGGTCCCCTTCAAGTCATGCCTCCCCTGCGCCGTCTCGCCCAGCAAGACCCTACGCCGGTGCCTACAGACGATCCAGCCGGATTTTCTCCGTAGGCTCGATCACCACCCGCGGCACGGATGGTGAGCCGTAGCGCGGCGCGCTTCAAATCAGTCAAGCTGATCACCGGTATCGGGGGGGTGTCGGCTCGATGGCCCTGGCCCGCGAAGTACCCGCCAGACCAAATGCGCATAGTGCGGGAAGGCTTAGAGAAGCCGGCTTAGCTGCACGCCGCATAATATTGGGCAGCACGCTGTTCTCAGTCTGGTTCCTCTGGGGTATACACCCAAAGATCACGCGTCGAGGAGGATCGCGCAAGTCGCTGCGATCGGGGCACGACCTCATGGACCTTCTAAAGCGGCTTCTCGCCCTGGGCCTGCTCCCGCTCTTGCTCTTGGCATGCTCCGAGCCGGAGAACGGGGACGAGGGTGGTTGGGTTGCGCCTTGGGATCTCGTGTACGTTGCCGCAGAAGACTTTTCCGTGTCACTGGAGATTTCTGTACAAACAGAGGCCGTGGCCGGCGAATGGATCACGATCAGTGCCAAACGCAGGTCCGGGCCTTGGAAACAAGTCCGACGTTTTGCGGTGCCCAGACGTGAATTCTGGTACGCAAGACAACCCCAAGAGATCGAGCCGGAAGTGGCCGAGAACGTATGGTGGGAAACGGACCCTCCGCGCGCGGCCCGTACCGGCACTCTACCTGGGTGTTGCTGGCTGCCGAGAACGGCGATGTTCGCAAAGCCCGGCACTTACAAGATCTGGGCCCTGACATTGCCGGGTCGGACCAAGAGCAACGTGGTCACGGTGACGATTCATTCCCCAAAATAGCGGATTCGACATTCGAGAAGCTAATCCTGACGCGAAGGGGGCTGTGCTTCAGCTTGATCGCGCTGCCACTGACACAACTCTGCCGTAGGACGTTGATCTTGCTTCAGGTTGCCTCCGAATTTTGCCGTGCTCCGTCGGTACGGCATTCTGGATACGAAAACGGAGCTCTGGTCCGCGAGACAAGATCGCGCCGGGCGCCTCTCCTGCCGTCGGCAATTCGTTCACCATACTCCCAAGCCAGCTCCCCGTCACAATCCCCGGTGTGGCGAGGCTGGCTGATACAATAGGGGCGTCGTTTGCCGCGACGGGACGTGGATGGGCCCATCCGATGTCCACGTGCAGATGGCCGGCGTCCTGGAAGGAGGGGAGATGGCCCGAGATCCAGGAGGCTCGCTGCGTCGGTCTCTGGCGCGCGTCAGCAATGGCGTGGGATCCGGGGGCTCAAGGCGCCAATCCGATGACCAGGCTCGGACCAGCCGACCCTGAGCGCGGTGGCAGCTCGCAGCGGGACGGAAAATCGCCGGGCGCGGGTGCCGAAAGGCAACCCCTCATGGGGCGGGCAACCGCCCCGCTCTACCGGTTGCGGAGTAGGCACTCGCGCACCCGTCGCACCCTCGCCGGCGCCGCCGACGAGGCTACAGGCGCTGGTGCCCCTGCAAGGAGTCTGGTGCAAGCCGGTGCCCGTACAAGGAGTGGAGAAAGGCCGCGAGATCGGGAGTTCGAGAAAGGAGAGACTGTGACGGGCGAGCTTGGTTGGCGACAGCTTGGCTGGCGACAGGGGCCGATTGCGTTGCTAGGCTGGCGGCCAATCGAGTCTGCAGGAGCGAGCGGCAGAGCGCCGCCCCCAGGAGGGCTGGCCGATAACCGCCATCGGGAGTGCCGCATGACGAAGGGAGCCGTGCCGCGGCCCAGATCCAGATCGGGATCGGGCCGCACCGCACGCGAATAGCCCCATGGTGCTGGCCGGCGTCGCGCGCGCCTTCTCCGACGATATTGCCATCGATCTCGGCACCGCCAACACGCTGGTGCATGTGGTGGGCCGCGGCGTCATCATCGACGAGCCCTCGGTGGTGGCGGTGCTGGCGCGCGGCACCAGCCGCGACGTGCTGGCCGTCGGCCTCCGGGCCAAGGCCATGCAGACCCGCCCGCCGCCGGAGCCCGTCGAGGTGCTCCGCCCCATGCGCGACGGTGTCATCGCCGACTTCATCGCCACCGAGGAGATGCTGCGCCAGTTCATCACCCGCGCCAAGACCATGCTGGGCTTCCGCCGGCCCCGCATCCTCATCTGCGTGCCCGCCGGTGCCACTCCGGTGGAGCGGCGCGCCGTCTACGAGACCGCCATGCAGGCCGGCGCGCGCCGCGTCTACCTCCTGGAGGAGCCCGTGGCCGCGGCATTGGGCGCGGGCCTTCCCGTCGACGGGCGCCGCGCCTTCCTGGTGGTGGACATCGGCGGCGGCACCACCGACATCGCCGTGCTCGCGGAGGGCAACGTCGTGCAGGCTCGCTCGCTGCGGGTGGCGGGCAACGCCATGGACGAGGCGATCACGCGCCACGTGCGGCGCAAGCACCAGCTGGTGATCGGCGAGGCCAATGCCGAGCGCATCAAGATGGAGGCCGGCACCGCGCTCGCCGCCCTCAACGGCCGGCAGGTGGAGGTGCACATCAAGGGCCGCGACCTGCGCGAGGGCCGCATGAAGAGCGCCGTGCTGACGGAGATTGACATGGCCGAGGCGCTCTCCCGCCCTGTGGCGGAGATCGCCGACTTCATCGAGCGCGCCATCGAGGACCTGCCGCCGGCCGTCGCCACCGAGGTGACCGGGCAGGAGATCACGCTGACGGGCGGCGGGGCACTGCTCGACCGGTTCGATGCCGCCCTGGCGCGCCGGCTGGGTCTGAGATTCAAGGTGCCCGAGACGCCGATGCACTGCGTGATCCGCGGCAGCGCCGCGGTGCTGCAGTCGCTCGACCTGCGCCAGCATCTCCTGGTCGGCCCGTGAAGCCGACCATTCGGCGGCAAGGCAGGACGCGTGCTGTGGACAACGACTTCCTCCTCTACGACGGCGAATGCCCCGTCTGCAGAGCCTACGTGGCCATGGCCAGGCTGCGCCAGCTCTATCCGGGCCTGAAGATCCTGAACGCCCGCTCCGAGCCCGAGCTTGTCGCCCGGCTGCGCGGCGAGGGCTACGAGATCAACGAGGGCATGGTGCTCCGCCTCGGCGGCGCCGTCCATTTCGGCGCCGAGGCCACACGCATGATCGCCGTGCTGGGGCGCTCCTCGCCCTCCAGGTGGCGGCGGACGGCGCTGGGCCTGATCGGCGCCGCCCCCTGGTCGCGTCGGCTCTATCCATGGCTCAACCGGGCACGCCAAGTGCTGCTTCGGCTGCTGCGGCGCGGACCAATCTGATTCAGGTGTCAGGTTTCAGGGATCAGGTTTTAGGGCGTACGAGCGGGAAGTCCCCGAAACCTGTAACCTAATCGCTGAAACCTAATCCCTGATCCCTGAAACCTCACTGGTGGCAGGCGGCTCACGGACGTGCAACTATGGGATGACTGAGAATACGGGAAGGGGAACCCCATGAAACGCATCGTCTGCATCGCAATTGCCGCCGCCTTCGTCGCAGGTGCGGGCGCGCTGGCTATTGCCCAGAGCGCCCAGCACACGCCGCAGGAGCAGGCCAACATCAAGGCCGTCCTGGAGCTCTACGAGAAGGCGCTCAACCAGCACGACTTCGAGGGCTCCGCCCAGTACCTGGGATCGCGCTACGTCCAACACAACCCATTCGCCGAGGACGGCCCCGAGGGCCTCAAGAAGTTCATCGAATGGAGGAAGCAGAACCTGCCTAACGCCAAGAGCGTCATCAAGCGCGCCTTCGCCGACGGCGACTACGTGATCCTGCACGTCCATTCCATCCGCGAGCCCGGCACCCGCGGCGTCGCCATCGTCGATATCTACAAGATGGAGAACGGCAAGGTGGTGGAGCACTGGGACGTGATTCAGGAGGTGCCGGAGGACTCGAAGACGAAGAACAAGAACGGCATGTTCTAGGTGGGTGTCAGACCTCCGGGTCTGGCACCCTATCTCCAGCCTTATCGTATGGTGCGTCGTGACCGCGGCCAGAGAGGCTCGTGCAACGGTGTCAGACCCGGAGGGTCTGACACCGCCTGGAATGTCCTACTCCACGCCCCTGATCGCCCTCGATGCGGTCGCGCTCGATACCGAGACCACCGGGCTCGATGCCCGCATCGCGCGCCTCGTCCAGGTGGCGGCATTGCCGGTGGTGGCCGGCCGCATGCGCTCCGACGACCGCTTCGAGCGGCTGGTCAACCCCGGCATCCCGATCCCGAAGGAGACGGTGGCCATCCACGGCATCACCGACGCGAAGGTCGCCGACGCTTCTGCCTTCAATAACATCGCCGGGCTGCTTGAGGCCTACATCGGCCGTGCCGTCGTCGTCGGCTACGCGGTTGCCTACGACCTCGCCGTGCTGGAGCGCGAATATACCCTCGCCGGCCGGCCGGTGCCGCGCCTGCGCGCCCTCGACGTGCGCACGCTCGCCCGGCTGGCGGCCCCGTCGCTCGCCGACTACAGCCTGGAGGCGCTGTGCGAGTGGCTCGATGTGCGGATCAGCGGCCGGCACACGGCGTTGGGAGACGCGCGCGCCGCCGGCGAGATCTTCCTGGCGCTGATCCCGCTGCTGCGCGCCAAGGACATCCGCACGCTCGCTGAAGCCGAGGCGGCGAGCCTGGCGCTGGCCGAGCGGGAGGCCGCCGGCATGGGCGGGTACGCGCCGGCGGCGCAGGCGGCAGTCGATGCGCGCCCCGTGCTGGCGCGCATCGACAGCTTCCCCTACCGCCACCGCATCCGCGAGGTCATGTCCGCCCCGGCGGTGTTTGCGGCGCCGGACACCACGCTGCGGGCCGCCATGCGCCGCCTCATCGAGAAGCGCGTCAGCAGCGTGTTCGTGCGTTTGAGCGGTGGTGAGACCGGCATCGTCACCGAGCGCGACCTGTTGCGCGCCGTCGATGCGGGTGGCGAGGCCGCCCTCTCGCAACCCGTGGCTTCCATTGCCAACGCGCCGCTGCAGACGCTGCCCGAGGATGCCTTCCTCTACCGTGCCATCGGCCGCATCGAGCGCCTCGGCTTCCGCCACCTCGGCGTCACGGATGCTTCCGGACAGATCGTCGGCGCGGTGACGACGCGCAACCTGCTCGGCCACCGCGCCACCACGGCGATCGTGCTGGGCGATGCCATCGACAGCGCCTCGGCCGCCGCCGAGCTGGCTGCCGCCTGGGGCCGCCTCACCCTGATGGCGCGGAGCCTGATGGAGGAGCAGGTTGGTCCGATCACCGTCTGCTCCGTCGTCAGCGCCGAGATCTGCGCCATGACGCGGCGCGCCGCCGAGCTGGCCGAGGAGGCGATGCGCCAGGAGGGCCTGGGCGAGCCTCCCGTGCCCTACGCGGTGCTGGTGCTGGGCTCGGCAGGCCGCGGCGAGAGCCAGCTGGCGGCCGACCAGGACAATGCCATCGTCTACGCCGAAGGCGCCGAGGGCGGCCCCGAGGACAGCTACTTCGAGCAACTCGCCACCCGCATGAACGAGACGCTCGACGCCGCCGGCGTGCCGTTCTGCAAGGGCGGCGTGATGGCCAGGAACCGGGCCTGGCGCAAGAGCGTGGCCGACTGGCACGCCACCATCGCCAAGTGGATGACCGGCGAGCGCGCCGGCCACCTCCTCAACGTCGACATCTTCTTCGATGCCGTGCCGGTGCACGGCGAGGCGGCGCTCGCCGACACCGTCTGGGCGCACGCCTACGACCGGGCGCACCGGGCCATCGACTTCCAGAACCTGCTGGTCGAGACGGCGCGCGAGCGCGACAACCCTTTCAGCATGTTCGGCCGCTTCCGGGTGGACGAGAAGGGCCGCATCGACCTCAAGAAGTACGGCCTGATGCCGATCTTCACCGCCGCGCGCGTGCTCTCGATCCGCCACGACGTGCGCGCCCGCTCGTCCGCCGAGCGCCTCAAGGGGGTTGTCGCCAAGGGCGCGGCCTCGCCGACGGCCGTCGACTCCATCATCGACGCCCAGCGTGCACTGCTGGCCTCCGTTCTGGCGCAGCAGCTGGTGGATACGGAGGCCGGGGTACCGCTCTCCACGCGCATCGTCCCCGACCGCCTCGACAAGGCCCACAAGGCACGGCTGAAGGCCGCGCTCGCCGCGGTCGACGCCGCCCTGGAGCTGGTGTCGGAGGGGCGGGTCTAGTTAGTCATAGTCAGCGGTCTTCGTGCGGACTCAGACCGAGCGTTGCCGACCCCGTTCATCGCACAGAGATTTCGTCCAGTTATAGACGCACTTTCACCGTCCAGGCAGGAGCGCTACGAGTTGCGTCCTGTAGCGTCGCGTCGATCTGACCGGCTGATGGCCGTCACGTCAGTTCACCAGTACGGCCGCGTCCGGGCCGTTGGCAAAGGCTGCGCCAGGGACACTACCGCGTTGATGCTGGCACTCCCTACCGGCGGCGATGCGCTGAACCTCCGCGAGCGCGGCCTTCTCGTCGCGGGTCCAATGGCTGGTGTCGTACCAAGCGAAAGGAAGGTCGAGGAAGTTGCGGATGATGGTGCCGCGGTAAGCCTCCATCCCCGACTCTTCGGAGTAACTGCCGGTCTTGCGGACGGTCTCAATGATGATCCGCCGGCGACGCGGCTCGCATGCCGCAACGGCCAGCTGGCGGAGCCTCACGGTGCGCTTCTCGCGCCTCTTGTCGCGAATAGGTCCTGCGACGAGCCAAACGACGACGGCGACTATCAGCAGAATGACAGCAACGTGCATGGTGAGTCCCTCCAGGCATCGGCGCGGCGTACTCACCCAAAGTCGCGGGTGTCAAACAGTATGGGGGCGCTTGAGCTTAACAACGGTGGATGACGGCGGCGATGGTGCTCTGATGGCCAATAGCGGCCATCCTTCGTCCGAATGTAGGCGACGGTATCCGATTGTTGGCGCAAGACAGCTTGTGAAACGCCTCGATTGCAAAGTTCACCAAATATTTCTAGTGATTATGGACCGATCCATCTCCCAATAAAGTCGGAAGCAGAAGATAATACGTCCATAAGAATCCTAGAATGCCAATTTTTCTTGCATTTTCAACGTCGAAATGCTTTGGCGGCAAAAATTGACGCTATGGACATATTGTCACACAATAAGATATATAAAAATAAACATTCTATTCGATCAAGAAACCATTGAGTGGGAGTGGTTCGGCGTCCTTCGCGGACTATCGCCGAGGCTCGGAAACTCAGCATAACTATCTGAATCTGAAAATGCTTATTCGCATCGTCTATCGCCCTCTATCGCGACCAAACAAGATCATCGGTCGGCATATCTGACGGCACCCGGAACCTTGCAGCCGGGTCTCGTGCGCGATACCGTCATCGCGTTCGCCGAGCAAAGGGGGCGGCCTCTTTCTTCGACCATTCGAGCAAGCGCGCTCCGGCTCCGACAGATCATTCCGCACTCCCCCGTCGTCGGAGCGATGCATAACGCTCGATCTCCGCTTGACTCATCGAGAGAGTTGAGGCATTCACCCGCCCTCTGCTTCCGGCCGCCGACGGATTTTTCGGCGCCAGCACTGAGGATCCGATGCTTAGAGCATCACATTTCGCCACCGCGCCCAGCGCCGCCACCGGACGGTTCGATCGTCCGAGTGATCGGCGCATTGTGGGCGCGTTCGGCTATTCGGGCGTCATGTGCCCGAATATGTGGTCCGAGCAGCGCTCGAGATTGAAACCGGAATAACCGGCGCAGGGTTCGCCCTCCGCCGCCGAGGCAGGAGGGCAGATGGCCCACAGAACCAACCGAAGTACATCCAAGCTTACCTCATGTGCCGACAGCGCACGCGCATCTCTGCGCGCGCTCGGACCATGAGGCCGTTCGCCTGTGAATACGGCGCCCGTGGCGCCGCGCTCTTTGACATTGTGAACGTCCAGATTTGGACGCGGCGCCGAGCCCGGCGCACCGACACGGTCGCTTCCACTCCGGGAGCGGCGCCGCGTCCCTTTTTGCCCATTTGCCGAATGCTGGCTTAGCTCATCGGGCAGAGCGCTCGCCTTGTAAGCGAGAGGCGGGAGGTTCGAGTCCTCCAGTCAGCACCATCACAAACGCCGCAATCGTCCAGTGGCAGGGCACCGCTTTGGTAAGGCGGAAACCGGCGTTCGATCCGCCGTTGCGGCACCATCACTCCGACTTTAGCAACGCACTCGTGGCGAAACGGCAGACGCAGCCGCCTCAGAAGCGGCCGCCCTCGCGGCGTGGAGGTTCAAGTCCTCCCGGGTGCACCATTCGTTGCTCGCTTCGCCAAGCGGCTAAGGCATCGGTCTTACACACCGACATTTCCAGGTTCGAGTCCTGGAGCGAGCACCAATCATCTCCCGTAGCTCAAAGGCAGAGCGCCCGGCCGATAACCGGAAGCCCGCGGTTCGATACCGTGCGGGAGAACCACCAACACAAGCAGGAGACCACGATGTCCACAACCACGAAACTGGGGCGGCTTTGCCGCCGCATCTCCACAGCGACGGACCCGGAGCGTTCAAGCCCGAGACGGTTGGGCAACGGGCTTTTAATCCGTGCGCCAGAGGTTCGACTCCTCCCGGGTCCTCCACCGGTTCATCGCATACACGACTAGCTCAATCGGTTAGAGCGCCGTCCTCTTAAGTCGGAGGTTCGCGGTTCGAGTCCGCGGTCGTGTCCCAATTCGCTCATTTCGACCTGCGACGCATCTGTCGAGGCGGACCCGCTGTCCACGGGTTGAGACGGGTTAGATTCCCGTGCAGGTCGCCAGCTTCACCCACGACCCATCGAAAGGAGGTCAGCGATGTCTATGTCCGCGCATCCCGCGCTCGTGCTCAACGCCGACTTCCGGCCGATGAGCTACTTCCCGCTCTCGCTCTTGTCCTGGCAGGACGCGGTGCATGCCGTGTTCAGCGAGCGGGTCTCGGTCGTGGCCGAGTACGACGCCTGGGCGCGCAGCCCGTCCACGCGGATCCGGCTGCCGTCGGTGGTGGCGTTGCGCAAGTACCAGCGCACGCCGCGGCGCGTCGCCTTCACGCGCTTCAACGTGTTCTTGCGCGACCGCTTCACCTGCCAGTACTGCGGCAAGGTGCTTTCAGCCTCGGCGCTGACGTTCGAGCACGTCATCCCGCGCTCGCACGGCGGCCAGACGAGATGGTCGAACATCGTCACGGCCTGCGTGCCCTGCAACACCAGCAAGGGCAGCTCGCTGCGCATCAAGCCGCGCCGCGCGCCGAAGGAGCCGACGGTCAAGGCTCTGCTGGCTGCCAGGCGTGCGTTTCCACCCGGCTATCTGCACGAGAGCTGGGCGGACTACCTGTACTGGGACACGCAGCTCGAGGCCTAGTCTCGTCCCGTAGCTCAGCGGATCAGAGCGCCGCCGTCCGAGGGCGGAGGCCGCGCGTTCAAATCGCGCCGGGACGTCCAACTCGGGAAGGCTCCGCTGGAGTGGCCGGCAACCCGTCTTGAAAACGGGTGGGCACCGCAAGGTGTGGCGTTC
>Ga0070696_100001834_pt1 | contig 13954 bp, 13 predicted proteins | sample KBSK1253metaG_FD_65474 | JGI IMG/M metagenome (GOLD analysis project Ga0070696, IMG submission 65474) | Corn, switchgrass and miscanthus rhizosphere microbial communities from Kellogg Biological Station, Michigan, USA - KBS K1-25-3 metaG | ecosystem: Host-associated > Plants > Roots >... | reverse complement strand
GTTCAGGCAGGCACGCCGTAAAGGTCGTGCTCGTCCGAATCCTCGATCGTCACCCGGACAATGTCGCCCGGCTTGAGCCCGCCCGCGTCGCGGAGGTGGACCTCGCCGTCGATCTCGGGTGCGTCGGCCTTGGATCGGCCGGTGGCGCCGACGGCGTGATGGTGCGCTGGGTGGGGGGCGTCGAGGTGGGCGTTGAACTGCCCCCTCTCCCCGCTCGCCTGCGGCGAGTCGCCCTCTCCCCCTGAAGGGGGCGAGGGGAGATCATCGACGCGGTCGATGAGCACGTCGATGGTGGTGCCGACCTTGGCCGCGAGCTTCTCGGCGCTGATGCGGGCGGACAGCGCCATGACCGCATCGAACCGTTCCTGCTTCACGTCGTCGGGGACCGGGTCGGGCAAAGCGTTGGCGGCCGCGCCCTCGACCGGCTCGAACTTGAACGCGCCGACCCGGTCGAGCTGCGCGTCCTCGAGCCAGTTCAGCAGATAGTCGAAATCCGCATCGGTCTCGCCGGGGAAGCCGACGACGAAGCTCGAGCGGATCGCGAGGTCGGGGACGAGCGCGCGCCACGCGCGGATCCGCTCGAGCACCTTGGCGTCGTTGGCCGGGCGGCGCATAGCGCGCAGCACCTTCGGCGAGGCATGCTGGAAGGGGATGTCGAGATAGGGGAGGACCAGCCCCTCGGCCATCAGCGGGATGACGTTGTCGACGTGGGGGTAGGGATAGACGTAATGGAGCCGGACCCAGGCGCCCAGTTTGCCGAGCTCGCGGGCGAGGTCGGTCATGTGGGCGCGGACTTCGCCGCCGCCCTTCAGCGGGTAGCTCGCATGGCGCAGGTCGACGCCGTAAGCCGAGGTGTCCTGGCTGATCACCAGCAACTCCTTCGTACCGGCGGCGATGAGCTTTTCGGCCTCGCGCAGGATGGCGTCGGGGCGGCGGCTGGTGAGGTCGCCGCGGATGCTCGGGATGATGCAGAAGGCGCAGCGGTGGTTGCAGCCTTCCGAGATCTTCACATAGCTGTAGTGGCGCGGAGTGAGCTTGAGCCCGGCCTCGGGCACCAGGTCGATGAACGGCGAGGGGCTGGGCGGAGCCGCCTCGTGGACCGCGGCGACCACTTCCTCATATTGCTGCGGGCCGGTGACCGCGAGCACGTCGGGGAAGCGGGCGCGGATGACCTCGGCTTCCCTGCCCATGCAGCCGGTGACGACCACCCGGCCGTTCTCGGCGATCGCTTCGCCGATCGCCTCGAGGCTCTCCTCCTTGGCGCTGTCGAGGAAGCCGCAGGTGTTGACCAGCACGACGTCGGCGCCGGCATAGTCGCGCGACATGGCGTAGCCGTCGGCGCGGAGCTTGGTCATGATCCGCTCGCTGTCGACCAACGCCTTGGGACAGCCGAGCGAGACCAGCCCGACGCGCGGGGGCTTGGGGAGCGTTGTGACGTTCATCGGAAGGCGCGGGCCAATATAGGGATTCTGCGGCGAAAACTAGGCTTAACCCTGTCCCTCGGGAGAGGGGCGACTCAGTGAAGCTCAGCGGGGGGGTGAGGTCGACCTCACCCTTCCGCCGCTTCGCGGCTCCCTCCCCTCTCCCCCGGGAGAGGGGTAGAAGCGTGCAATTGCCGCCGCTATGGCGCCCGCAAACCTCAACGGAGCTTCTGAACCCCCATGCGCATTGCGATGATCGGCACCGGCTATGTCGGTTTGGTGTCGGGCGCCTGTTTCGCCGACTTCGGCCACCAGGTCGCCTGCGTCGACAAGGATGAGGCGAAGATCGACGGCCTCAACGCCGGCGTGATGCCGATCTGGGAGCCGGGTCTCGAGGCCCTGGTCAAGGCCAATGTCGAGCGCGGCCGACTCACCTTCACCACCGACCTCGCCAAGGGCGTCGCGCCGGCCGAAGCGGTGTTCATCGCCGTCGGCACGCCGGCGCGGCGCGGCGACGGCCACGCTGATCTGACCTACGTGTTCGACGCGGTGCGCGAGCTGGCCAAGGCGATCCGGCCCGGAACTGTCGTCGTCACCAAGTCGACCGTCCCGGTCGGGACCGGCGACGAGATCGCGAGGATTCTCGCCGAGGAGGGCGCGGAAAGGATTTCGGTCGCGTCCAACCCCGAGTTCCTGCGCGAGGGCGCCGCAATCCGCGACTTCAAGATTCCCGACCGGATCGTGGTCGGCGCCGACGATGAGAAAGCGCGCGACGTGCTGCGCGAGATTTACCGGCCGCTGTTCCTCAACCAGGCGCCGATCCTGTTCACCGGCCGGCGCACCGCCGAGCTCACCAAATATGCGGCCAACGCCTTTCTCGCGACCAAGATCAGCTTCATCAACGAGATTGCCGACCTGTGCGAAGCGGTCGACGCCGACGTCCAGGACGTCGCCCGCGGCATCGGCCTCGACAACCGCATCGGCCCCAAGTTCCTGCACGCGGGCCCGGGCTACGGCGGGAGCTGCTTCCCCAAGGACACGCTGGCTCTCCTCCAGACGGCCGAGCTGGCCGGGGTCGAGCAGCAGATCGTGTCGGCGGTGGTCAAGGTGAACGACGAGCGCAAGGAGGCGATGGCCCAGCGGGTCGAGCGGGCGCTCGGCGGCGATATTTCGGGCAAGCGGATCGCCGTGCTCGGGCTGGCCTTCAAGCCCAACACCGACGACATGCGCGAGGCGCCCTCGATCCCGCTGGTCAAGCGGCTGGTCGAGCGCGGCGCCGAGGTCACCGCGTTCGATCCGGTGGCCCAGCACCAGGCCGAGCCGCTGTTCAGCGGGATCGGCTATGCGACCGACGCCTATGCCGCGGCCGAGGGCGCGGACGCGGTGGTGATCGTCACCGAATGGGACGAGTTCCGCGCGCTCGACCTCGAGACGCTGGCGGCGCGGATGCGGGGCAAGGCGCTGGTCGACCTGCGCAACGTCTGGGACCCGCACGAGGCGGAGCGCGCGGGGTTGAGCTATTTCGGCGTGGGCCGCGGAAGGCCTCCCGCCTGACCGGGTTTCCCGTCCGAACCGGAGCGGAGTTGCATCCGAAACGGCAGTGAGCGCGTATAGGAGCCCCGATGAGTGATCCGCAACGTATCGTCGTGATCGGCCTCGGCTATGTCGGGCTGCCGCTGGCCGTCGCTCTGGCGCGCAAGTTCGCGGTCACCGGCCTCGACGTCGACCAGGCGCGGATCGCCGAGCTGGAGCGCGGCCACGACCGGACCCGCGAAGTGGATTCGGCCGAGCTGCAAGCAACGACGCTGACGCTGACCGCCGCGGCGGACGACTGCGCCGGCGCTGACCTCTATATCGTCACCGTCCCGACCCCGGTCGACGAGAACAAGGTGCCCGACCTCGGCGCGGTGCTCGCCGCGACGCGCACGCTCGCCAAGCTAATCGATCCCCCGCGCCGGCCGACGATCGTCTACGAGAGCACCGTCTACCCCGGCGTGACCGAGGACATATGCGGGCCCGAGATCGAGCGCGTCGCGGGGCTGACGCGCGGCCGCGACTTCCGCCTCGGCTATTCGCCGGAACGGATCAACCCGGGCGACCGCGAGCATACGATCGAGCGGATCACGAAGGTGGTTGCCGGCGAGGATGCGGAGGTCGTCGAGCAGCTCGCGGCGGTCTACGGCGCGGTGACCAGCGGTGGCGTGTTCCGCGCCGCCTCGATCAAGGCTGCGGAGGCGGCCAAGGCGATCGAGAACGCCCAGCGCGACATCAACATCGCCTTCATGAACGAGGTCGCGCAGATTTTCGCCAAGGTCGACCTGTCGGTGTGGGACGTGCTCGCCGCGGCGCGGACCAAGTGGAATTTCCTCAATTTCGAGCCGGGGCTGGTCGGCGGCCACTGCATCGGCGTCGACCCTTATTACCTCAGCCACCTCGCCCAGACGCTCGGCCACAAGCCGCAGGTGATCCTTGCCGGCCGCGAGACCAACGACGGGATGGGCGGGTGGATCGCCGACGTGCTCCACGACCGACGCCCGAAAGCGGGGCGTGCGCTCGTTCTCGGGCTGACCTTCAAGGAGAATGTCCCCGACCTCAGGAACAGCCGCACGGTCGACCTCGTCCGCCGGCTGCAGTGGCTCGGCCATGACGTCGCCGTGGCCGATCCGCTGGCCGACCCGGATGAGGTCGGCCGCGAATATGGGCTGGAGCTGACCGAGTTGGATGGCGCGCGTTACGACCTCGTCGTCGGAGCCGTGCCGCATCGCGAGTATCGCGACCTTAGCGACGAGCGAATTGCGGCCCTGGTCGCGGCCGGCGGGACGCTCGCCGACCTCAAGGGCGTGTGGCGCGACCGCACGATCGCGCCCGGGATCGATCGCTGGTCGCTATGAAACACGAGCGCCTCGCCCGGGTCGGCCACGGCTCGCTGCTGGTCCGCAAGCGGTTCCAGTTCGCCGGCGCGCTGGTGGTCGGGGCGCTGGTGCCGTGGCTGGCGCGCGGCCCGCTGCTGCCCGGCTACCTGATAGAGGCGGCGAGCATCAACACCGTGATCGCCAACGCGGTGGCCATCGTCATCGCCTTCTGGATGCGGCTGTCGATCGAGACCTATCCCGGGATTCGTCGCAGCTATGTGATCTTCCCGTCGGCGCTGACCGGGCACGGCCTCACCATCCTCTATTTCGTGCTGACGCGCTTCCCGTACGACCGCGTTGGCTTGTTGGCCGGGTTCCTGCTCCACGTCTTCTGGCTGTACCTGCTGTACGTCTACGCCGAGCGCGGCATTCGGCGCCGCTTTGCGGTCGTTCCGTTCGGCGAGATCAGCAATCTGACCCGCATCCCGGGGGTCGACTGGAAGCTGCTGACCCGGCCGCGACTGCACGATACTCGCAACTGCCAGGCGATCGTCGCCGATTTCTCCGAGGATTTGCCCGATGAATGGGAGGCGTTCCTGGCCGACGCGGCGCTAGCCGGACGGATGGTCTACCAGGTCAAGCAATTGTCGGAATCGCTGACCGGGCGGGTCGAGATCGAGCATCTGTCGGAGAACAGCTTCGGTTCGCTGCTCCCGGCGCGCGGCTATTTTCACCTGAAGGGGCTGATCGATTTCCTGTTCGCGGTCGCGATCCTGCCCGTTGCGCTGCCGGTGATGGCCGGCTGCGCGCTTGCCATCCTGACCGACAGCAAGGGCAGCGTGCTGTTCCGCCAGAAGCGCGTCGGCCACGCCGGCAAGCCGATCACCGTCTACAAGTTCCGGACCATGCGCCCGGTCGAGCTCGACGACGAGGTGGAGGATCAGGACGAGCGGGCGGCGGCGATGACCCGGGACGACGACGATCGCATCACCCGCGTCGGCCGCGTGCTGCGCAACCTCCGGCTCGACGAGCTGCCGCAGATCTTCAACATCCTGAAATGGCAGATGAGCTGGATCGGCCCGCGGCCCGAGGCGCAGGTGCTGTCGGTGTGGTACACCAGCGAGATCCCGTTCTACCGCTACCGCCACGTGGTGAAGCCCGGCATTTCCGGCTGGGCGCAGGTCAACCAGGGCCATGTCGCCGAGGTCGAGGACGTCAACCGCAAGCTCTATTACGACTTCTACTACATCAAATATTTCTCGCCCTGGCTCGACCTTTTGATCCTGTTCCGGACGGTGAAGACGATGCTGACCGGGTGGGGGGCGCGTTAGGCCGCCAGCTGTCGACCCGTGGCGTAAACCGCGGATCGAGGAGTCGAATTCTCGTCAGGCGTTTTTCGGCCAGCCTTCGAACAGGGCGCCGCGGAGGTTGGCGGCGCGCAGGCGCTTCATCTCTTTGGCGCAGGCGTCGAGGTCGTCCTTGAGCATCTCGACCATCGTCTCGATCTCGCGGTCGTCGGTGCAATAGCCGGTGAGCTCGAGCGAGCGGGCCAGCACGCGGGCGCCGTTGGCGCCGTGTTCGACGTGGAACTTGTCGAGAATGCCGGTCATGCGCGACTCCCTGCGTTGCACTCGCCCTATAGCAAGTCGGGAGCGCCGAGGAAAAGGAACCCGCCGGCGAGGGAGCCGGCGGGTTCGACGCTTACCGGGTCGGATCGGTGACGACGACGTAGGTCGTGCTGCCGCCCTGGTACCTGACCTGGTACCAGGTCGATCCGCAGCGATAGTAGCTGACGCCGCCATAGACGGTGGCCGAGCAGCTCGACGCCGGGATCGACGAATAGGCCGTGCCGTAGGCGACGGCGCTGGTGGTCGCGCCGACCGCCACGCCGGTCGCATAAGCGGCACCGGAGCCATAGTAGGGATAGCCGAAAGCGCCGCCGTTGACGTTGACGTCGACGTCATTGCCGACCGCGACGTTGCCGGTGTTGACGTTGCCGCTGCCGACCACGCCGGTGTTGCCGGTGTTGGTGTAGGCGGTGTTGCCGTTGCCGCTGCCGACCGTGCCGGTGTTGGTGTTGGCGCGGTTGCCGCTGTTGGCCGCAGTTTTGGTGCGGCTGGTGTTGCCGCTGTTGGCGCCATTGCCTGCGACTCCGGTGTTCCCGGAGCGGTTGCCGGCATTGGCCGGGCGCTGGCTGCCGTTGGCGGGCCGCTGCGCTCCGGACGGGCGCTGCATGCCTGAGGGTCGCTGGAAGCCGCTGAACCCGGCCCCGCCGCGGAATCCGCCGCCGCCGAACCCGCGCGCGTCGGCCGCGCCGGGGGCCATCATGGCCGCGGTCGCGGTCGCCGCGGCTGCCAGCGCGAGGATCGAAAATCCGCCGCCGGCAAGACCCGCGGCGCGTCGTGAATAACCGTACGTTCTCATTGTCTTACATTCCTCCTGTTGACGTTCGAAAGGCACGCGCACTGCGCCCGCCCCGCGCGTGTGGCGCGGGCAGGCGAACTCGTTCCGCTCGCAGCGGCCCTCTCGAAGCTCGCGATGCCGATTCGATCGCCGGATCCGTTTCCCCTGTCCGGCAGCGAATCGTGAAACTGTACAGTACGGTTTAGATATGATTCGCGACGGGGTCAAGCGCATTCGTCGAACGCACCGGGCGTCTGTCGTTTTCGGATGGAGTCGCGCCGGCCGCGCGGTCACGACCCTGCGCCGGAGGGGCTCCATGGCACTTAACCGCCGTCACTTCATCCAGGCCGCAGCGGCGCTCGGTGCGTCTGCCGCGTGGGGCGGGGCGGTCCGCGCGTCGCGGGTCCGCTGGCGCGAGCGGCGCGACCTGTTCCCTGAGGGAGTCGCATCGGGCGATCCGGATTCGAGCAGCGTGATCCTGTGGACCCGCCGCCCGTTCGCGAGCGGCGAGCACCAGCTGCTGACGGTCGAGGTGGCTGAGGACGAGGCCTTTCATCGGGTGGTCGCGCATGCGCCGGCGCCGGTGTCGCAGGCCGCCGACTGGACGGCCCGGGTGCTGGTCGGCGGCCTCAAGCCGGCCCGCACTTACTGGTATCGCTTCACCGACAGCGAGGGGAACGGCAGCCGGATCGGCCGGACGATCACCGCCCCGGCGGCGAATGATCTGCGCGCGGTCAATTTTGCGTTCGTCAGCTGCCAGGACGTCAACGAAGGCAAGCTAAACGCCTATCGCCGGATGATCTTCGAGGACGAGCGCGCGCCCGCGGCGGAGCAGCTCGGTTTCGTGCTCCACCTCGGCGACTTCATCTATGAGATCGTCGAATATCCCGACGAAGTGAAGACGCGTTACGACCGGATCGTTTATGAAGTGTGCCGCATCCCTGACGGTGCGAAGGTCAGCAACTTTCATTATCCGCTGACGCTCGACGGTTATCGCGCGGTCTACAAGGGCTATCTCGCCGACCCCGATCTCCAGGACGCACGCGCCCGCTGGCCGTTCGTCGCCATGTGGGACAATCACGAATTCTCCTGGCAGGGCCGGCAAAGCATCCAGCAGGCGGGCGGCGCGCCCCGGCCGGGACAGACCATCAAGGTCGCGGCAAACCAGGCCTGGTTCGAATATATTCCGGCGCGCGTGAAGGCGCCGAGCGGGACTTTCGACACCTTCGGCTCAGTCCCGGTGAAGAACGTCGAGATCAAAGAGTGGGACGCTAACGGCCTCGGAATCGAGCCCAACAACCTGGCCGCGATCAACAGCCTGATCGCCTATCGCGCGCTCCGCTACGGCAAGCACCTCGACCTGATCCTTACCGACCAGCACAGCTTTTGCGGGGAGGATCCAAGCAACGCCGACGACATTGTCAAAATCTTCGATCCCAGCTTCAACGGCATGTTCTCCGAGGAAGCGATGATCGCGCTCGATCTCGGACGTGCCTACAACGGCGGCAATCCGCCGGCCGAGCTCCATTTCCGGAATGCGCGCATTCCCAACCCGAGCAAGGATAAGCCACCGCGGACGATCCTCGGTGTCGAGCAGAAAGCATGGTTCAAGGAGCAGTTGCGCAAGGCGACCGCGACCTGGAAAATCTGGGGCAATTCGCTGGGAGCGCTCGACGATCGGACCGACCCACAGAACTTGCCGCCCGAGATGGTGAAGACTGCGTGGCCGTCGGACACCTACGCCATATCCCGTACCGACGATTACGGGGCTGCCTATGCCGAGCGGGCAGAAATCTATGATCTCATCCGCGACGCGAAGATCACCGGCTTCGCGATCGTGTCAGGCGACCGTCACAGCTTCTGGGCCGGCTATGCGGCGGCGGCCCTTCCGCCCCGCAAGTATGAGCCTGTGGGCTTAAGCTTTGTCGGCGGGTCGCTGGTCAGCCCAGGCGGCCAGGAAGCATGGGAGCACGGGTTCAAGAAGGACAGAACGATGCGCCCGCTCTATCTCGCCGACCGCCCCGACGGAAAAATCGTGTGTACGTACAACATGATGCTTAAGCACGGCGTCCGCTCGGCCCTCGAATATGCCAAATCATTCGACCTCGAGAAGGCGCGGGCGCTTTCCAATCCGGAACTCTCCCCGCACCTCGAATTCATCGATGCCGGCGGTCATGGCTATGCCAAGGTTCGGCTGACCGAGGACGAGATGCGGACCGAGTTCGTCTGCATCCCGCGCCCGGTGACCCGCAGCGACCGGCCCGACGGCGGGCCCTTGCGCTACCGGGTCGCGCACACCGCGCGGCTGTGGCGGCCGGGCGAGCGGCCGCGGCTGGCGACCGAGGTGCTCGAGGGCGATCCCGGCCTTGCCATCTGACGCGGCAGCCGGCGGCGCGGTGAACCAGCCCGGCCGCTCGCCGCACTGACCGGGTCGGTGGGACAGCGGCAGGTCAGCAAGGGACGCTTGTTGCGCGATCGGGCGCAGCTCCTGGGCGCGCTCCGCGACCATCGCCGCGGCCGGACGACCCACCTGCCCGAGCCCGAGCTCGCGCTGCTGATCGAAAATATCGAGCGCCGCCTCGCGACCCTCGAGGAACGGCTGCAGGAAATCGGCGAGGCCTGAGCGCCGCGGCATCGGGGAGCGGCCGCCGCGGCGATTCTCTCACATTGCTTCAGGTTACAAAACGTGGTTGCATGCGGCCGCTTGCTCGGGAGCTCGCGATGAAATTGTTCGTCGGCGTAGCTGTCTTCGTCTGGCTGCTCTGCGGCGCCATCGGCGCGTGGATGCTCGACGATCTCGACGGCCACCACTGGGACATGATCGCCAAGGGCCCAATCACCCTGGTCAAGGCGTTCAACGACGCCCCGCCGACCATTTATCCGAGCCAGGTCTAGGACGTACGCCTCACGGCTCGACGCAATGATGGCCGTGGAACAGCCATGACGGGTCGTAGCCCAAGGCCGAAGCGCTGCTCGACCTCGGGCAATCTTTAACATCCGAACCTAACCGAATTTAAACCACGACGCAGGTATCGCGGGCGCTCACATTGGAGTTTGGCGTGGGCAGCATTGGGCGACTCCTGCGGAGTGGGGCCAATCAGGGCCATGATGAGTCGCGTCCGCACGCGACCCGCGCCGACGGGCTGATCGAGGAATTCGAAGCGAGCGGGAAGGGCTGGTTCTGGGAGACCACCCGCGAGGGAACCTTGGCGTATATCAGCGACAGCGTCGCCCAGGCGCTCGGGCGCGAGCCCGCCGACCTCATCGACCGCCCGTTCGCCGACCTCATCTCGGCCGAGAATGCCGACGGCGGCGCGACCTCGGAGCGGACGCTCGGCTTCTATCTGTCGTCGCACGTCGCCTTCCAGGACCTGATCGTCCGCGCCAAGACCAAGAACGAGATCTGGTGGTCGATTTCCGGCCGGCCGATCCACGACCATATCGGGCGCTTCTTCGGCTTCCGCGGCTTCGCCTCGGACCTGACCAAGATGCGCCAGTCGGAGGTCGAGCTCGACCGCCTCGCGCGCCAGGATTCGCTGACCGGCCTGCCCAATCGCGAAGTGCTGCGCCGGGCGCTCGACGACGCCCTGGTCAGCGCGTCGCGGCGCAAGCACCAATGCTCGGTGTTCCTGCTCGACCTCGACCGCTTCAAGGCGGTCAACGACACGCTCGGCCACCCGGCCGGCGACACCCTGCTGCGGCTGGTTTCGCTGCGGCTGCGCGACGAGGTCGGCGAGCTCGGCCAGGTCGGGCGCCTCGGCGGCGACGAGTTCGAGATCGTCATCCCGACCGCGCCGGGCAAGGACGACCTCGGGCGCCTCGCCCAGGGGATCATCGACAATGTCTCGCGGCCCTACACGATCAACGGCACGGTAGTGTCGATCGGCACCTCGGTCGGGATCGTTACCTCGGACTATGACGACCGCACTCCGGACGATCTGATGCGCGACGCCGACCTCGCGCTCTACGCCGCCAAGGCCGCGGGCAAGGGCTGCTACCGCTTCTTCGCGCCCGAGATGCACGAGAGCGCCCGGGAGCGGCAGCGGATGGAATCCGACCTCCGCGTCGCGCTCGACAAGGGCCAGCTGCGGGTCGTGTTCCAGCCCAGCGTCGACGCCACCAGCGAGGCGGTGATGGGGTTCGAGGCGCTGGTCCGCTGGGACCATCCCGAGCACGGGCCGGTCAGCCCGGCGATGTTCATCCCGCTCGCCGAGGAGATCGGGCTGATCAACGAGATCGGCGAATGGGTCCTGCGCACCGCCTGTGCCGAGGCCGCCAACTGGCCGCGGCACACCACCGTCGCCGTCAACCTGTCGCCGGTCCAGTTCAAGCTGCCGTCGCTGCCGGCGACGGTGCGCGCGATCCTCGGCGAGACCGACCTGCCGGCCAAGCGGCTCGAGCTCGAGATCACCGAGGGCGTGTTCCTAAGCAACGACGACCATGTCCACGACATGATCGGCGCGCTGAAGGCGATCGGGCTCAAGCTCGCGCTCGACGATTTCGGCACCGGCTACTCGTCGCTGAGCTATCTGCTTCGCGTGCCGTTCGACAAGATCAAGGTCGACCAGAGCTTCGTCCGCGGCGCGTCCGACCCCGAAAGCCGCAACGCCGCGCTGATCCGAGCGATGGTCGGGCTCGCTTCCGACCTCAAGATGCAGACCACGGCGGAAGGGGTCGAGACGCAGGACGAGCTGATGCTGGTGCGCAACCTCGGCTGCGCGCTGGTCCAGGGCTATTATTTCGGCAAGCCGATGCCGGCCGAGGAGGCGCGCGCGCTTGCCGCCAAGGGCTCGGCCAGCCGGCCCGACGCGCATTTGCCGCAGCGCGAGCCCAGGATCCGCATCATCCGCGCCGCGCTCTTGCACTATCGCGGCGAGGTCAAAGGCGCGCGGCTGCGCAACATCTCGAGCGGCGGGGCGCTGGTCGAAAGCCGCGAGGAGCTGCCGGTCGGGGCCGAGATCCAGCTCGACTTCGCCGCCGGCGGGCTGATCGACGGAACGGTGGTGTGGGCCCGCGCGTCGCAGTTCGGGGTCCAGTTCCGCGACAAGTTCGACCTGAAGCTGCTGCAGAGCATCAAGGCGCCCGCGACCAAGTCGGCGACGGTGATGACGCCCGACTATCTCAAGGACCTCGACGCGTCGCAGGGGGAGTGACGCGGGTCCGGCTCCGCCCCGATTCAGGGGCCGTGGAGTTTGATGCTCCGCCGGACCGCGGCATCGATCTCTTTTTCTTCCGCCGAGATGCGCTCGTTCCTGAAGCGCGCCTCGCGTGCCTCCCGTTCGATCCGCTGTTCGGCGGTTTCGGGCTCGCGCCTGGTTCGCATTGGGGTCTCCGTTAACGCCGAGTGGTCGGGGCTGCCCGCTGGGCCATGTCGGCGAGCAGCTGCTGCACCCGCCCAAGCCCTTCGTCGCTCTCGATCGCGAGATGGAGCGGCTGGGCCGCGAGCCCCGCGTGGCGGGTGTTGAGGAAGGCGATCGCCGGCCCCGGTTCGCCGAAATGGCGCCAGGCCGACTGGATCACGTCGGTTTGCCGCCGCGTCTGCTCGGGCGTCGGCCTGGGCGCCGTGCTGGACTTGCGGTAATTCATGCTGCGGGGGCGGCGGCCGCCCTTGGCCGCGGGCGCGGCGGGCGTCTCCGGCACGCTCATTTCGCGGATTCGGGAAGCGCGGCGCGAATGAGGCGGATCTGGTCGCCAAAGTCGCGGGCGAACTGGTCGTGGGCGCGCTTCTCGCTCGGGGTCAGCGAGGAGGGCTCCGCCAGCAGCGAACGCCGGTTCCGGCCCAGCAGGGAATGGAGGTCCATGGTCTTGCTCCCAATGGTGTAAGCGGGAGCGCCTCAAGTCTCTCAGCCGCCGGCCGCCTACGCGTGCTGTGCCGGCGATTGTTCCAATATGGGGGCGCCGGGGCGAATTGCCAGCAGGAGCGGGGCCGCGCGAAGCGGCCGCCGGAAACGGCCTCGAAGGTCGGGTCGGCTGGTGGTACGGCTGGCGGGCCATGAAGTCCGCCTTGCTGATCGTCGGGATTGCCGCGGTGCTGGTCGGCCTGCTGTGGGTCGGCCAGGGCACCGGCCTGGTCCACTGGCCCGCCTCCAGCTTCATGCTCGACCAGCGCCCGTGGGCGACCCGCGGGGCGGTGCTGGCGGTCGTCGGCCTGGTGCTCATCGCACTGTCGCGGCGGCGGTAGGAGCGCCCTCGGCCGGCGCCGGCTCGGAGCTCGCAGGATTGGCCAAGGCGGCCAGCTCGGCCCGCAGCTTCGCGAAATATTGGTCACGCTCGGCGCCTCGGCGTCGGCGGTCAGCTCGGCCAGCTCCGCGGCCTCGGCGGCGCGCTGGTGGGCTTCGATCAGCTCGATTTCCTCGCTCGTGCACGAGCGCTCGTACCAGGCGTAGCCGTCCCACGTGCCCATCTCATAGCCGGCGAAGCCGGGCGGCGGCGGGAAGGTGGTCACCCACGAGCCGGCCGGAACGTCGCGCTCGCGGTTCGGCGCCGGGTCTTCCGCCGAGCCTGTCCTCCACACGCTTTCGGACAAGTCGCAGGCGGGCGGGGAGGGGGGTGTGTCAGCTTTGTCAGCTTCGGGTTCGAGCAGCGCCGCGACGGCGCCGCTGCCGCCCTCGCGCAGCGCCGCCAGCGCCTCCTGCCAGTCGCCGGCGATGCGGGCGCTGAGCGCGCCGTCGGCGCGGTCCTGCTCGGCCTGCCTGTCGAGCCGCTTCAGCACCGCCAGCGCGAGCCAGCTCTCGTAATGGCGGCGTTCCCCGACCAGCACTCCGTCGCGGTAATAATGCTCGACCGTGCCGGTGATGCTGCGCTCGAGCAGGCCGTCGCCGACCACCGGCCGCGCGCGGGCCTGGGCCGCGGCCCAGGCGGCGCCGAAGACCGGATCCCGGCTGCGCAGCGCATAAGCCGCCTCGCGGCTCATCCCGGCGATCCGGGCGGCCTCGCTGACGATCCCCGTGTCGGCCAGCACCTCGAGGAAGCTCGCCATGCGCTCGGCAGTCCAGCCGTCGTGGCGGGCGCCGCCGGGCTGCAGGGGGAAAGCGGCCGGCGGCGCCCGCGCGATGACCTCGGCGACCGCGTCGGCGCTGCCGAGCACGACCTCGATCGCCGCCCGCAGCGCGTCCGGGTCCGGCGGAGCGGCGGCTGCCGCGGCCTTCAGCCATTCGACCGGCGCGGAGTGCGGAGTGGAGCAGGGGCGGGGCGTCGGGGTGGATGATACGGGTTCGTCCATATGGTTCTCCTTGAACCATATTGGAACATAAAACGGAGGCTGTAGGAAAGTTGTTT
>Ga0070696_100001832_pt1 | contig 13956 bp, 14 predicted proteins | sample KBSK1253metaG_FD_65474 | JGI IMG/M metagenome (GOLD analysis project Ga0070696, IMG submission 65474) | Corn, switchgrass and miscanthus rhizosphere microbial communities from Kellogg Biological Station, Michigan, USA - KBS K1-25-3 metaG | ecosystem: Host-associated > Plants > Roots >... | reverse complement strand
GATCCCACCCTCGGCTGGTTCGACGTCGACTACCTCGGCATCGATCAGGGACCGATTCTCGCGATGATCGAGAATTACCGCACCGGGCTGGTCTGGCGTGTGATCCGCACGAACCCGCACATTATCCGCGGCCTGCAGCGCGCGGGCTTCACCGGAGGATGGCTCCCCTAACGTGTCGGCTCTTCTAACCGCCGTCGCCGGTCTTCCCAATGCGGCCGAGCCGGTCCCCGGCTGGATCACCGGCGGCCAGCCGACGGAGCAGCAGCTCAAGTCCTTCAAGGCGGCGGGCGGTGAGGTCGTCCTGGACAGTCGCGATCCGATGGAGCCGCGCGGCTTCGACGAGCCGGCCGCCGCGCGCGCCGCGGGGCTCGAGTACATCGTGCTCCCGATCGTGCACGGCGCTGTCAGCTCAGATACGATGAAACAGATGTACCAGACGCTGAAGAAACTGGAGGGACGAAAAGCACTTCTGCACTGCTCGTCTGGAAATCGAACTTCGGCGGCGCTGATTCCCTACCTGATGATCGACAAGAAGATGCAGCAGGACGACGCTGTTGATACGGCCATGCGAGGTGGTCTGCGCAGTGCTGAGCTTATGGAGCTGGCTTTGAATTACGTTCAGGAGAGTTCGTCCTAAGTACTCGTTCCTCAGAGCCCCTCAGCCGCTCGGCCTCTCGGCGTCTCCCTTACGCCTTCGGTTCCTCTCTCCCTCCCGCATAGCGATGCCAATACATCCGCATCTCCGAGATCTTTCCATCGCGAGTCTCACAGAAGATGGCCCCTCTCGCATCGACCTGCTCTCCGGTCCTCCGGCGCCGGAACGTGCACCTGAACTCCGTCGCAAACCACGGCCCCGCGGCGTAGATCTCGCCTGACGAAAAGCTGGTTTCAGCTTGATACAGCGGGATGTCCTTCCAGTACGCTCGGATCGCCGCGCTGCCGGTGTCCGGCGTGCTGAAGGGTGTTTCGAGAAAGACGGCGTCGTCGGTGAAGACGGAGCAGATGGTGTCGACGTCGCCCCGCTCCCAGCCCTTGCCGAATGTGTCGATTAAGGCTCTATAGTCGCCATTCATGCGCGCAAATATACTCCTCGTCGCATTGCTGGGTCTTGGCTGCCGCCCTCGCGCCGAGGAGGGGTTCACGCTGCTGTTTCTCGGCCGCTCGCCCGTCGCGCGCATCGGGCGTTATTCCTGGGCCCCCGACGCACCCCACAGCCGGCTGATCGCGTTCGACGGAGACCTTCGCGTTGTTCGCACCGTCACCAATCCACGGATTTCCAGCCCGGTCGCCATCGCCCCGTATCCGGGCTCCCGGCTCCTCATCACCGAGCGGACCGGCGAGGGCGTCGTGTTCGACACGGCGGGGAACCCGGTGCGCGAGTGGGAGAGCCCCTTCCCCGCCTCCCTGTACGCGGCGGAAGGCACGCGCATCGTCGCATCCCGCTCTCCGTATTTCGTGCAATTCGTCGGAGAGGACGGGAGCGCGCCCCTGCTGTGGCTGCTCGACACACTGGGGCAGCGGCATCAGGGCCTTGGAATCTCACACGTGCCCGACATTCGCTACCTCGCCCAGCTCGTGAACGCCGGCCCCGCCACGCTGTCGCACGACATCGTCTATTTCGCGCCGCTGGTCCACGACGAGATCCTGCGACTCGATGCGACGGGCTCCGCGGTCTGGCGCAGCTCGCGCGGCCTGATTCCCGAAGAGCGCGACCCACATTTCGTCGCCGGCAACGAGCGGCGGGTCGCCCATGCACTCGTCAACATCGCGATGACGGTGGGACCCGACGGCCGGCTCTACGTCCTCGGCGGCCAGGACTCAGCGGCCAGGCGCCTGCGGCTCGATGTGCTGAACCGTGAAACGGGAGAGATCGTCGAGAGCCGGAACCTCGGCACCCCAGTGACGGCGATCGCGGTCAATCGTGGCGGCAGGATTCGCGTCCTGGATCCCGAAGCGCTGCTCGCGCAGACCCCGACGCGCGGGCGCGATCTGTTCGAGCCGTCGTTCACGCTGCCCGACGTCCACGGAAAGCCGGTGGGGCTCGCAACCTACCGGGGCAGGATCACACTCGTGAATTTCTGGGCATCGTGGTGCGCGCCGTGCCGGGAGGAATTTCCCCACATGGCGGAGCTGTACAGCGAGTTCAAGCGCTCGGACTTCGATGTCGCCGCGATCTCCGACGACATCTCGGGCAGCAAGATGCGCGCATTCGTGCGCGAGTTTCGGCCGCCGTTCCCGATCCTCGTGGGCGGCGGGCGCATGAAGGCGGCATATCACTATCGCGGTCTGCCGTATTCGGTGCTGCTGGATCGGCAGGGACGCATCATCGAGCGCATCTTTGGATTCGGCGGCGACGCCGAATTCCAGCACCTGCGCCAAACCATAGCGAAAGAGATCCATGCTGACAGTGCTGCTGATCATTAGCCTCCAGTCCCCAGCCCCCAACCTCCAGTCCCCAGGCGATTGGCCGGTCTACGGTCGTGATCCCGGCGGCGCACGGTTCTCGCCGCTTACGCAGATCACGCGGGATAACGTCGCACGGCTCCAGGTGGCGTGGACCTATCACGCCGGCATTCCCGACATGTCGAGCATGTCGCACCGGCCCCCGGCCTTCGAGGTCACACCGATCGTCGTGGACGGCGCGATGTATGTGATCACGCCGACCGGCATCGTCGCGGCGCTCGATCCTGCGACGGGAACCGAGCGCTGGCGCTATGACGCGGGCGTGAACCCGCATCGCGGCTACGGCGACTTCGCGAGCCGCGGCGTAAGCTATTGGCGGGACAATAGCGCCGCGGCAAGTGCGGTGTGCGCGAAGCGCATCATCGCCGCGACCATCGATGCGCGACTCGTCGCCTTGGATGCCACGACAGGCAAACCATGCTCGGGCTTCGGCACTGGCGGTGTGGTCGACCTACGAAGAGGACTCCGCGTCTCACCGGATGAGTTCGCGTTTTACGAAGTGACGTCCCCGCCCACGGTCGTCGGCGATCTGATCATCACCGGCTCTGCGATCGCCGACAACACCAACCTCGCTCCCGCGAGTGGCGAGGTGCGCGCGTGGGACGTGCGGACCGGCGCGATCAAGTGGTCGTTCGATCCCATCCCGCAAGATTCGGCCGATCCCGCCTTCAAGACCTGGGAGCGATGGAGCGCCCCGCGCACGGGCGGCGCCAACGTATGGTCCGTGATCGTCGCCGATCCGGCGCGCGACCTCGTGTTCCTGCCGGTGTCGAGTCCCGCGCCCGACTACTTCGGTGGCATGCGGCTGGGAGAGAACCGCTACGCCAATTCGATCGTCGCGTTGCGCGCGTCCACGGGCCGGATGGTTTGGCACTTTCAGACCACGCACCACGACATCTGGGATTACGACAACGCTGCCCCACCTGCTCTGGCGATCGCGACGCGGGACGGCGTAAAGATCCCTGTGGTCATTCAGGTACCCAAAACGGGAATGATGTATGTGCTGGAACGGACGACCGGGAAGCCCGTTTTCCCCGTGGAAGAACGACCGGTGCCTCCCAGCAGCGTGCCTGGCGAGCGGGCCAATCCAACGCAGCCGTTTACAACGGTGACGCCGCCGCTATCGCCCCTGCAGTATTCGGCGAACGATGCCTGGGGGCCAACACCGGAGGCGCGGGCGGCCTGCCGTGAGTTACTGGGAAACTTGCGGAATGAGGGGCCCTTCACCCCACCATCTCTGGAGGGCACGCTCGTCGTGCCCGGCAACATTGGCGGCGCGGCCTGGGGCGGCGTCGCTATAGATGAAAGCAGATCGCTCGCGATCGTCCCGGTAAATCGCCTGCCGGCCATGGTACAGCTGTTCAGAGCCGACGGGTTCAACGGCGACAGCATACGGACGGTGGATGCCGGGCGGGGTCTGACGGACTTCGAGTACACACGGATGCGCGGCACTCCCTACATCATGCGCCGGCGTCTGATTCTCGGTCCTACGGGCCTGCCGTGCATCACGCCGCCGTTTGGCTCTCTCGTGGCGGTCAGCCTCGGCACCGGCGCGATCGTCTGGAATGTCCCTCTGGGCACCATGGGCGGCTTCCCCGGCTCGCCGAACCTCGGCGGGCCGATCACCACCGCGAGCGGAGTCGTATTCATTGGCGCGACGCTCGATCGCGCGATTCGCGCTTTCGACGTCGAATCGGGCCGCGAGCTCTGGAAGGCCGACCTCCCGGCGGGCGCGCGCGCGACGCCGATGACCTACGAGGCAGGCGGTCGTCAGTTCGTGGTCATCGCGGCCGGCGGCGGCGGTCCGTTCGGCGCGGGCGACGCGCTCATCGCGTTTGCACTTCCGCGCGAGCGTCCCTAACCTTGAGCGTGCTAGTCCCTAGCCCCCAACCCCCAATCCCTGTCGTCATCGATACAGACCCGGGAATCGACGACTGCCTCGCGATCCTCCTGGCCCTCAATTCTCCCGAGCTGGATGTCCGCGGCATCTCGATCTCCTACGGCAACACGCTCGTCGAGAACGCCTACCGCAACGCGGTCGAGATCATTCGCAAGGCCAAACAGGGCATCCGTGTCCCGCTTGGCATCGGCGCCCGGCGGCCGCTGAAACGTCAACTCCAGGTCGCGGAAGACACGCACGGGCCCTCCGGGCTCGGCTACGCCGACGTCCCGCCCGCCGGCGTCATCCTCGACTACGCGCGCCCGCTCGAGCGCATGCTGGAGGCGCAGTCCGAGCCCGTCACCCTCGTCACGCTCGGCCCGGTGACCAGCCTGGCGCTGGTGCTCCGAGCCAACCCGGCCCTCGTCCGCGAGAAGGTCGGCCGCCACGTCGCGATGATCGGCAACGTCGAAGCCCCCGGTAACCAGACGCGCTACTCCGAATTCAATGCCTGGTGCGATCCCGAAGCGCTCGCGACGGTGCTCGCCGCCGAGATTCCCACGGAGCTGATCGGGCTCGACGTCACGCGTAAGGTCGTGATCAAGGGCAACGAGGTCGAACGGCTCGCGCAGAGCTCGCAGTGGCTGTACGACGCCCTCCGTTTCTACGTCGAGTTCCACCGCAAGCGAGAAGGCCTCGACGGTGCGGTGATCAACGACGTCCTGGCGATCGCCTATCTCATCCAGCCGGACGTCCTGACCTTCAGCGATCTGCGCATCTCGGTCGATTTGAGTGATGGGCAGAGCCGCGGCAGAACGAAGCTCGACCCCAAAGGGTCGTTCACGCGCGTCGCCATGGAGGTACATCCCCCTCCAGTGCGGCGACTGCTGTTCGAGCGCGTGCTCCCCGCTGGTGCACCCGCCGAGGAGGCGATGGCGTGACGATTCCGCGGAAAGTGGCAGTGATTGGCGCCGGTGACATCGGGGTGGGCTGGGCCGCCTTGTGCGCGTCGGCCGGGTGGCCCGTGGCGATCTTCGACTTGAATCCCACCACGATGGAACGCGCGTCGCTCGAGATCGAGCGCCGCACGCGGGCGCTCGTTGCGCTCGGTCGCGCGCCGGAATCGATCGTCGAGCGCGGTCTGAGCGAGCTGGTGCGCGCGAAGTTCATCTCCGAAGCGGTCCAGGATGCCGACTGGGTGATCGAGGCAATCAGTGAGGATCTGCTCGCGAAACAGAAGCTACTCCCGGGGATCGAACAGGCCGTCGGCGGCGATGTCCTGATCAGCTCGTCATCCAGCGGCCTCGCACCGACCGAGATTTTCGGTCGCTGCCGCCGGCTCGATCGCTGTCTCGTCACGCATCCCCTCAATCCGCCGGAGCTGATCCCGATCGTCGAGATCGTGCCCGAGGGCCGCACGTCTGCGGCGTCGATCAATCGTGCGGTCGAGTATCTGCGTTCCCTGGGTCGCTTCCCCGTCGTCCTCAAGAAGGCCGTTCCCGGCTACGTGGTGGGACGCGTCGCGGCGGCCGTCTGGAGGGAGTGCATCGATCTGGTGTTGCAGGGCGTCATCAGCGTCGACGATCTCGATCGTGCCGTCTCACTCGGTCCAGCGCTCGGCTGGGCAGCGGCGGGACCGCATCTGACCTATCACCTGGCGTCGGGCGAGGGCGGCATCCGGTACTTCACGCAGCGCCTGCTGGCGAGCTTCGAGAGCTGGTGGCGACAGCTCGCCCACTGGGCGCAGCTCGAGCCCGAGCAGCAGCGGTCGTTGATCCAGTCGATTGAACGGGCCTACAAAGGGAAGATTGAATTCCTGCGGGAAGCACGCGACCGCCGTCTGGACGCGATACTCAGGGCCCTCGAGCAGGCACGCGCACCATCAGGATCGGAATCCGGCTGACGTGTCGTAACGCCGTCGCGGTCGTGCCATACACCACGTCGCCCAGTAACGAGTGCCCGTGGGTGGCCATCGCGATCAAGTCGACCTGCTCCCGCTCCGCCGTCGCCGCGATTTCCTTCGCTGGATCGCCCGCCGCCAGCACCGCATCGACCTCGAGCCCCGCCTGCCGGAGATCCTGCGACATCCGTTCTAGATAGGCGCGGTCTTCCTTCATCTCCTGCGACTCGCGCAGGTTCAGCTGCTGGATGTTGCGCGCCGCCCAGCCGTCCGCGACGTGCACCAGCACGATCTCGGAGCCGAGGAGCTTGGCGAGCTGCGTGACGTGCTTCAGGATGGCGTTGTCAGCCGGGCCATTTTCGAGCGGCACCAGGATGCGCCGATACATCAGCTGAGCCAGGCCTTGAACGTCTGCACGAGGAGCCAGGTGTTCAGGGTCGCAATGAACACGGCGACGACGTAGGCGAGGACCTTCAGCCACCTCGGGTTCACGAACTCGCCCATTTTGAGCCGGTCCGAGGTGAACATCACGAGCGGGAAGACCGCGAACGAGAGCTGCAGGCTGAGGATCACCTGGCTGAGGATCAGGAGTTGGGCGGTGCCGTGCTCACCGAAGAAAATAGCGGTCAGCGCCGCCGGCACAATTGCGATCAAGCGCGTGATCAGCCGGCGCAGCCAGGGTCGGATGCGGATGTTGAGGAATCCTTCCATCACGATCTGGCCGGCGAGCGTGCCGGTCAGCGTCGAATTCTGGCCGGATGCGAGCAACGCGAAGGCGAAGACGGCACTCGCGCCCGTGACGCCGAGCAGCGGCGTGAGCAGGCGATAGGCATCCTGGATTTCCGCGACGCCGGTCGCGCCCGTGGCGTGGAAGGCCGCGGCGGCGACGATCAGGATGGCCGCGTTGATGAACAGCGCGAACGATAACGCGACGGTCGAATCGAGGAACGCGAACTTGACGGCTTCCCGCTTTCCGGTCGGCGTCTCCTCGTAGCTGCGCGTCTGCACGACTGACGAGTGGAGATACAGGTTGTGCGGCATCACGGTCGCGCCGAGGATCCCGATCGCGATGTACAGTTTCGCAGGATCCTTGAGAATCGACGCGCTCGGCAGGAAGCCCCAGAGCATGGCGCCGGTATCGGGCTTCGCGATCAAGATCTCGAACAGGAAGCAGCCGGCGATGGTCGCGATCAGCGCGATGACCAGCGCCTCGAGCAGCCGAAATCCCTTCTGCTGCATGTAGAGCACGATCAGGACGTCGAGCGCCGTAATCGCGATGCCCCAGGGGAGCGGGATGCCGAACAACAGGTTCAGGGCGATCGCCGAGCCGATGACTTCCGCCAAGTCGCACGCGGCGATCGCGATCTCACAGATGACCCACAGGAACAGCGACACGGGCCGCGAGTAGTGGTCGCGGCATGCCTGCGCCAGATCGCGCCCGGTCACGATGCCGAGCTTCGCGGCCAGCCCCTGGAGCAGAATCGCCATCAGGTTGGACAGCAGAATGACCGTCAGCAGCGTGTAGCCGAAGCGTGCGCCGCCCGCGAGATCGGTGGCCCAGTTGCCCGGATCCATGTATCCGACCGCGACGAGATAACCCGGTCCCGCGAAGGCGAGCGCCTTCTTCCACCACACGGCGGATTTGACCGGGACGGTGCGGTAGACTTCCGCGAGGCTGGGCGCCAGCCGCGGAGAGCGCCACCCCTGATCCACAGGGTTATGACGTGAAAGGATGCTCAAGGCTCAGATAGAAGAAAACGTCACGCGCGTCTGGGAACGAGATCCCTGGGACGATCTGCAGACTCCCAACATTGTGCGCCCAGCGCAGCCCGGGGTTGATCACCCAGTCGCCGCTCGAGGCGTCCCCCGACCAGACGACTTCCAACATCGCATTGATAGTCGGGCGCGCGAGCCAGATCAGGCTCGTACCCGCGTTGTAGAGCGTCGCGTTGCGGCGCGTCGCGGTTGCGCCGGCATTCAGATGCGCAACGACTAGCCGCGCCAGCTGCACACTCACGGGCAGATTCAGCTGCACCGCGGTTTGACCCCCGCTCCTGGTTGGGATGAGAACTGAAAGGCGAGGGGCGAACGCGGTACCGCCTCCGATGCCTGCCAGCTGCTGACGATAATTGAGCGCCACATCCCTGATACCCTGTTCGACTGGGATCGTGTAGCTGATTTGATGGCGCTGGCCGCCGAGTGGCCATTCCTGCGTGAAGCTATACGCCCAGGATCTGCCGGCGTGCAGGAGTGTGTTGATGTGCTGCACCACCCCCGACTCCTGGTTGAAGGCCTCTTCGATGAAGAAGCTGTTGTCCTGGATGGCTGGTGGTTTCGCCGCCGCCGGCTGCTGCACCACCACCACCAGCGTCAGAATGACGGAGGTCATTGGGCGACGAGTAGACCGGTGCCGTACATCACGACGAGCCCAGCCGCGACGCCCATCGCGTTGAGCGGGGACCAGACGGCGCCGCCCTGGCGACTAACGACCCGATAGAGCACGCCGAGCACCTGAAAAATCGCCCCCGCGCCGACGGCGAGCGCCAGCGTGCCGAGCAGCGGCGAGTAGGCCAAACCGCCGAGCCAGGCGCCGACGATCGTCGGCCCTCCGGCGATCAGGCCCGCGAGCGCCAGCGTCGTTACGGCTGGCTTGTCCCGGGCGATCGGGGCGACGATGCCGAGGCCCTCGGTGGTGTTATGGATCATGAACCCGACGATCAGAAACGCTCCGAGGGTGACGGCGCCCTGCGCGTAAGCCGCGCCAATGGCCAAGCCTTCGCCCAGGTTGTGGAGTCCGATACCCAGCGCGATCAGGAACGCGAGCCTGAGCCGCTGCGCGACGGGATCCACGGCTCCCAGCTCCCGACTCCCCGCTCCCGCAAACGCCTGCAGCAGCAGCCAAGCCCCGAGCGCGCCGACGGCGACGAGGCCTGTACCCTGGAACGCTCCCGCGACGTCGTTTGCCGTCTCGAGCGCCTCATGCAACGCCTCCACCGCGAGAAAGATCAGGAGGCCGGCCGTGAGAGCGAGAGCGAAGCCGATCCAGCGCTGATCCAGCCGCCTGAGAAACGGCAGCCACAACAGCCCGATCGCGACCGGCAGCACGCCGACGTAGAGGCCGATCAGCGAGAACGTGAGGAGATAACCGCCGTCCGTCTTGGGCGTCTCGGTCGCTACGGGGATCTCATGATCGAACGTGACCCCCGTCGCGGTCACGAGTTTGATCTGATGCGGTTCGCCCGACACCCAGCGATACGGGATCTCGATGCGCGCCCGGCCCAGCCGGCCCACCGTGCGGCTCGGCGTCATCGTGTGCGTCCAGTAAGCCTCGTCCACCATCACCTGCGCGACCGTGACGGGGCCGGGACCGCCGTTCACGACATCCACGACGATGTTGCCGGGCGACAGGCGCACGCGATCGACTGTGAGCTGCTCGACGGGTGGCACGTCGCGGGCGAGCCGTGCCAGCGTGCCCCCCTTGGTGAGGACCAGGGTCAGGCCCGCCAGGAGCACCAGTGGCAACAGGAACCACAGCCAGCCGCGGTTCATGCCGTCAAGCGATCCCGCACGTCGAACATGCCCATCCACCCGAGCTCGGCGAACTCCGACTGATGGGCGTGGAACATGAATTTGCCCGGATTGTCGTAGGTGAACTCGAGGATGTGGCGCTCGCCCTGCCCCATGCTGATCGTGTCGGTGAACTCGTGCGGCGTGAGCGACGCACCCGTACGATAGACGTGGAAGAACGTCGCATGGAGATGCACGGAGTTGATCAGGTCGAACTCGAGCGCGTTGAGCAGATAGATGCGGTTCAGCTCGCCGCGCCGGAGCACGATCGGGTTCGCCTGGTAGGCAAACGGGACCGTGTTGACGGCATAGATCTCGTTCTCGCTATCGAAGTTCACGTCGAAGCCATTCATCACCATCACCATCTCGTCGGCTTCGGCGCGCGGCCGCTTCGGATCGATGATCAGCGCGCCATACAGGCCTTTGGAGATGTGGCGCTTCAAGGGCAGGGTATGGCAGTGATACAGCTGGAGCCCGAACGGCCGGGCCTCGAACTCGTAGACGTACGCGCCGCCCGGATCGATCTGCTCGAACACGCCGTCCATGTTCGCCGGGTGAAAGCCGTGGAAATGAATCGAATGCGGATGCGTGCCGGCGTTGTGAAAATGCACGCGCACGAGATCGCCTTCGGTGCAGCGCAGCGTCGGACCGGGGACCTGGCCGTTGTAGGTCCACGCCGTGTAGAACAGGCCGGGCATGACCTCGAGATTGCGATCCATCGCGATCATGCGATACTCGCGCACCGTTTGCCCGTCGGGGCGGCGCGAGATCGTGCCGTAGTCGAACTGCCGCAGGAAAGCCCCGGGATCGATCCCGGCACCGGCGGGCACACCGCCGGTCATGAGCGTGTGCGGATCGGGATGGGCCGCGTGGTCCAGGACTGACGCATGGGCGATCGAGCTCGCGGAAGCGGCCCCCGCGATGCCGAGCAGTCCGCGCTTGAGTGCGGCGCGGCGCGAGAGCGATTTCATCCCTCCACCTCCTCGCACCACAGCAACCCGGCGAGCTCCTGCCCCACCACGCGCGTTTCCCCGCCGAGTCGCACTGTCGTCGGTCCATTGAACGGTTGCCGCTCGACGACTTCCAATCGCGTACCCGGCGTCAGCCCCTGCTCGGCCAGGTAGCGCAGGCGATCAGGCTGTTCATCGCCGACCTGACGCAGCACGACCGTCGCGCCGACCCGAACGTTGGCGAGCGCCACGAGCTCGGTCTCTTCGATTTCGCCGGCCGCGGTCGGAATCGGCGCGCCGTGCGGATCGTAACGTGGCTCACCCAGCGCGTCGGCCATGCGCTCGATCAGCTTTTCGGAGACGGCGTGTTCGAGCCGCTCGGCCTCGACGTGCACGTCTCCCCAGTCGTAACCGAGCTTGCTCGTGAGATACGATTCGAGAATGCGATGGCGGCGGATCATCTGGAGCGCGGCGCGCCGGCCCTGCGGTGTCAGCTGCACGCCGCGGTAGGGCACGTGCTCGATCAGTCCCGTTTCGGACAAGCGTTTCATCATGCCGCTGACCGACGGCGGCGCGACTTCGAGCATCTCGGCGATGTCGCTGGTCGTCGCGAAACCGCCCTGGCTGGTGAGGTGGAAAACGGACTTCAGATAGTCTTCGACCGACCGCGTGAGCGATGGGGGCGGCTGTGGCGAGCGAATCGCATTCAAGGGATTCTCCCAGTCAATGCACTGTCAACCAGACAGGGCATTAGTCTCGCCTAAGTTTCAAATATTGTCAAGCGAAGATGTGGATTTTGTATGACTAAGAAACTAGGCTAATTAACGGTGTGAGAATGCGCTCGCTCATCCCCCAGATGGTGTGGTTCCCTAGGGTATATGCAGGTAATGCCCGACGGGGGATGCCAGGATGATCGATCACGATCTCCCCGCGAACCCCCGGGGCCTGGAGGGCCCGGAAGGAGACCCAGAAGGCGTCCTGAGCCTCTGGGTTGAGCACAATAGGCGGACGGGCTGTCAACGCGAATACAAATGGTCGGACGACGACTGGCGGGAGCACCGGCGTTCGCGGATAAAGGTCGTCGAGGACGCCGAGCCGCTCGGCGCGTGACAGGTCGACGCCTACCTCTTCCATTGTTTCGCGGATGGCGGTGGTGAGAAGATCGGGATCGCTCGGCTCGCGGCGGCCGCCGGGAAACGCGATCTGTCCCGACCACGTGTCCCCGGCGCGCACCGCACGATGGATAAAGAGTGCTTCGATGCCTTCGTCGCCGTCGTGCAGCATCACGGCTACTGCCGCAGCGATCATTCCACTCTCGAAGGGAATTTCGGTGGGTCGGTAGTCGCGGAGCTTTCGACGTGCGTCCTGGAGGGTGGCCATTACGCCCTAGGCCCTAATCCCAAGCCCCGAGCCCCTAGGCAGAGACTTCTTCGCCGCCGTCTACGTTGATCACGTTGCCGGTAATCCAGTCGGCGGCGGGGTTCGACAGGGCCACGATCGCGCCACCCAGATCGGCCGGCGTCGTGAGCCGGTGGTGCGGATTCCGTAGCGTCGCGATCTCGACAAGCTTCTCGTTGCCCGGGATTTTTCGCAGCGCGGGCGTGTCGGTGACGCCGCCGCGCAGCGCGTTGACCGTGATCCCCATCGGGGCGAGCTCGAGCGCGAGCTGGCGGGTGTGGGATTCGAGCGCCGCTTTCGCCGCCGAGACCGCGCCGTAGGTCGCGAATACGCGCGTCGAGCCGGACGACGTCATCGAGAAAATGCGCCCGCCCTTCCCCATCAACCCCTGCTTCACGACACCCTGCGCCCAATAGACCAGGGAGTGGGCCATGACGTCGAGCGTCATGTCGATGTTTGCCTTGTTGAGCACATCGTCGCCGATGTACGGCTTCAGCGTCCCGAATGCCAGCGAGTGCAGCAGCACGGCAATGTTCAGCTTCTGCTTGGCGAGCTCCGCCAGGACTTCGTTGCGCTTTTCTTCGTCCGCGGCATTGATGTTGAAGTAGAGCGTCTTGCGGCCCATGCCCTCGATGTCGCGCCGGATCTCAGCCACATGCTCGAGTCCGGCCTTGCGGTCCAGGTGCACGCCGACGATATCGTACCCGGCCTGCGCGAGTGCGCGGGCCGCTCCTTCGCCGAAACCGCTCGAAGCCCCGAGGATGAGAGCCCACTTGGATGCCCGCATTTGCGCGTGTGTGAGTTCTGGCATGGCGGTATAATAGCCTCCGTCCAATGAGAAGCCACTTGTGGATGGGAATCGGCCTGATCGCGGGGCTCTTGCTCGGGCTGCTCGCGGCCGCGCTCGCCGAGCAGCACCACCCGGGCCTCGCCAACATGCTCGGCGCCGTCCAACCCCTCGGCGACATCTTCAAGAATCTGCTGTCGATGGTGGCGATTCCGCTCGTTGCGACCGCGCTCTTCTCCGGCCTCGCAAAGCTGGGAGAGCTCCGGATGCTGGGCAGGCTGGTCGTGCGCACGCTCGCGTTCTTTTGGGCGACCTCAATCGTGGCAATCGCGCTGGGATTTGCGATCGGAAGCGTCATGCTTCCACGGGCGGCGGTATCGCCGGAGCGACAGGCACTTTTGAGGAGTGCCGCTGCCGATCCCGCTGCGATTCAGAGAGCAGCCGAGACCCTGCCCACGGGCATCCAGTTCATCGTGCAACTGGTACCGCCTAACCCATTCAAGGCGGCGGCCGACGGTAACCTGCTTCCGGTGATCGTGTTCGTCACGATCTTCGCGATTGCGACCGCGACGTTGCCGCACGAACGGCGTGTGCCCCTTACCGTCATCGCGGACTCCGCGACCGATGCGCTGATCCGGATCGTGCAGTGGGTGCTCGTGATCGCGCCGCTCGGCATCTTCGCGCTCGTCGCCCCGACCGCGGCACGCTATGGCTGGGAAATCGTCCGCGCCATGCTCTGGTTCATGGCCGCCGTGATCGTCGGCGTCGCCGTGCTCCATGCGCTCGTCTATCTGCCGAGCGTTGCCCTCTTCGCTCGCTTGTCGCCGCGGCGGTTCCTGCGCGCGGCCTACCCGTCCATGTTCATGGGGTTCTCCGCCACGTCATCCATGGCGGCATTGCCGAACATGTTCGAGGCGGCGGACAAGGAGCTGCAGCTCCCGCGGCCGGTCTCCGGGTTCGTGCTTCCGATCGGCGCGAGCATCAACCGCGCCGGCAGCGCACTGTTTCAGGC
>Ga0070696_100001831_pt1 | contig 13958 bp, 12 predicted proteins | sample KBSK1253metaG_FD_65474 | JGI IMG/M metagenome (GOLD analysis project Ga0070696, IMG submission 65474) | Corn, switchgrass and miscanthus rhizosphere microbial communities from Kellogg Biological Station, Michigan, USA - KBS K1-25-3 metaG | ecosystem: Host-associated > Plants > Roots >... | reverse complement strand
TGTTCGTGCTGGCGAACGGCCTGTTCGTCGCGGCGGAATTCGCCATCGTCGGCGCCCCGCGCGCCAGCCTCGAGCACCTGGCCGAGAAAGGCAGCCATCGCGCGCGCCGCGTCGTCGCCATCCTCGACAACGTCCGCCGGCGCGATCGGTTCATCGCGACGACGCAGATCGGCGTGTCGCTCGCGAGCCTCGGGCTCGGGATGTACGGCGAGCACACCGTCGCCCAGTGGATCGAGGCGGGGTTCGGTCCCTTCACCATCGCCGGGTGGATCTCCGCGCACACGATCGCCAGCATCATCGCTGTCGCGGTGCTGACCTACGTCCACATCGTCCTCGGCGAAATGGTCCCGAAAACGCTCGCCCTGCAGGCGGCGACGCGGACGGCGCTCTACGTGTCGCCCGTCATCGAGACGCTGCAGATACCTGTGCTTCCGCTCGTCAAGGGGCTCAACGGCGTCCGCAACGCGGTGCTGCGGGCGGCCGGCGTCGCGGGCGACGTCGCGGAGCAGGAGAAGTACCACAGCACCGAGGAACTGCAGCTCATCATCCAGGAGAGCCAGGAGCGCGGACTGCTTCGCGGCGAATCGGGGCAGATCCTCAGGGAGCTCTTCGAGTTCGGCGACCTGACCGCCGGCCAGGTGATGGTGCCGCGCGTGTCCCTCGTGTCCATCCGTGTTGGAACGACCGCGGACGAACTTCGCGAGATCGTCCGCGCGCGGCCGCACACGCGCTTCCCCGTCCACGACGGCGATCCCGACAACATCGTCGGCAGCATTCACATCAAGGACGTGCTCCGGCATATCGTCGCCAGCCAACCGGTCTTCGCTGCCGATGCGCGGCGCGTCCCGTTCATCCCGACGACGATGGCGCTCGACGAGGTCCTCAGCGCCATGCGCCGCACCCGCGCCCAGATGGCCGTCGTGATGGACGAACATGGCGGCACCGCAGGCATCGTCACGATCGAGGACCTGTTCGAGGAGGTCGTTGGCGAAATCGACGAGGGGCGCGGGCGCACGCCGATCTGGCGCGAGCAGTCGGGCAGACTGCTGGCCCGCGGCACGGTGAGGTTGAAGGATGCGGGCGATGCCATCGGCCGATCGCTCGAGCATCCGGAGGTGCAGACGATCAGCGGGCTCGTGCTCGCGCTGCTCGGACGTCCGGCGGTCGTCGGCGACGTCGTGAACTGGAACAACGTGCGGATCGAGGTGACGACAGTGGCGGGCCGCGGCGTCCAGGACACCGCGCTCAGTTACGTCCGAACACCTCCGCGAAGCGACGAATGATGCGGTCTTCGACTTCCTCGATTGAGCGCGCGTGGCCCGTCAGCTTCTCGAGCGACGTGACGCCGCGGTCGGCAATCCCGCACGGCACGATCAGCTGAAAATCCTCGAGCCTGGTGTTCACGTTGAACGCGAAGCCATGGCTCGTGATCCACCGCGAGATGCGGACACCGATCGCGCCGATCTTCTCGGAACCGACCCACGCGCCCGACATCCCGTCGACCCGGCCGGCCGCGACGCCGTAGTCCGCGCACACGCGGATCATCACGTCCTCGAGATCCCTGACGTAGCGATGCACGTCGCAGCGATCGGGGCGCAGATCGAGAATCGGGTAGCCGACAATCTGCCCCGGCCCGTGATACGTGACGTCGCCGCCGCGTCCCGCGTCGTGCACTTCGATACCGCGGCTCGCGAGGACCCCGTCGCTCGCGGTCACGTTCGCCCGGCTGCTACGGCGCACGCCAAGCGTGATCACGGGCGGATGCTGAAGAAGAAGGAGGAGGTCTCCAATACGGCCGGCGCGGCGCTCCTCGACGAGCGCCTTCTGCATCCGCAAGGCCTCGCCGTAGGGAACAACCCCGAGGCGGCGGACTTCCAGCGCGTCGGCGTTCGCCGTCAGTTCGGGCCGGAGGCTCTCAGCAGTCGTTGGCGTCAAAGCACTCCAGCTGTTCCTTCACGTCGGCCATGAACTGGTCCGCGACCGCGCCGTCAACGAGCCGGTGATCGTAGCCGAGCGTGAGGTACGCCATGGTCCTGATGCCAATCGCGTCGTTGACGATGACGGGCCGTTTCTCGATGGTGCCGACGCCGAGGATGGCGACCTGCGGCTGGTTGATGATCGGCATGCCGAACTGCGCGCCGAACTGGCCCGGGTTGGTGATCGTGAAGGTGCCGCCGTGCACTTCGTCGGGGTTGAGGCGCTTCGAGCGCGCGCGCTCCGCGATGTCCGCGATGGCGCGGCTCAGGCCGAGCAGGTTCTTCTCGTCCGCGTTCTTGACGACCGGCACGATCAGGCCGTCGTCGAGCGCCACCGCGATGCCAAGGTTGATGTCGTTCCTGTAGATCACGTTCTCGCCGTCGATCGACGCGTTGATGACGGGATGCCGGCGCAGCGCGCCGACGAGGGCGCGCGCGATGAAGGCCATGTAGGTGAGCTTCGCGCCCCGTTGCTCGTACTCCGCCTTCTTCTCCTGCCGCAGCTTTTCGACCGTCGAGAAGTTGACGTGGAAGACCGAGTACACATGAGCCGACGTCCGGTGACTCAGGGTCATGTGCTCGGCGATCTTCTTCCGCATCACCGACATCTTCTCGACGCGATCGCCACCCGCCGGCCTGACGACCTGCGGCGCGCGCGCCGTCGTCGGGGTAGTCGTCGTGGGGGCAATCGTCGTGGGGGCAATCGTCGTGGGGGCAGTCGTCGCAGGGGCCGCCGTCGTGGGGGCCCCCGTCGTAGGGGCCGGCTTCAGCCGGCCCTCCTCCAAATAGCCGAGGATGTCGTGCTTGGTGACGCGGCCGCCGATGCCCGAGCCGGAGATCTGCGCGATGTCGACGTTGTGATCCTTCGCGATACGGCGCACGAGCGGCGACGATCGACGCCGGCCGTTGCCCGACGGCTGTTCCGGCGCGATCGACGAAGCCGCCTTGTCGGCGGGCGTCGGCGCCGGCGTGGACTGCCCGTCGGCCTGTTGTTTGACGGGAGCCGGTCCGGCCGTTCCGGCGGGTCCGCTTCGGCTGGCACCGGCGGCGGCGGGACCCGCGCCACGTACCTCATTGGCCTGGCCGATCTCGGCGACGACGGTGTTGACGCCGACGGTCTCGCCCTCGCGGACCTTGATGTCGGTGAGGACGCCGGCGGCGGGCGACGGAATCTCGGCGTCTACCTTGTCGGTCGAGATCTCGAAGAGCGGCTCGTCACGCTCGACCTGGTCGCCGACCTTCTTGATCCACCGGACGATCGTCCCTTCCGCAATCGATTCCCCCATCTGGGGCATCACGACTGGAGTGGGCATATGCCTCCAATCACAAATGTATCGCGGCGCCGTGCGTCGCGTGCGCCGCTTCGCCGACGGCTTCCGAGAACGTCGGGTGCGCGTGAATGGTCCGGATGAGCTCTTCCACCGTGCACTCGAGCCGCAGCGCGAGCACCGCCTCGGCGACAAGCTCGGTCGACCGCGGGCCAATCATGTGGACGCCGAGAATCTCGTCGTACTTCTTGTCCGCGACGATCTTCACGAAGCCCTCGCCCTCGCCGGCCATCTTCGCACGGCCGAGAACGCCGAATGGGAACGAGCCGACGCGCACGTCGTAGCCTTTCTCCCTCGCCTCCCCCTCGGTCAGCCCGACGCTGCCGATCTCGGGATCGCAGTACGTGCAGCTCGGCACGTGGTCGTAGTTGATCGGCGCCACGTCCTGTCCTGCAATCCGCTCGGCAACGACGATGCCTTCAGCCGACGACACGTGCGCGAGCTGCGGGTGGACGCCGGAGCCCAGCGTGATGACGTCGCCGATGGCCGAGACGTTCGGCACCGACGTCCGGTACAGGTCATCGACCTTGATATAGCCCTTCTCCATCGTGATGCCGGCCTGCTCGACGCCGAGACCTGTCGTGACCGGTCCCCGTCCCGCTGCCACGAGAAGAAGATCCGCGGTCAGCTTCTGCGTCTTGCCGTCTGGCGTCTGCGCTTCGATGTCCACGCCGTTGGCGCCGGCGGCGGCTTTGGTCACCTTCGTTCCCGTGAGCGACTTGATGCCCTGCTTCTTGAACGACTTCTCCAGCTCCGCCGAAATCGCTTCGTCCTCGATCGGCACCAGCCGCGGCAGCAGCTCGATGATGGTGACCTCGGTGCCGAAGCGGCGGTAGATCGATGCGAACTCGACGCCGACCGCGCCGCTGCCCAAGATGACGAGCGTCTTCGGCACCTCCTTCAACCCGATCGCCTCGTCGCTCGTGATGATCCGCGTGTGATCGATCTCGATGCCGGGAACGCTGCGCGCCGATGAGCCCGTCGCAATGACGATCTCCGTCGCCTCGAGCGTCTGCTTGTCGCCCTCGACGATGTCGACCTTCCCCTTCCCCGCAAGCCGCGCCGTGCCCTTGATCCAGTCGATCTTGTTCTTCTTGAACAGGAACTCGACTCCCTTGGTGAGCCCGGTGACGATGCGGTCCTTGCGCGACTGCACCTGGTTCATGTCGATCGCGGGCGTCGCGGGCGGAAGCGTGACGCCCCATTCCTTCGCGTCGCGAATCACCTTGAGCGCGTGCGCGTGCTCGAGCAGCGCCTTCGTAGGGATGCAGCCCCAAATCAGACAGGTGCCCCCAAGCGCTTTCTGCTTCTCGACCACCGCAACCTTTTTCCCGAGCTGCGCGCAACGGATCGCGGCGACGTACCCACCGGTACCCGCGCCGATGATCACCACGTCGTAGGAGTTGGGCACGAAGATTCCTTATCGCTTCAGCGATGCGAGCGGAACGAACGAGTCTCGTCCCCGCGTGGGTGCCGTGTCGGGCGGCGGCGGCGTCAACTCGCCGGTGAGCCGCTGAAGCTGAACGCGCAGTTCGCCGTTCTCATACTTCAGCTGCCAGTAGTTCTGTGTGAGTTCCTCGAGACGTTTGGCGGTGCGCCGCGCCCGCGCGAAGGCTGCTAGCGCAACCACGAGCGAGGCGCCGGTGACCAACCAGAGTAGGGGCATCACACGCCGGTCCAGGCCTCACGTTATCGAAGGAAATTCGGAAGTGTCAAGGAGCCGCGTTATACTCGCGGCCCCGATGCCCGAACGCCGTAAGACGGTCCTCATCGTCGATGACGACGAAGGGATGCGCGATACGCTGTCGGCAGTCCTCCGGCGTGACTTCCGGCTGTTGAAGGCGGCCACCGGGGAGGCCGCGCTCCAGATCATGGAGAAGGAGGACGTCGACCTGATGATGCTCGACGTGCGCCTTCCGGGCATCAACGGCTTCGAGGTCCTGAAGATCGTCAAGGAGAACTACTCCTACATCGAGGTCATCGTCATCTCGGCGCTCAAGGAGCTCGATACGGCGGTCGAGGCGATGCGCCACGGAGCCTACCACTACCTCTCCAAGGACTTCGACATCGAGGGCGTCCGGACGCTCGTGAAGAACGCGAGCGAGCGGCAGGACCTGAGCCGCCACGTGATGCGCCTCAGCGCCGAGGTTGCCGAACACACGGAGCGGGAGTTCATCGTCGGCCCGAGCCGCGCGACGCGCGACATCGTCGACCTCGTGCACAAGATTGCAAAGCTCTCGGCGACCGTGCTCATCCTCGGCGAGAGCGGCACGGGCAAGGAGCTGCTGGCGCGCCTCATCCACCGCGAGTCGGGAGACGCGAAGAGCCCGTTCGTGCCCGTCAACCTGGCGGCCATCCCGAAGGAGCTGGTCGAGAGCACGCTGTTCGGCCACGAGAAAGGGTCGTTCACCGGCGCCATCCGGCAGCAGCTCGGGAAATTCGAGCTCGCCAGCGGCGGCTCGCTGTTTCTCGACGAGGTGGGCGACCTGCGCATCGAGCTGCAGGCAAAGCTGCTGCGCGCGATCCAGGAGGGCGAAATCGAACGGGTCGGCGGGACGCACCCGATCAAGACCGAGTTCCGGCTGATTGCGGCCACCAACGTCGACCTCGAAAAAGCCATCAAGGAGGGGAACTTCCGCGAGGACCTGTACTACCGCCTCAACGTCATCCCCATCCGGATGCCGGCGCTCCGCGACCGGCTCGAAGACCTCCCGGAGCTCGCGCGGTTCTTCATCCGCCGCTACAACCAGAAGTTCCGGAAGAACATCCAGGGGATCGCCGATTCGACGCTCCGAATCCTCGGCTCGTACTGGTGGCCGGGGAACATCCGCGAGCTCGAGAACCTGATCGAGCGTATCGTCGCGGTCTCGGACAAGGACTGGATAACGGATGAGGACCTCCCCTACGAGCTGCACGTCGCGCAGCTGGATTCGGAGGGGCCGTCGACGGAAAACCTGCTCGAGCGGGCGGTCACCACCTTCGAGCGCAACTTCCTGATCCGGGCGCTCGAGAAATCGAGCTGGAACGTCACGGCGACCGCCCGGTCGCTCGGCATTCCGCTCAGCACGCTGAAGTTCAAGATGGACCGGCTCGAGATCCGCGAGCTGGCGAAAAAGATCCGCGGCGATTGAGCCGTCGAGGTCGCAACGGACTGACCCCGGCGGCCAAGAAGTTGGCCGGTCGCGGAGGTGCCTCAGTCGGCCGGATTTCCCCAAGAAATTGATGGTGTTTGCCCGAGGCGGCTGAAGCCATCTCGGCGACGCGATTCATTGGCCGTGCGCGGTCCTAATGGCCGAGGCGGCGCACGTCGCTTGATATCAGCGTTTCTCGCTGCAAATCCCGATGGTTTGAGTGTGCAGGGCCTATATCAGCAGTAGTGGTATGGCCGTTGCTCATATAGGGGGTCAACGAGCCGCGGTGACGCTTACCGTGTGCTTACTTCTCAGACGCACGAATCGTTAGAAGCTCGAGCCCGAAGGCAAGTGCCTTCGGGACAGGGGAACCTTTATGCAGCCGTCGATGTTCAACGTGCAGGTGCCGCTTCCGGAGAGGAATGAACTGTTCCTGATGAACACGTTCTCCGACGCGCAGCTCCTGGTCTCGGCCGATGTGGCCGGCCTGCTCGACCGGATCAAGGGCGGGGAGTGCACGTTCGACGCCGACGAGCGCGAGACGATCGAGTCGCTGGTCGAGAACGGCTTCATCGTCGACAGCCGCGAGGACGAGCAGCAGGCGCTGAGCAAATACTTCGGCGACATGCGCGAGGACACGGAGCAGCTGCGGGTCACCGTGCTGACGACGCTGCAGTGCAATTTCGCGTGTGACTATTGCCTTCAGGGCGATCACGGCGATTACAACCTCTTCGCGCAGAAGATGTCGCTCGAGACGGCGCAGAACGTGGTCCGCTGGATCGAACAGCGGCTCGACACCGTCAAGCCTCAGAAGTTCGTGCTCGCGTTTTTCGGGGGCGAGCCGCTCCTCAATACGCCCGTCATCCACCTGATCTCCGAACAGTGCCACCAGCTGTGCGCCGAGCGAGGCGTCAAGCAGTTTGTCAATGTCATTACCAACGGATTGCTGCTGACGCCCGAGTTCGTAGAGCGAATGCTTCCCTACGGGTTGAACGGCATCAAGGTCACGCTCGACGGCGACCGCGATACGCACAACCGGATGCGTCCGTTGCGCGGCCGGCAGGGAACCTTCGACCGGATCATCGAGAACGTCCGGCGAGTGTCGCCGCTGTGCCCCGTCACGATTGGCGGCAACTTCGACGAGTCGTCCGCAGACAGCTATCCGGCCCTGCTCGATTTCCTCAAGGAGCAGGAGTTCGCCGAGCACATCGCGAAGATCAACTTCAAGCCGATCATCCGCATGCCGGAGCCGACGGCGAAAGGAATCATTCCTCTGACGGTGATCGGCGAAGGCGGCAAGCCGCTGAGCGGCGCGTGCATGACGGGCGCGGGCGCCGGCACCGGCAAGGGCTCGAGCATGTGCGACTCGTGCAACTTCGTCGACGAGAAGATGCAGTTCCTGCGCGACGAGACGCGCAAGCGCGGGTTCGCGACGCCTGACGGCGTCCACATGGGCCCGTGCGAGATCCATCGTCAGAATGCGCACACCATCGGCATTGACGGCGGGCTGTATGCCTGCCCGGGCTTCGGCAGCGAAGTGACACAGTCGGTTGGTCACATCGACGGCCGAGTCGAACCGGCCCGCGTCGCGGCGGCCGCGTACTTCGATCGACTGACGCCCCACAAGGAAGAGTGCGGCGACTGCTCGTTCATTCCAGTTTGTGGTGGGGGATGCTCGGTCGCCTCCGCTGCAGAAGAGGGCGACATGCATCTGCCCTCATGTCACAAGACGGCGTTCGAATCGGCGTTAGTGAGCCTGGCGGAGCGTAGTGCTGCCGCCTGTTGTTAACGGCCAGTGGGCCATTCACCCCAGTCGGAGTAGAATCATGAAGATCACGGTCATCAAGAAGGCAGCGTCTACACGGAAGCCTCAGAACTTTTGCCCCTGGTACGTCGACGAGTTCACCGAGAAGAAGAACTAAGAGACCGCTCGGTCTCTGAGGTTACTCGTCTATCCGGCAAACGCCGCACCGCCACCCGGCTTAGGTGCGGCGTTTTCTTTTTGCTCGCCGCAGTTTCCAGCGCGTGTACGGCGCCCGGAGCTGAAACTCCACCGGCCAGGACCAACCTCGTCATTGGATACTCGGAAAGTGCGGGAGGCGGGGCCGAAATAGGTCTCCCGCAAATCGCGCGCACCCTGAGCCTGGAAGGGCTCACGCAGCTCAGTCCTGACGGCCGCGCCTTGCCGCGGCTCGCTGACCGGTGGGGATGGGAGAACAACGATCTTCGGTTGCGCGTCTTCCTTCACCCGGACGTCAAGTTTCACAACGGCGTCAGCCTTGACGCCGACGTCGCAGCGCAGGCCCTTGGGGTCGCCGTGTCAAGACCCGCCAATCGTGCGCTGTATCCGTCGCTGACCTATGTGACCGCAGTTCGGCCGGCGGGGACTCTCCAGGTGACGTTGGATCTTTCGCAGCCGTCAGCCTTCCTTCCAGAGGACCTCGAAATCCCGCTTGCGCTTTCTGCTGACGGAAGTGGAACCGGCGCCTTCCGCATCGTCGGCAACGATCCGTCCGGCGTGACGTTGGAACGGTTTGAGGGGTATCACGAAGGCAACCCAAGCATTCAGAGCGTCGCGATCCGGCCGTTTCAAACGCTGCGCACTGCGTGGACCAGTCTGCTGCGCGGAGAAGTAGACATGGCGACCGATGTCCCAGCCGAGGCGGTCGAATTCGTCAGCAACGATGCGGTGCAGGTTGTCTCGTTCGAACGCCGGTACCAGTATCTGATCGCGTTCAATTCGGCGAGGCCACCGTTCTCGTCCCCGACGGTCCGACGCGCGTTGAACGCGGCCATCGATCGCCAGTTGTTAATCAAATCAGTTCTGCAGGGCCACGGCACACCCTCATCGGGCCCGCTGTGGCCGAAGTACTGGGCGTACGATGCGACGCTTCCGTCGTTCGGCTTCGATCCCGCTCTGGCGATGTCGTTACTCGATAATGCGGGATTCCGGCTTCGGCCGTCGCCCGAGTACGGTGCGCGGCGTTCGCGCCTCCACTTCACGTGCCTGGTTCCGGCGAATTTCGCGATCATGGAGCGCGTGGCCCTGAGCATCCAGAAACAGCTCTACAACATCGGCGTCGACATGGAGTTTCAAAGTGTTCCCGCCGAACAGCAGAACGCCCGCATCAGGGATGGGAAGTTCGAGGCTGTTCTGATCGACATGATCAGCGGTCCCACGCCGGGCCGTGCGTATATCTTCTGGCGTTCAGCTCGGCAGTTTAAGGGGTTTAATCTGTTTGGGTATGAAAACCGCGAGGCCGAGCGGCTATTCAATGTTTTGCGGACGTCCACGAATGACGCGGCCGTCCGTCTGTCAACCCGGGAACTCCAGCGTGTTTTCCTCGACGATCCCCCTGCTCTCTTCCTGGCATGGAACGAACGGGCACGAGCCGTTCGTCGCGACTTCGACATTCCCAAAGAGCCAGGACGAGACCCCCTGCTAACCTTGTGGCGCTGGAAACCGATAAGTAATACGCAGTCCCTGTCCACCCGGTGAAACGAATCTCAACCCGATTTGCGCTGCTCATGGCAGCGGCAGCCGTCCTCCCGCTGCTCGCGTACGGAGCGGTGTCGATTCTTTCGCTCCGGTCGGGCGCCCAGCGAGCCGTCATTCAGGGCAACCTTGACGTCGCGCGACGAGTCGCCGAGCAAATCGACTTGTACGTCACGAGCAGCGTGAAGATTCTGAATGCCGTCGCGGCCGACCTTCAGCAAACCGGTCTGGAGCGGTGGCAGCAGGATCGAATCCTCAAGAACTTCGTCCTGCAGTTTCCCGAGTTCACGGAGCTGACAATCCTTGACGCCAACGGCCAACCGGTGGTGTCGAGCCGTATTGGGACCCCGAACGCCACCGTGCCTGGTTCGGACAGCACGAACGTTCTCGGCGCACTTCTCTCCAGGTTCTCGGTCGACGACGATCTCCTGCCAACCTCAGTCGTCGCGATCCGACTCGATGACGCAACCAATCACGGCTGGCTCGTCGGGCGATTGAATCTGGAAGAACTCTGGCGGATGGTTGACAGGATCCGCGTCGGCAATCAGGGCTACGCGCTTGTCGTCACCGCTGAAGGGCAGCTGCTCGCGCACGGCGACCCGGATGAAAAGTCCCGGGTCGCGCGCGGCGACAACATGTTGTCGCACCCGCTCATGAGAACGTTGCGCGGAGCTCCGAAGGAGCAAACGATCGCGTCCGCGGAATACTTCAACGGCCAACGCTCGATGCTGGGCGTCGCTTCTACGTTGCCTTCGCTCGGCTGGACCGTCATCGTCGAGCAGCCGCAGTCCGAGGCCTTCGCGATTCCGATTGCGCTTCAGCGGCAGCTGGTCGTCGCGATCACTGTCGCGCTGCTGGCCATGCTCGTCGTCGGGTACTACTGGGGCCGCAGTTTCATCAACCCGATCATGGCGCTCACACGTGGAACCCGCGCGCTGGCAGCGGGCCACCTCGACGAACGCGTCGCGGTCGATTCGACCGACGAACTGGGCCAGCTCGGCGACGCGTTCAACAACATGGCGGACCGCCTCGTCGAGCTGCAGGAAGACGTCCGGAAGAAAGAGCGCCAGGCGGTCTTCGGACGCGTCGCGGTCGGCCTCGTGCACGACCTCTCGCATCCAATCCAGAACATCGGCAACAGCTGCAAGCTGATCGTGAAGATGTTCGACGACCTGGACTACCGGGAGAGCTTCAAGCGGACGGTGGAGCGTGAGTTCGAGCAGGTCAAGCGCGTGCTCGAAGACCTGCGCAACCTCGCCAAGCCGAAGCCGCTCGAGAAGTTCCCGCTCGACATCAACAAGGCACTGCACGGCGTCGCGGAATCGATGCTGCCCGGGGCCGAAAGCTGCGGCATCTCGCTCGAGACCGAGTTCGCCTTTGGCCCGCTCTGGATCGAAGGCGACGTGTACGCGCTGAACCGCGTCCACAGGAACCTGCTGACCAACGCGTTCCAGGCGACGCCGCCGCGGGGCCGCGTCATCATCCGCACGATCCGCAACAACGATCAGGCCATCATCGAGATTGTCGATACCGGCAGCGGCATCCCCTCCGAACGCCTCAACACGATCTTCGACGACTACTACACGACGAAGAAGCAGGGCCTCGGCCTGGGCCTCGCGCTGTCGAAGAAGCTCGTGGAGCAGCTCGGAGGCACGATCTCGGTCACGAGCCAGGTGGGCATCGGGACGACCTTCACGATGCGCTTCCCGATCACCAAGGCGCGTCCCACGCAACTCGCTGCCGTCTAGGCAGCATTCAGGTTTCTGGAGAGACGGGTTGCTCAGAGACCCGGCGCGTGAGCGCCGGGTCCGAGGGGGAAAGTGGGCGTTCCGCGGCGATGCCGGCGGGCCGGCGCCGCCGTTATTTCTTCGGAAGAACGGTGTCTTTCAGCTGTTTCGCGATGCGCGCCTTGACCACGGTCTTCGCGGGAATCTTGATGGCTTCGCCCGTAGCCGGATTGCGACCCATGCGCGCCTTCCGCTTCTGCACGACGAGCTTTACCATTCCCGGCAGCACGAACTCTCCGGATCGCTTCAGCTCCTTCTCCGCGAGCGTCGTCAGCTCGTCGAAAAACTCGCGCGCCTGCGTACGCTTCACTTCGAAGCGTTCGGCGAAGTGAGAAAACAACTCCGATTTGCCCATGCGTCGGGCGTCTGCCATCACGTCCCCCAATCTGGTGCGCGCTTCCCTTCGGGCCGCCTGACAGGTTGCGCGCTCACACTGTCGCGGAAACTCTTAGAAAAACGTCGGTAATGCTAGCGCGCCATTCCGGGAGTGTCAACGAAACCCCCCGAGAAATCGATGTGTTTCAAGGGCAAATGCTAGAATTCCGCAACCGTGTCCCCAGCGACGCCGCTCGAGACATTTCCGAATCCCACACCCGAGCGTGAGTACGAGATCGCGATCAGCTGCCCGGAGTTCACCTCGCTTTGTCCGAAGACCGGGCTCCCGGACTTCGGCGAAATCCGGATCAGCTACGTGCCCGGCGATCGCTGTATCGAGTTGAAATCACTGAAGTACTACATGATCGAGTTCCGCAACCGCGGCGTGTTTTACGAGGCCGTGACCAATCAGATTCTCGACGACCTCGTCACCGCGTGCCAGCCGCGCCGGATGACCGTCGTCGGCGATTTTTCGGTCCGTGGAGGCATCAAAACGGTCGTGACGGCATCCTACACACGACCGTGAACGCCCAACTCCCAATTCCCAACTCCCAAGGTGGTTTCCCGTACCATTCGTCTTGGACGTTGGAAGTTGGAGGTTGGGAGTTGACGATGCGCATTCCCATCGAGGACGCGCTCGACCTGCACACCTTCCACCCGCGGGACATCAAGTCGGTCGTCGAGGAGTACGTCAACGCCGCGTGGGAACACGGGTTTCGCGAGGTGCGTTTGATTCACGGGCGCGGCCGCGGCGTCCAGCGCGGCATCGTCCAGCAGGTGCTCGAGCGCCACCCGCTCGTCGTCGAGTTCTGGGACGCGCCGGAAACGCATATGGGCGCGACCGTCGCGCGGCTGCGCGACGCAGGACCTGTCCCGCCGACGCGATAGGCCTGCTGCGCGAAGGCGGACGTTTAAGAAATCGCCACCTCTGACGGCATTCACGATTCGAATTTCCGCAACATCGGCACGCTGAATCGCAGGATTCAGGCGATTTTCGGCCCGGAACGGCGCGTGCACCACCGCACGTCATCATGCGGCCGGTTGCGCTTCGCGCAGGTGACGCGGTCAGGATTCGCGGCGAACGTTGGCGCGTCGCGGCAGCCTCCTCGTTTGACGAGGTGTCGATCGTCGACGTGGACGGCTGCGACGCGACCAACCAGGGAACGAGGGCACACTTTCTCCTGCCGTTCGAACACATCGAGGCCGTCGCCTCGCGTTCGACGGTTCCACGAGTCGTCACGGGCAGCCGGTGGCGACGCGCCGCGCGCGCGACGCTCGCCGCCGCGGTTCCACGATGGGCCTCGCTTCGCGCAGCCGCACGAGCGCGGCTGACCATCCTTCCGTTTCAACTCGAACCAGCGATCGCCGTCACGCGCGGCGACACGTGCCGCGTGCTGATCGCGGACGAGGTCGGCCTCGGCAAGACGATCCAGGCGGGGCTCATCGTCGCCGAGACGGTCGCACGGACGCCCGATGCGCGAGCGCTGATCGTCTCGCCGGCGGGACTGCGCGAGCAGTGGTGCGCGGAGCTTCGTTCGCGGTTCGACATCGATGCGACGGTGCTCGATGCCGAGGGCGTCGCTCGCACGGCCGCGCAGCTCGTGCCCGACGTGAACCCGTGGTCGATCCAGCCGGTCGCCATCACGTCGATCGACTACGTCAAGCGGCCGGAGGTGATGCGGTCGCTCGAGACGCTCACGTGGGATGTCGTCGTCTTCGACGAAGCGCACGCGCTCGCCGGCCGATCCGATCGCTCGAGCGCGGCAGCCGCCCTGGCGCGGCGGGCGCGCACCGTGATCCTGCTCACCGCCACGCCTCACCCGGGCGATGACGACGCCTACGCGCGGCTGCGAGCGCTGGGCGAC
>Ga0070696_100001830_pt1 | contig 13961 bp, 12 predicted proteins | sample KBSK1253metaG_FD_65474 | JGI IMG/M metagenome (GOLD analysis project Ga0070696, IMG submission 65474) | Corn, switchgrass and miscanthus rhizosphere microbial communities from Kellogg Biological Station, Michigan, USA - KBS K1-25-3 metaG | ecosystem: Host-associated > Plants > Roots >... | reverse complement strand
CGCATCAGCTCCGCGATCTCGAACGTGTAAGTTCCGAACTGCTGGCGATATTGGAAGTACAGCGTCAGGATGCCGAGCAGCATCAGGACCGAGCCTGCCAGCGTGTAGAGAAAAAACTTGATGGCGGCGTAGAGCTTTCGCGGACCGCCCCACACGCCGATGATGAAGTACATCGGCACCAGCACCAGCTCCCAGAAGACGTAGAACAGGAAGAAATCGAGCGAAACGAACACGCCGATCATTCCCGTCTGCAGCAACAGGAACATCGCATAGTATTCCTTCACGCGGTCTTCGATGGCGTTCCAGGAGGAAAGAATGGCGAGAAAGCCGACCAGCGTGGTCAGCATCACGAGCAGCAAACTGATGCCATCGATGCCGATCGAGAATTTCACGCCGAGACTTGGAATCCAATCCACGCGCTCGGCGAACTGAAACCCGGGCGCGCTCTTGTCGAAGCGCGAAACCAGCGGCAGGGAAAGCAGGAACCCGGCGAAACCCACGAGGTTCGCCCACACGCGGATCAGATTTTTCTGCGAGCCGGGAATCAGGAGCAAGACGAAAAAGCCGGCCAGCGGCGCGAAAAGTACGATGCTGAGTAGGTTCTGGTCCATGGTTTTATCGCGCGATGTAATAACCGAAAAACGCCAGAGCTCCGATCACGACGAACAGCGCGTAAGCCTGCACGCGGCCGGTTTGCACAATGCGGACCGGGTACGACGACAGCTTGACCAGCAGCGAGCCCAGACGCACTGCGCCATCGATGATCCACGTATCCCACCAGATGGAGAACGAGGACGAGAAACGCGTCAGCCATCCCGCGCCATTGACGCCGCCGTCGATTACGTTGCGATCGAATGCACCGAAAACCCGACCACCACCCTTGGCGAAACCGTTGACGAACAGAAAATCGTACAGCTCATCCACGTACCATTTGTTCAGCAACAATCCGTGCAAAGGTTTCAGCTTCGCCTCGAGCGTGTCCGGAATTTGGGTGCGGTGATGATAAAAATAGCGCGCAACGCTGATGCCGATCAGCGCGATCGCCACCGAAACGCCCATCAGAATCCACTCGATACTCGTATCGTGAGCCCCTTCGTGAGCCGCTTCCACCGCGGCTGAGGCGAAAGAGGGCTCGAGCCAGTGCTCGAAAGCGCGAAAACCTTCCGGCAGCGACCAGATTTTTGGCGTGCCGATCCAGCCCGCGAAGACGCTACCCACCGCCAGGATGGAAAGGGGGAGCGTCATGCTAGGCGGAGACTCGTGAATGTGCCCCGCCACTTCGGGCGCCACTCGCGATTTTCCATAAAATGTCATGTTCATCAGCCGCCACATGTAAAAAGCCGTCAGACCGGCCGTGGCGAGACCAATGCCCCAGAGCAGGTTCGAACCCTGAGGGGAACTGTAAGCCTGCCACAGGATTTCGTCCTTGGAAAAGAAACCCGCAAGTCCGGGAATGCCGGCGATGGCAACGGAGCCGACGAACATGGTCCAGTGCGTTATCGGGATTTTGTCTTTGAGCGCGCCCATGCGGCGCATGTCCTGCTCGCCGCCGAGCGAGTGAATGACCGAGCCGGATCCGAGGAACAAAAGCGCTTTGAAGAACGCGTGCGTGAACAGGTGGAAGATCGCGACCCAATAAGCGCCGACGCCTAGCGCCAGAAACATGTAACCGAGCTGGCTGACGGTGGAGTAAGCGAGCACGCGCTTGATATCGTTCTGAACCAGCGCGATGGTGGCGGCGAGTATCGCGGTAAAAGCGCCCACGGCAGCCACGATGGTCGAGGTCTGCGGTGTCAACTGGAATAATGCGCTCGACCGCGCCACCATATAGACGCCGGCGGTTACCATGGTGGCGGCGTGGATCAGCGCGGAGACGGGTGTCGGACCTTCCATCGCATCGGGCAACCAAACATAAAGCGGAACCTGCGCCGATTTGCCGGTGGCGCCGATAAACAGCAGGAGCGCCATCGCGCTCAGCACTCCGAATCCAGCGGTCTCGGCGTGAAACTGCCCGCTGCGCAACACCTGGTTCACATCCAGAAAACGAACGCTGCCGAGCACGCTCAACATCAGCAGCATGCCCAGGATGAAACCGGCGTCACCCACACGATTGACGATGAATGCTTTCTTGCCGGCGTCGCCAGCGGATTTCTTATGGAAGTAAAAACCGATCAGCAGGTAGCTGCAAAGGCCCACGCCTTCCCAGCCCACGAACATGAGCACGTAATTGTTCGCCAGCACCAGCATGAGCATGAAAAACACGAACAGGTTCAGATAACCAAAAAATCGGTAATAGCCGTTGTCGTGCCCCATGTAGCCGATTGAGTAGACGTGAATCAGAAAACCGATTCCGGTGACGACCAGGATCATTACGCTGCTCAGTGGATCAAGCAGAAATCCCCATTGCGCGGTAAACGTGGCCAGGCGCCCGTCCGCCATGTGGAACGGTAGGCCCGCCAGCCAGGTGAACTGCACCAGTTCGTGCGTACGTTCGGGCAGGCGTGAAAGCTGGACCACCGCCCCCGCCGAGAAAATAAACGACAGCAGGATCATCCCCGGACAGAGCAGGCTCACCAGCGCGCGCATGCCTCCTCCGTGATGATGTCCGTGATCGTGACCGGTCACGTGCGCATGCGCATGTTCGTGGGTATGGCCGTGGTGATGATCGTGCGAATGTTCGTGATCATGCTCGTCATGAGTATGTTCGACGCCGGGCGCGACAGCCACTTCCGACGGCGGCTGCGGATCGAACATCTTGCCCAGCAGCAGCATGAGAGCCGCGCCGAACAGGGGGAAAAGCGGAATGAGCCAGATCTGATCGAGAAAATTCATTCGCTCACCACTTCAGCAAGTCCACTTCGTCCGCCAGAACGGTTTCCTTGTTGCGGAACAACGCGATCAGGATGCCCAATCCCACTGCCGCTTCCGCCACCGCATCGGTAATCACGAAAATCGCGAAGATCTGCCCGTTTACATGCTGCCAAAAATGCGAAAACGCGATCAGGTTGATATTCACGGCGTTGAGGATCAGCTCAATCGACATCAGAATGATGACGATATTACGGCGGGTGAGTACTCCGATGGTTCCAATCAGCAGCAGCGCGGCGCTCAGCGCCAGGTAGTGAGCGGTAGTAATGGGCGCCATCCTCAGATCCTTTTTTTCGCCATCACGACCGAGCCGACAACCGCGACCAACAGCAGCACGGAAGCAATCTCGAAGGGCAGCAGATATTGCCCGAACAGCACGTCCGCGATCTGCTCAGTATTGCCTTGGCTCGCGACCGCCGCCGCAGGCGCCTTGGCCACCTGGAATGCATCCGCGCCCTTACGCATGAAGTAGAAAATCTCGGCTCCGACCGCCGCCACGCACAACAGGGCAATCCATTTCTGACCGTTAAACTGTTTCTGTTTCGCGGCATCGTCCAGATTTACCAGCATGATCACGAACAGGAACAGTACCATGATGCCGCCCACGTACAGCACGATTTGCACGGCGAAGAGAAATTCCGCCTGCTGCATAAGGTAAAGACCGGCCACGCCGATCAGGCACACGATCAGACTGATGGCGCTATGCACCGCGTTCCGCCGCGTGATGGTGAAAATGCCGCCGCCAAGCACGAGCACGCCAAAAATGTAAAAAAACAGCGCGTCCGTCATAGTGAGCTGCTCACCTCCGATGCGCGCATCAACATTTGTATTGGGTGGGCTGGGGTCCTTCCTCGAGCATCTGCCGGTCCCAGATGAGGCCGTCACGCGTGTACGTGGCCAGCTCGAAATCCTGGGTCAGCTCGAGCGCATCAACGGGGCAGGCGTCTTCGCACAATCCGCAGAACATGCAGCGAGAGAGATCGTAAGTGAAATAAGTCAGCTCCTTGCGGCGCGTCTGCTCATTGCGCTCGCTGCCGACCACGATCAGGTTCTCGGGACATGCCAGCGCGCAAAGATTGCAGGCGATGCACAAGGTTTCGCCGTTATCCGGATTGATGTTCAACCGCGGAGCCCCCCGATAGCGCTCGGCTACCTTGGGCCGGTCGGCCGGATACTGCTCCGTATAAATATATTTCGGATTCTGATTGCGAAAAGTTACCCAAAGTCCCTGGATCAGGTCGATCAGAAAAATCGTCTTTAAAAACTTCCTCATACTCTAACGATCCACCTCGCCGAGCACAATGTCCAGCGTGCCGATAATCGCCACGACGTCCGCTATCAGGCCCCCGCGGACCATGCGGTCGAGAGCCTGCAGATTCACGAATGACGGCGGGCGCACGCGCACGCGGTAGGGTTGAGTCGAATTATCGCTCACGATGAAATAGCCGAGTTCGCCCTTCGGCGCTTCGATCGAAACATAAGCCTCGCCTGTCGGTGGTTTGATGACTTTCGGAGTCTTGCCGATCGGACCCGCGGGAATTTTTGCCGTGGCCTGGCGAATAATGCGCACCGACTGCCGCATCTCCTCCATGCGCACCAGATACCGGTCGTAGGTGTCGCCGTTTTCGCCCGTTGGAATCTCGAAATCGTACTGCTCGTATCCGGAGTACGGCTGTGCTTTTCGCAGGTCCCACTTCACGCCGGCGGCGCGCAGGACCGGACCGGTGACGCCGTACTCTTTGCACTCGTCTCCATTAAGAATGCCGACGCCTTTCAGGCGGTTCACCCAGATGCGGTTGTTGGTGAGGAGTTCTTCGTACTCTTCCACCTTGGGCAGAAACATGTCGCAGAAGTCATTCACCTGCTTTTCGAAACCGTCGTACAGCTCATACTGCAGGCCGCCGATGCGGAACGCGTGGGTGGTGAGCCGGGCGCCGCAATAATTTTCGAAAATCTTGAGCACTTCCTCGCGCTCGCGGAAACAATAAAAAACCGGAGTAATCGCGCCGATATCGAGCGCGTGCGTTCCCAGCCACAACAGGTGGCTCGCAATGCGGTTGAGCTCGGTCAGGATCACGCGCGTGGCCTGCGCCCGCGGCGGAGCTTCAATGTTGAGCAGTTTTTCCACTGCCAGACAATAGCCCAGCCCGTTCGAGACCGCCGCCACGTAATCCATGCGGTCCACGTAAGGCGCGAACTGCTGGTAGGTGCGGTTCTCCCCGATCTTCTCGACGCCGCGATGCAAATATCCGATCACGCACTCGGTGCCGTTCACCTTTTCACCGTCGAGCTTGAGAATCACTCGCAACACGCCGTGGGTGGACGGGTGCTGCGGGCCCATGTTGAGCACCAGTTCCGTGGAATCGAGAAATGTGGTTTCAGGCATGGAAAATCACTGGCCGCTTTCGATACCCAGGTTCTCCTTCACCCAGCGGTCGTCCTGCTGGATAATCGAGTGGTCTTTGCGCAGCGGGAATCCCTGCCACTCCTCGGGCAGCAGAATGCGGCGCATGTCCGGATGCCCGGCGAACTGAACGCCGAACATGTCGAACACTTCCCGTTCCAGCCAATTTGCGCCGGTGTGAACAGGGACCGCCGTGGCCGGTTTATCGCCGTCCGCAATCATGCACTTGACCCGCAGCCGTTCATTACGCGCGAAGCTATATAGGATGTAGACGAGATCGAATCGCTCGGGCCGGTTCGGATAGTCAACCGCCGTGATGTCCACCAGGTAGTCGAAGTCCCCTTCGAGCTTCAGGAATTCGAGAATCGGGATCACTGCGTCAGGTGTCGCAACCACAAAATTCTGACCAAGGTACGTCGAGTAGTCGGAGATCTTGCCGCCAAATCGCGCTTTCAATTGCTGAGGCAGCTCGCCATCCCAGGGTGTGGCCGCCATCGGCGCTGGTGGTTTTGCTGCGTGAGCGCCAGCCGCCGGTGCTGCAGCCGCTGGTTTCGGCGGAGCTGCTGCCTTGGGTGTTTCTGCCGCGGGCTTGGCGGGTTCCGGCGTTCCCCCGCTTGCAGGCGGAGGCGCCGAGCCTTCGGGCTTGTCGTCGTCAGGCATCAATTCTTTCGCAAGGAAGACCACTACGATTAACACAGCGGCGCGGAGGAGTGCAAATGTTCGTCGATTGAGAATGCCGCGTCGTTAGCGTGAGGCCCGGCCCCGAAAAACTGGCCCGCCCTTGCAATCCCTGTCGCGGGGTGTAAAATATTTTCTCGGACAATAAACAAGACCGGTAGATTCCCGGGAGGATTTCAAACCTGACTGAGGGCGGCCGAACAAGGCTTTTGGCATTCACATATTCATAAGTGAAGTACGATTTACTAAACCAGGCTTTCCATAATCTGCATAACGAAGCCTGCTGCTCTCGGTTGCGTCTCCCCCGGGCTGTTCGTGGTCTGCTGGTTCTTAATTTATAAGAAGGGGGACCGGCTCGTCCGGTCTGGGGTACGACATGCCGAATCCTACTGTTGAAACGCCTCCTGGGGCTAACCCTCCGGAAAGCAAGTCCAAGCCGGGAATTGCAGGTGCGCTTAGGAATATTTTCACGGCCGATGATCCTGACCCGCAGAAGGCGATCGCGCGCCGCCGCCGCTTCGTGATGGCAGGCATACTGGGCTTCCTGGGCGTGAATCTTCTGATGTTCCTGCGGTTCTTCTTTCCGCGAACGCTCTTCGAGCCGAAGACCAAGTTTCTGATCGGTTATCCGTCGGACTTCGGTTTCGGGGTCGATACCAAATTTCAAAACCAGTACCGGATCTGGGTGGTGCGCAATACCGAAGGCATCTTCGTCATCTCGGCGATCTGCACGCACCTGGGATGCACACCCGACTGGAAGGCGAGCGAGAACAAGTTCAAATGCCCGTGTCACGGTTCCGGCTACGATCCCGAAGGCGTCAACTTCGAAGGTCCCGCACCGCGTCCGATGGACCGGGCGCACGTCGAAGTCACGCCCGAAGGCCAGATCGAGGTGGACCTGAGCCGCCTTTACCGGTGGCCCAAGGGAGAGCGCTCGGAATTCAACGACCTGGGCGCGATCGTGCGTGTTTAGAAAATTCCTGAGGTACATCCATGGCTGATGGAAACGAAACAAACGGAGCGAGTGGCAACGGAGCGGGAGATCCAGGCGAAAACGGCGCCGCGAAGAAGAGCCCGGTAACCGTTCTGGTGGAAGGCGCGAAGGCCGTCAAAGCGCAGGCCGCGGAAGAAATTAAGGCGCTCAAGCAGCCGGAGAAAACCGATGTCTGGAAATCGGTGCTGCGAGTCAAGCACGATGAGACGCCGCGCTCGCGCGCACTGGGTGTTCTTTCGAACGTCTTTCTTCACCTGCATCCGGCGAAGATCAATCGCGACGCGGTGGCGTACAACTACACGTGGGGCATGGGCGGCATGACGTTCTATGTGTACATCACGCTGGTGTTCACCGGCACGCTGCTGATGTTCTACTACCATCCCTCGAAGGTCGTGGCGTTCCGCGACATCCTGTACCTCGAGCATGACGTGCCGTTCGGGAAACTCCTGCGCAATATGCATCGCTGGGGCGCGCACCTGATGGTGATCATGGTCGAGCTTCACATGTTTCGCGTGTTTCTTACGGGATCGTACAAAAAGCCGCGCGAATTCAACTGGGTGGTGGGTGTCATATTGCTGGTGCTGACGCTGCTGCTGAGTTTCACCGGATATCTGCTGCCGGACGATCAACTCGGCTTCTGGGCCGTGACGGTGGGAACCAATATGGCGCGCGCAACACCGCTGCTTGGCCATGACGGCCCGTTCGGCCGCCAGTTCGGCATGACCCCCTTCAACGACGTTCGCTTCGGACTGTTGGGCGGATCGATTGTGGATTCAAACGCGCTGCTCCGCGCTTACATCTGGCACTGCGTCGCCATCCCGATCATCGCGTCGGCGTTCATGGTGGTGCATTTCTGGCGCGTGCGCAAGGACGGGGGCATCTCCGGCCCGGCGCCCGTTCAGCTCGAATCCGAGATGAAAGAGCCGAGGAAAATCTAAGAGGCGACGATGGATCTACATCAACTCTGGACAATTATCAGCCTGCCGGACAACGTTCCCATCGTCCTGCTCATGATCGTGGTGCCGTTCTACACCTGGTATGCCCTCAAGCAGGCGTTTGCGAATGACCGGTTGATTGCGGAACTGGAAGCCAACCCGGCGCTCGCCAAGACTCATCACCGCAAAGTGCAGCCGTGGAAGCCCGGCTGGGCTAAAGAAGTGCACGTGTGGCCGTACCTGTTGCGCATCGAGTTTCTAGCGGCGATTATCGTGACGCTGCTGCTGATGGTATGGTCGATCACGCTGAACGCGCCGCTCGAGGAGCCTGCCAATCCGACCCTTACGATGAACCCGTCCAAGGCGCCATGGTACTTCCTGGGTCTGCAGGAGATGCTGGTTTATTTCGATCCGTGGATCGCGGGCGTAGTAATGCCGTCGCTCATCATCGTGGGCCTGATGGTGATTCCCTATATCGATGCGAACCCGCTGGGCAGCGGCTATTACACGTACAAGCAGCGCAAGTTCGCGATCCTCACCTTCATCTTCGGCTTCATCGTTCTGTGGGTGAGCATGATCGTGATCGGAACCCTGATACGCGGTCCGGGCTGGATGTGGTTCTGGCCGGGTATGACGTGGGATCACAATCGCCTCGAGTTTGCGGTCAACCGCGACCTGCCGGATGTCTTCGGAATCAAGAGCCGTATCGCGAAGATTGTTTTTGGCGCGATTGTGATCGGCCTGTACACAGCGGCTTCGGCGATCGGCATCCACAAGCTCATGAACTGGACCCCGTTCGCGCGCAAGATTTTCAAGCGCATGAGCCTGCTGCAGATCGTGACCATGCAAGTGTTTCTGATCATCATGCTGTCCTTGCCGATCAAGATGATCGCGCGCCTGGTGTTCCGAATTAAGTACGTGTGGGTGACCCCCTGGTTCAACGTATGAGCGACCAAGATCAAGAAAAAGATCCGGTAGTCGGTTCATCTCTGAGCACGCACCTGTTTATCTGGTCGGCGCTGCTGCTGCTCTCGCTCGGCTGGGCGCTTTATGACGAGGTCTACGGCATCCGCCCGTGGAAGTCGATTCAAAGCCGTTTCGCGAAGGTCTACACGCGTTATCTGCGCAGCGTCGGACCGCACGAAGCGACCTTCGAGAACCAGGTGAAGGCATCGGCCGAGTATCAGAAGCTGGATCGCGAGATGCAGGCCGCTGAGAAAGCTGTGGCGGCGAAAGTCGGCGAGATCGATCATGAAGTGAACCAGGTGCTGGTGCCCCGCATTCTGGCGCTGAACGATCCCTTCCAGGAAGTCCGGAGCCACATCGGCGCCCTCACTTACGAGATCGAGACCACCGATAGCGAAAGCTCGAAGAACTCCAAGCGAAACGAGATTGCCGAGATCAAAAAAGAAGTCCATACCGTAAAGCTTCCTCTGGCCGGCGGATCCACAGAGAAAGTAAAGATGACTTTCGATGAGATGGACCGGACGCTGCTGGAGTGGAAAACCCGGAAGGCGCAGCGATTGCAGGAGCGCGTCAATATTCTGAAACCCACTACGGAACTGCGCGCGCAGCGCGATAAATATCTGTCGGACCGTATTGCCGATGTCAGCGCCGACACCCTTGCCGGGTTAGTGAAGAAGATGGCAGACTTCGACATAAGCATCCGCCAGATCCATATCAAAGATGTCGACCTGGTGGATCGCTGCGAGTCCTGCCATTTGGGAACGCGCGAGCCGGTTCAGCTTACGAAGGCAGCGATGGGCGGCGAGGCCCAGTTCATCAGCCATCCCAACAAAGAGCTGCTGAAGATCCACGATCCCGAAAAATTCGGCTGCACTCCCTGCCATGGCGGTAACGGCGTGGCGGTTGACAGCGTGACCAAGGCTCACGGCCGGCACAAGTTCTGGCTGTGGCCGATGCACCATCGCGAGAATTTCGAGGCCGGCTGTCAACAATGCCACGCGCGCGAGATCGTCACTGAGATGGCGAGCACGCTGAATGAAGGCCGCGAGACCTTCCGCTTGCGCGGCTGCATGGGCTGCCACCGCTACGAAGGCTTCGATCGCGAGCCCGAAGAACTGATCGCGGTGAGCCAACAGATTCGACAACTCGAGCAGCAGAGGGCCGAGTGGGAACGTGAAATCGGCTTCACTACCGAAAAGGCCGATCGCACCCGCGACAACGCCGAAGCACAGCGGCTTTACCAGCACGCCAATAATCTCAAAGTGCGGATGGCCGGAATCGACGCGAAAGTCGAGCAGCTCGACATGCGATCCAACAGCCTCGTGCGCGAGGTGAAAAAGGTCGGCCCGAGTCTGAAGGAAATCCGCATGAAAATGCACAAAGAGTGGATTCCGGTCTGGCTCGAGGATCCGCACAAGTGGCGGCCGGGGACCAAGATGCCCACGTTCCGGCTGGACAAGGAAGAGATCAAGGCCATCGCCGCGTTCATCTGGCAGTCCGGCGTAGCAGGTGTCCTGCCGAAGCAGACGCCCGGCGATGTCGTCAAAGGTCAGGAGTCCTTCGAGACTCGCGGATGTATGGCGTGCCACTCGATGGGCGAAGGCGGGCAAAAGCAGGGCGGTACTTTCGCCGCCAACCTCAGCCGTGTGGGCGAGAAGGACAACTACGATTACCTGGTGCGCTGGATTCATAACCCGCGCGAGCGCACGCTTCCCTATTGCCCTTTTGAAAAACGCGATTTGACTGCCGAGGATTACACGAAAAAAGGTTTGCCTTTCGTTTTCGACCTCGAACACAGCAAGTGTCCGAACGATGGGCACGAACTGCAAGTGCAGCAGATGACGCCCATGCCCAGTCTGCGGCTAACTATCGAAGAGTCGCGGGACGTTGCCAGTTATTTGATGACGCGCAAGAACAGCGGCGCGGCCTACCCGGCGGCGGACTACATGGACGATCCGAAGCTGAAGGCGCGCGGGCAGTTCCTGGTGCGCTACTACGGTTGCGCCGGATGTCACGAAATCGCGGGTCTTGAGGAGGAACAGCGCATCGGGACCGAACTGACCAAGGAAGGTTCCAAGCCGCTCGAGCGTCTGGATTTCGCGCTGCTCGGCCATGAGGCGGAGCGTGAAGGCTGGTACACGCACAAGGGATTTTTCGAGCACAAGCTTCAGAATCCGGCGGTCTACGACCAGGGCAAAGAGAAGCCCAATAAGCTCGACCGGCTGAAGATGCCCAATTTCAATCTATCCAAGCCGGAAATCGACGCGGTGGCGACGTTCCTTCTCGGATCAGTCGATTCCAACATGCCAGGGCGCTATCATTACGAGCCCGCTGACCAGCGGCAGGACATTATCGACGGCTGGTGGGTAATTCGCAAATACAACTGCATGGGGTGTCACCAGGTTCATGTCGGCCAGACGACGGTCTTCATGACGCTGCCCCGTTACGATGATCCCGACTGGAAAGACCAGCGGCCGCCCAGCTTGATTGGCGAGGGCGCGCGAGTCAATCCGGATTGGCTTATGCGGTTTTTGTCGAACCCCGCGCTGAGCGAGAAGGATACGAACCGCGACGGTGTGCGGCAATATCTCAAAGCCAGGATGCCCACGTTTTCGTTCTCGAACGGTGAATTGCAGAAACTGGTCCGTTTCTTCGTGGCCATGTCTTCGCAGGCGACGCCGTATATCGAGCCGCAGATGGAAGCGATCAGCGATCAGGAACGCACCATGGCGCGGCAGCTATTTTCGAGCGAGGGTGCTCCGTGCCTGAAGTGTCACATGACGGGCGATCCCAAGCACGATGCCCGGGCAACGGCTCCCAGCTTCCTCATCGCCAAAGAGCGCCTGAAGCCGGGCTGGACGGGGCGGTGGATTGTGCATCCGGAAATGATGGCCCCGGGCACGGCCATGCCTTCCGGGCTTTTCCGGCGAGAGGGCGATCGCTGGGTGTTCGCCGGTCCCACGCCTGCGAGTTTCCAGAATTACAAAAAGGATCACGCCAACCTGCTGGTTCGCTATATGTTCCAGTTCACCGCGGATGAGCAGGGCCGATTGCGCTCAAGCGCTTCTGCCGGCGCCGGCGGGGGTAGATAATCAAAGTTGCGCTTGTAAGGTTTGATACGAAAAGCGGCGCTACAGGCGAGAATGCCTGTGTTACTTAGAAGAGGAGAGGTTTTATTGAGATGAAGCAGATTCTGTTGAGTTTGGGAATTGCGACAGCCCTGGTTGTTGCCGGATGCGGCGGCGGCAACAAACAGGCGGAGAATACCGCGCCGAAAGAAGAGCCTACCAGTAGTGCGGCCGGTACGCCGGCCAGCGTAAATGAAGCCGATGCCGCTACTCTCACCGGAAAGGTGAGCTTTGCCGGCGACAAGCCGGCGGCGCGGAACATCGATATGTCCGCGAATCCGGCCTGCGCGCGCGCACACACGGGATCGCCGCAGAAGTCGCAGGAAGTGATCGTGAATGACAACGGCACGTTGCGGAATGTTTTTGTTTGGGTGAAAACGGGAGTCCCGGATCGGCCTTGGCCCGCTCCGACGGGTGCGGTGGAGCTCGATCAGGAGGGTTGCATGTACAAGCCGCACGTTACCGGCGTCATGACGAATCAGGATATCAAGATCGTCAACAGCGATCCGACCAATCACAACATCCATCCGCTGCCGAAGGTCAACCAGGAGTGGAACGAGTCGCAGCCGCCCAAGGGCGATTCCAAGATGAAGAAGTTTGCGCGCGAAGAGGTCATGATTCCGGTGAAGTGCAACGTCCATCCGTGGATGCGCGCCTATATCGGAGTGGTGGGACATCCGTTCTTCGCGGTTACCGGCGATGATGGAACATTCACCATCAAGGGTCTTCCGCCCGGGAAATATACGCTCGAGGCCTGGCACGAGAAGTACGGCGCCAAGGATGTCGAAGTCACGGTGGCTCCCAAGGACAGCAAAACGGTTGATTTTGACTTCAAGAGCTGACATCTGGCTGCACCGGTACGCGTTGCTCTGGGCCTTCTCGACCTTGTTCCTGGTGGTCGCGGGAGGCCTGGTCACCAGCAACGACGCCGGACTTTCCGTTCCCGATTGGCCGCTCTCCTACGGCAAGCTGATGCCGCCGATGGAGGGCAATATTTTCTACGAGCACGGTCACCGCATGGTGGCGACGACCGTCGGGCTGCTAACCATCATCATGGCCGTATGGCTGGCGCGCGCCGAGCGTCGGCCGTGGATGCGGCGGCTCGGGTGGATCGCGCTCTTTGCCGTAGTGGCGCAAGGCGTACTCGGCGGCATGACGGTTATCTTTCTTTTGCCGAAGCCGGTCAGCATCAGCCATGCGTGCCTCGCGCAGCTTTTCTTTTCGACAACGGTAGCCATGGCGCTGTTCACTTCGGAACGCTGGAGGCGCGGCGCGGCTCCCGTGGATGATTCGGGTTCTCCCGCGCTCCACAGCCTGGCGCTGGCGGCGCCGCTTTGTGTGTTTGTGCAACTCGCTCTCGGAGCCGCGGCACGACATCGGGCTCTAGGGGTGCTGCCGCACATCGGTTGGGCGATGGTCGCGACTGGTGTCGTCCTGTGGCTCGCGATCAGAGTCTTAACCCGGCACTCGGGACACGAGGAGCTTCGCCGGTCCGCTCTGGCTCTCCTCTCGATCACGTTTCTGCAGGTGTTTCTTGGGATCGCGGCATACATGAGCCGGATCGCGACGGCCGAAGCGCCGCAGCCCATGCCGCTAATGGTAGGATTCACTGTGGCGCACGTTGCCGTGGGCGCTTTGACGCTGGCGTTGAGTGTGGTGCTAGCGATTCAGGTGTTCCGTCACGTGCGGCGTCCGGCGCGCGAGTTGCAGACAGAAAGCATCGCCATAACTTCCGCATGAGAGACTACATCAGCCTGACCAAACCGCGGATTACGTGGCTCATCTTGATGAGCACCGGAGTGGGTTATTTTTTTGGGCTGAGCAATCTGGCATGGGCGCAGATTAACTGGTGGGCTGTGTTGCACACCATCATCGGGACAGGCCTGATCGCTTCGGGCACCGCCGCGCTGAACCAATGGTCTGAGCGGGAAGCCGATGCGAAAATGCGGCGCACGTCGGATCGCCCGCTTCCCGCCGGAAGGTTGCAG
>Ga0070696_100001829_pt1 | contig 13962 bp, 8 predicted proteins | sample KBSK1253metaG_FD_65474 | JGI IMG/M metagenome (GOLD analysis project Ga0070696, IMG submission 65474) | Corn, switchgrass and miscanthus rhizosphere microbial communities from Kellogg Biological Station, Michigan, USA - KBS K1-25-3 metaG | ecosystem: Host-associated > Plants > Roots >... | reverse complement strand
CGGATGTCGTCGAGGGGGGAGACCATCTCGGTCTTGACCCCCCCTCGCTCGAGCGCCGCGTTCAGGCGAACGGCCGGTTCGACGTCGTGCAGGGTGATCAGGACTGACATTCAGAACGGGCTATGGGATATGGGATATGGGCTATGGGCTATGGGCGCCGCATAAAGCCTCATCCACCAAGTGCATAGCCAATATTGCCGAATTGGCAGTCCACTATGCTAGTAGCAGAAATCCCGGCGGTCGGCCTTAAGGAACGCGCGCGCGAGCCGAGACTCTGGTGATCCCCCCCAGAATGGGACCACGACTCATGCACTGGATCGGTTGATGGCCACCGCCGCTCGCCCCACCGGAGCCTTCCTGGCGCCGGAGGTACTGGACCTAGAAGTCGATCGCGAGCTGCGCGGCTTCCTCGCCAAACAGCTCGCCTCGGAGACCGCGGCATCGGAGGTGGTGCACGTCGTGCTGGCCGCCATGGCGGCGACGCTCGTGTGGCACTGGGTGCCGCACTACGACGCGCTGATGTGGGTCAATGCAGTCGCCGTCGCGGCGTTCGGCCGAGCGGTGTTCCGCCGGACCGCGAGCACCACGGGCGATGCCCGCACGGTGATCAGGGCGATCCGGAAAGGTGTGGGGGGACTGGGACTGGCATGGGGCGCGGGCATTCTGCTCGTCGGCCCGGCATTGCCGCTGGATTCCCTGGCGTGGATCACCGTGCTGTTCGCGGGATTGGTGGCCGGCGCAACCATGTCGCTGCTGGCGGACCCGGTGTCGTTCTTCATCCTGCTCACCACGCTGCTGGTTCCTCTCGGATTCGCGATCGGCATCTCGGGGGGGACGCAGTCGCACGTGTCGGGCATCCTGCTCACCGCGCTGTACGGCGTCGCGATGGCGGTTTTCTACCGCCGCTCGCACGTGATGCTGTTGAAGCAGTTTCGCGTCGCCAAGCGACTCGAGCTCACGGAGCGCACCGCCGGCGAGGCGCGCGAGACCGCACAGCAACTCTCACGGATCATCGAGTCCACTCCGGACCACGTTGTCACCGCGGCACCCGACGGACGCCTTCGGTATCTGAATAGCGCGGGACGAACGATGCTCGGGATCGGCGCCGGGGAAGACGTGACCGGCATGACGCTGCTCGATCTCTCTCCGCCGCGGCTGCGCGACCAGATCCGGCAGGATGCCATTCCGAAATTGCTGCACGACGGGCTGTGGTCGGGGGAGAGCACGTTCGTTCACCGCGACGGACGCGAGATCCGCGTCTCGGTCGTCGCGCAGGTGCACCGCGCGGCCGATGGCAGCGTCGAGTCGATTTCCGCCGTCGCGCGTGACATCACCGAGCAGGTCGCGGCGCGCAAGGCGCTGAAGGCGGCCCGGGATGCCGCGGAGCAAGCCAGCGTGGCCAAGAGCGAGTTCCTCGCCAACATGAGCCACGAGATTCGCACGCCGATGAACGGCGTGATCGGGATGACGGAGCTGGCGCTCGGCACGGACCTCTCGGCGGAACAGCGCGAGTACCTGGAGATGGCCCGGTCGTCGGCGGACTCGCTGCTCAGTCTCATCAACGACATCCTCGACTTCTCCAAGATCGAAGCTCGCAAGCTGGAGCTCGACCGAGTGGACTTCGACGTCGCCGGGATGGTGGACGAGATGGCGCGGGCGCTGGCGCTGCGCGCGCATCAGAAGGGGCTCGAGCTGGTGTATCACATCGCGTCCGACGTCCCGAACACGGTGCGCGCCGATCCGGCGCGTCTCCGGCAGGTGCTGATGAACCTCGTGAGCAACGCCGTGAAGTTCACGGAGACGGGCGAAGTGGTAATTCAGGTCAGCCGGGCGGGAGGAGTCAAAGCCGGCGACGGCCACGTGGCACTGTGCTTCTCGGTGATGGACACCGGGATCGGGATCCCGCAGGAGAAGCAGCGGCTGATCTTCGAGGCATTCTCGCAGGCAGACACGTCCACCACGCGCCGCTTCGGCGGCACGGGGCTGGGGCTGGCGATCGCGTCGCAGCTGGTGACGCTGATGGGCGGGAAGTTGACGGTGGAGAGCGAGGCCGGGAAAGGCAGCAGCTTCAGCTTCACGATCCCCGTCGAGCGGCGCGCGGACATCCTTGTCCCACGGCGCTCGGGAGAGATCGTGGACCTGCAGGGGATGCGCGTGCTCGTCGTGGACGACCACGCCGTGAACCGTCGCATCCTGAAAGAGATGCTGGGGCACTGGGGGATGCGCGCCGAGCTGGCGGAGGACGGCCGCTCCGCGATCGACGCCATGACCAGCGCCGCCGCGCGGGGAGCGCCATTCGCGCTGGTGCTGCTCGACTATCAGATGCCGGACATGGACGGCTTCGCCGTGGCGGACGCCATCATGAAGCACGCGCAGTTCGCCGGCGCGACCATCATGATGCTGTCGTCGGTGGGACAGCGGGGCGACGCCGCGCGCTGCCGCGAGATGGGGATCGCGAGCTATCTCACCAAGCCCATTCGCCAGACGGTGCTGCTCGACGCGATCCAGGCGGCCCTGGCAGGCCGCGTTCGTCCGTCGGCACGTCGCGACGCGGCCGGTGCGCCAGCCGCCTCCAACGGTCGCTCGCTCTCGCTGCTGGTCGCAGAAGACAATCCGGTGAATCGCGCGCTGGTCATCCAGCTGCTCAAGAAGCGCGGTCACAGCGTCGTGGTCGCCGAAAACGGAGTAGAGGCCGTGGCCGCGTCGGAGAAGCAGCGGTTCGACGCGGTGTTCATGGACATTCAGATGCCGGAGATGGACGGCCTCGAGGCCACCGCGGCAATCCGGAAGCGCGAGACGGAAACTAGCGGTGTCCGTCTCCCGATCATCGCGCTCACGGCGCATGCGATGAAGGGGGATCGCGAGCGGTGTCTCGCCGCCGGGATGGACGGGTATCTGACAAAACCGATCCGTCCGGCCGATCTGGACGCGGCGCTGACGGAGGTGGGAGGTCGGAGGGGGGAGGTGGGAGGTGGGAGCGGGGAGGTGGGAGGTGGGAGCGGGGAGGTCGGAGGTGGGAGCGGGGAGACGGGAGCGAATGGAAGCGCTGCGACAGCGGCGACGTCTCACAATGGCGCGCACAGGCTCCCTCCCGTGGGCGCACCGGTCTTCGATCCCACCGAAGTGCTCGAGCGCGTGGGCGGAGATCGCGATCTGCTCGCGGCGATGGTTCAGGCTTTTCGCGGATCGCTGCCGCGCATGGTGTCCGAGCTGCGGCGGGGAGTCGAGTCGGGCGATTCCAAGACGCTGGCGCGTGCCGCGCACATGCTCAAGGGATCCGTGGGCAACTTTGGCGATCCGCCGACGTACGAGATCGCGTGCGCGCTGGAAGGAATGGCGCGCGACGATTCGGTGGACGACGCGCGAGCATGGCTGCTGCAGCTCGAGAAAGAGCTGCGGCGATTGGATGTGGAGCTCGTCAACCTCGTGGGTGCCGGTGGAGCATCAACGTGACGTCCCGGCGCTGAGTCGATCCAGCAACGCGATGACACGACGCTCGATGTCGTCGCGAACCCTGTTGAACGCCGGTGGGTCCATGTTGCGCGGATCGAGGAGGTCCCAGTCCTCGCGATGCCGCGCCGGCACCCACGGACACGCATCGCCGCATCCCATCGTTACGACGTACTCGTACTCGCCCTTGGGAATGTCGTCGAGCGACTTGGAGCCGTGTTTCGAGAGGTCGTAGCCCTTTTCCGCCATCGCGGCGATAGCGCGCGGGTTCACTCTACCTGACGGGCGCGAGCCGGCGCTGACCGCCTCTACGCGGCCACCGCCATGCATGCGCGCGAACGCCTCCGCCATCTGGCTGCGATTCGAGTTCTCGACGCAGACGAACAAGAGGCGCGCGGGCTCACCAGTCACGGACCGAAAGCTAGACGGCGCATGCACGGGAGGTAGATTGTCTCCCAGGGTCCGGCGTCCGCCGCGGCCCTTTTTTTCGTCCGCGAGGCCGTTTGGTCGATCAGCCGCCGGTGCCACCAGCGGAACCATCTCCCGCTCCGAAAGAGCGCCGGTCCAGTGTCGCGATGCCGCAGCTGCCACCGCAGCGCGAGCACGTGGAGGAGCACCCCACCGGCAAGCGTCTCGCAATCCTTTCGCTCACGGCTCTCGGCATCGTCTACGGTGACATCGGCACGAGTCCGCTGTACGCGTTCCGCGAGGGGTTTGCCGGTCATCATCCCTTCGCGCCGACCCAGGAAAACGTCTACGGCCTCCTCTCGTTGATCACCTGGGCGCTGATCCTCGTTGTGAGTATCAAGTATCTGACGCTGATCATGAGGGCCGACAACAAGGGCGAAGGGGGCATGATGTCCCTGTTGGCGCTGGTGCTGCAGCAGGAGCGTCGATCGGAGGACAAACACAAGCGGACGATTCTCATTCTACTCGGGCTTTTCGGCACGGCGCTGTTGCTCAGTGATGGAATGATCACGCCGGCGGTATCCGTGCTCGGCGCGGTGGAAGGGCTCAAGATCGCGGCGCCCGCATTCGAGCCCTACGTCATCCCCATCACGCTCGGCATTCTGTTCGCCTTGTTCTCCGTCCAGCGGTTCGGGACGGCGCGTGTGGGCAGCCTGTTCGGACCCATCACCCTGCTGTGGTTCGTCACGATCGGGATCCTCGGTTTCATGGAGATCATCAAGGAGCCCGAGATTCTCGGAGCGCTCAGTCCGCACCATGCCACCGCGTTCTTCGTGCACAACGGGGCTACGGGGTTTTTCGTGTTGGGCGCCGTCGTTCTCGCGGTGACGGGCGCCGAGGCGCTGTACGCTGACATGGGACATTTCGGAAAGCGTCCGATCCGGATGGCGTGGTTCGCTGTCACTTTCCCCGCTCTGATCCTGAACTACTACGGCCAGGGTGCGCTCGTTCTGCGGGACGCAACGAGCTCCACCAATCCGTTCTACCTTCTCGCGCCGCCAGGCTTTCTCTATCCGCTGGTCGCGATCGCGACCCTGGCGGCGATCGTCGCATCGCAGGCGATGATTTCGGGGGCATTTTCCCTGGCGCAGCAGTGCATGCAGCTCGGGTATTCGCCGCGGCTCAGCATCATCCACACGTCGTACAAGCAGGCCGGTCAGATCTACGTCCCCGAGGTCAACAAAGGGGTCGCGCTGGGATGCATCCTGCTGGTGCTGTTCTTCCAGACCGTGGACAACCTGACCGCCGCCTACGGCATCGCCGTCACGGGGGCGTTCGCCATCACCAGCGTTCTGTACTCGGTTGTCGCCCGGTCGCGCTGGCACTGGTCGATCGCGGTCATCGTGGGATTTCTGTTTGTGTTCCTGGCCACCGACCTCGCGTTTTTCTCCGCGAACGCCATCAAGATCGCCAGCGGTGGCTGGGTCACGCTGATGATCGCCGTGATCATCTTCACGATCATGAGCACCTGGAAGACGGGCCGCACGATGCTCACGCGGATTCTCCAGGCGGGTTCGCTGCCGATGGATCTCTTTCTCAGCGACGTTGCGCGCAAGAAACCGCCGCGCGTGCCTGGCACCGCGGTGTTCATGACTTCCGCCGCGGAGGGGGTCCCCGTCGTACTGCTTCACCATCTCAAGCACAACAAGGTGCTGCACGAGCAGGTGGTGCTGATGTCGATCAAGACGGAGGAGGTCCCGGAAATTCGCTCCGAGGAACGTCTGAGCGTCGAGAAGCTCGAGGAAGGATTCGTGCGCGTGGCCGCCCGCTATGGCTTCATGGAAACGCCGGATGTCCCGGAGATTCTCTACCGACTGCGACAGGCGGGGCTCAAAGCCAAGACCAACGACACCACGTTCTACCTCGGCCGCGAGCGCGTGATCCTCTCCGACAGACGGCGCGGGACCCGGGCCGGCACCCGCACGGCGCCCGACGACCTCGAGATGCCGCACATGCAGCGGTGGCGCAAGAAGTTGTTCGTCTTCCTGCAACGGAACGCCAAATCCGCCACCGAGTTTTTCGGCATTCCGCCGAATCGTGTCGTGGAGCTGGGAGCCCAGGTCGAGTTCTAGCGAGATCGGCGCGGCAGCGGACTAGAACTCTATCTGCGCTCCGAGCTCGACCACCCGGTTGGGTGGGATGCCGAAGAACTCCGTCGCCGACTTCGCGTTTCGCTGCAGGAGAACGAACAGCTTTTTGCGCCAGCGAGCCATGCGCGGCATCTCGAGGTCGTCGGGCGCGGTACGGATTCCAGCCTGCGCGCGCCGCTTTCGGTCCGCGATCAGCACCCGCTCACGCCCCAGATAGAAAGTCGTGTCGTTCGTTTTCGCCTTCAGCCCGGCTTGCCGCAAGCGATACAGTATCTCTGGCACGTCCGGCGTTTCCATGAACCCGTAGCGGACGTACACACGGAAGAAGCCCTCCGTGAGCCGCTCGAGCGTGAGCCGCTCCTCCGAGAGGACCTCGGGAACTTCTTCTGTCTGGATGGACATGAGCACCACCTGCTCGTGCAGCACTTTGTTGTGCTTCAGGTGGTGGAGCAGCACCACCGGAACCCCTTCCGTCGAAGAGGTCATGAACACCGCTGTTCCCGGCACGCGCGGCGGTTTTTTTCGGGCCACGTCCGTGAGGAAGAGATCCATCGGCAGCGATCCCGCCTGCAAGATGCGCGTGAGCATCGTGCGCCCCGTCTTCCACGTGCTCATGATCGTGAACACCACGATCGCGATCGCGATGGTGACGTAGCCGCCGCTGGCGATCTTGACGGCGTTGGCGGCGAAGAAGCTCACGTCGATGAAGAGAAAAATCGCGAGCAGCGGGATCACACGACTCAGCGACCAGTGCCACCGCTCGCGGCTGACGATGCCGTACAGCACCGAAGTGATCGCCATCGTCCCCGTGACCGCGATGCCATATGCGGCAGTGAGATTCTCCGATTTCTCGAAGATGAGCACGAGCAGGACGCAGCCAATGGCGAGCGCCTTGTTGATCTCGGGCACATAGATCTGCCCCGCCTGCTTGTATGACGTGTGAACGATGGAGAGGCGAGGAGAGTATCCGAGCTGCATGCTCTGCTGCGCCAGAGAGAACGATCCGGAGATCAGCGCCTGCGACGCAACGATCGTCGCGATGGTCGCCAGTCCCACCAGGGGATACAGCAGCGCGCGCGGCGCCAGCAGATAGAACGGGTTGGCCGCCGCGGACGGATCCCGGAGCACGAGGGCGCCCTGGCCGTAGTAGTTGCACAGGAGAAAGGGCAGCACCGCGACGAACCACGCGAGCCGGATGGGACGCTTTCCAAAGTGTCCCATGTCGGCGTACAACGCTTCGCCGCCCGTGATCGCGAGCACGACGGCGCCGAGCACCAGAAACCCCGACGATCCGTTGTGGACGAAAAACATGGCGCCGTGCAGCGGGTTCAGCGCCGCGAGGATTCCCGGCTCGATGAGGATCTCACGAATGCCGAGTACGCCGATGGTGAGAAACCAGACGAGCATCAGCGGACCGAAGAGACTTCCGACGCGCGCTGTTCCGAACCGCTGGACCGCGAAGAGCCCGATCAGGATGACGACGGTGATGACCTCGACGTACGCGCTGAACGCGGGGGTCGCCACCTGCAAGCCTTCGACGGCGGAGAGGACCGAGATCGCGGGTGTGATGATGCCGTCGCCGATGAGCAGCGCGGCGCCGAACAGGCCAAGCAGGATCAGCAGGCCGCGTTTCCGCCGGTCTTCGGCGCGATGTTCGGTCTGCAGCACGAGCGCGAGGAGCGCGAGAATGCCACCCTCGCCGCGATTGTCGGCGCGAAGCACGAACACGAGGTATTTCAGACTGACGACGGCGATCAACGCCCATGTGATCAGCGACAGCAGCCCGTAGACATTCTCCTGCGTCGGCGCGTACGCGTGGTGCCCGGTGAAGCCTTCGCGAAAGGCATAGAGCGGGCTGGTGCCGATGTCGCCGTAGACGATGCCGAGCGCGGTGAGCGACAGGATCCCGAGTCGCCTGCCGGTGGGACGCTCTTCGATGTGCTCGCGCTGCGGTGGCAGCTGCGGCATGGCGACGCTGGACCGGACGTCCCGAACCTTGGAGGGGGAAGAGCCCGAATCGGGAAACGGCAACGGCGCGCGTGGACTAGACATGGGGCGCCCCTAAAGGGCGCCTTCTACGGTAGCAATCGAGGCATTAAGACCGCGTAAAGAAATGGTGCCGCGTCATAAAGAATCCGTGAAGAATCGCCGACGTCGTCGCGTCAACGTGCTTTGCGAACCATGACGAAGTGCCCGCCTCGCCCCGCCGCGCGGCCGATGTCCACCGACCAGGTGCCGACGATGGAGTCGGGCCGCAGCGCGGCGCGCATCCGGACGACGCCGTCGGTGCGCGGGTTAGCGAGGATCTCGATCGTGTCCGCAGAGACGGATCGGACGGTCGCGTTCGGCGGCGTCTGCCCGAGAAACCCGAGCGGCGCGAAGTCCACGTCATACGTTCCGTACGCGACGTCGGTCCCGTAGCCCGGGACGAACGCGAACAGGCCGGTCGCGGTGTCCCCCCCTCGTTGCGAATCCGTCGCATTCGCAATGAACGACGCGGACCAGGATCCGGTCAGCCGCTCGCCCAACACATTGCGCTCGCTCTCGGGAACGCGCCCGCAGGCGGACAGGAGCATCATGCAGCAGAGCCCCGCGACCATCGCGTCGCGCGCCAGGCGATCGCGCACTCGCACGGCCCGGCCGACCAGGTACGGCACCGCCGTCACGATGACGTTGGCGCGGAACAGAAACGCCGTGCGGATGAACAACGCCGTCTTGTTGTGCAGGAGATACTCCCACCATTGCCTGGGCACGATCTCCGGCACGACGATGGTGACGAGATCCGTGCTACCGCCACGCTCGAGCTGCTTCACGTACTCGACCAGCGGCTTGAGAACGGAGCGATACGGCGAGGGCAGCACGACGAGCTCGACGCCGATGTCCCACGCCTCCCACTCGGCGCGGAGGCGCTTGGCGACGGCCGCGTCGACGTCCACATAGACCGCTCGCACGTCCTCGGAGATCGTAGTCGCGTACACCAGCGCGCTCGCCGTCGCTTTGGTGATGCCGTTCACCGGGACGATGACCGAGTGATGCAGAAACATCAGCGGCGCGTGTCCGGTATACGCGACCTCGCGCGCGAAGTGCTCGTAGTGACTGTGGATCTTGCTGAGGAGCGCGATGATGAGCGGGATGATCAGCACCACGATCCACGCTCCCTCCGTGAACTTGGTCGCGACCTGCACCACCGAGACGATCAAGGTCGCGAGCGCGCCGAGGCCATTGAGCGCCACCTTCCAACGCCATCCCGCGCCACGCTCCCGAATCCAGTGCATCACCATTCCCGCCTGCGACAGCGTGAAGCACACGAACACGCCGATGGCGTACAGCGGGATGAGGGCGCTGGTGTCGCCATGGAAGAGCCAGACGAGCAGCACCGCGACCATCGCGAGGGCGATGATGCCATTCGAGAACGCGAGCCGGTCGCCACGGGCAGCGAACTGCCGAGGCATGTAGGCGTCGCCGGCCAGGATGCTTCCGAGTCGCGGGAAGTCGGCGAACGCGGTGTTCGCCGCGAGCACGAGGAGCGCGAACGTGGCGTATTGCAGCGCGTAGTACAACGCGCCGCCGCCGAAGACGTGTCGCGCAAGTTGCGAAATCAGCGTCTCGCTGGCGCTCGGCATGATGGCGAAGTGCTGCGCCAGATAGCTCGTGCCGAGGAAAAAGGCCGCGAGAATGGCGGCCATCCAGCCGAGCGTGATCGCCGCGTTGCGCGAGCTGGGCGACTTGAACGCGCTCACGCCATTCGAGATGGCTTCGGTGCCGGTCATCGCGACGCACCCTTCGGCGAACGCCCGCAGGATCAGGAAGGTGAGCGCGAACCCCACCGGTGCCGACATTCCATGTTGCTGCGCCGATACCCGATCCACGCGCGCGATGGCGGCGGCGGGCGCGGCGCCCTGGCCGCCCATCAGCTGATAGAGTCCGGCGCCGATGAGACCGATCATCAGCACGATGAACACGTACGTCGGGATGCTGAAGGCGATCCCCGATTCCCGGACCCCGCGCAGGTTGATGGCCATGAGGACCAAGATCGACGCGACGCACAGCACGACGGTATGCGCGGCCAGCGCGGGATACGCCGACGTCATCGCGGCCACGCCGGCGGAGACCGAGACGGCGACCGTGAGGATGTAGTCGGTGAGCAGCGCCGCGGCCGCGACGAGTCCCGCTTTCTGCCCCAGGTTGTCTTTCGCGACGGTGTACGAGCCGCCCCCCGAGGGATATGCGAACACCGTCTGACGGTAGGACAGCGCCACGAGGACGAGCAGCCCGACGATCACCGCGGAGATCGGCACGACATACGACAGCGCCGCGCTGCCGAGCACCGCGAGCACGAGCAGCGTCTGCTCGGTGGCATAGGCGACCGAGGAGATCGCGTCCGACGACAGCACCGCGAGCGCCGTCTTCTTGTTCAGGCGTTCGTGCTCGAGCCGGTCGGAGGCCAGCGGGTGGCCAAAAAGAACGCGCTTGAAGCGCGTATATGGATTCGACATAAGGCGCCCTTTTACCGGCGCCTCTTTATTTAGTGCCCGGCCCGTGAAAGCCGCGTGAAGGAACGAGGCCGGGCCATGAGAATTACGTGAAGATCCTACGTCATCGACACGTCCGCGACGTCGATGGCCGGCACGCGCAAGGTGAAGACGCTACCTCCCCCGTTGCGCTCGGCGTATTGCAGCGATCCTCCCTGCGCCTCCGCGACGGCGCGAGCGATGGACAGACCGAGTCCGCGATAGAAGGGCTCGAAGATGCGCTCTCGTTCCGCGCGCGCGACTCCTCCGCCGCGGTCCAGGACGGAGAATGCCAGCCATTTCGGCTCGCGCCGCACCGCGATCTCAACGGCAGTATCGCTCGGCGAATGCTTCAGCGCATTCTCGATGAGATTCACAAGCGCCCGCAACGTCTGCGTGAAGTCGAAGCGCCCGAACAGCAGCGGCTCGCCGTCGTCGAGGGAGATCTTGATCTGCCGACCGTTCGTCGCGCCGGCCACGCGCTGGAGCGCCGCGCCGAGCAGGTCCTCGGCTTCGTTGGCCTCGATGGAAAGGGCGCCGGCGCCGCTGTCGAGCCGCGACAGCTCGAGCATGTTCGTCACGAGCACGGTGAGTCGCTCGGCTTCTTCCTCGATGAGCATGGCGCGTTCGTCCCCATCGGCAGCGAGATCGTGCGCCATGGCTTTGATGGTCGTGAGTGGCGTCCGCAGGTCATGGGACATCGTCGCGAGCACGGCGTCCTTGATGGCGGCCTGGCGAGCCAGCTCGGATCTGGCGCGAGCGCGCTCGTACATCTGCGCGCCGATGACGCTCGTGAGGATGAAGAGCGGCAGCAAAAGCCAATCGATGCGCTTCGACAGCATCAGCGTGTGGCGCGGCGGGAGAAAGAAAAAGTCGAGGGCCAGGAACAGCCCGACCGCGGCGATCACGGCGACCCACACCGGCCACGCGCGCTTCATGATTCCAACCGATACCCTACCCCGGGCTCGGTCACGATGAGCTTGGGGCGCACCGCGTCCTGCTCGAGCTTCCTGCGCAGGCTGCGAATGTGAACGCGGAGGTTCTGTTGCGCGTCGCCGTGCGCCTTCCCCCACACCGCGGAGTACAGCTGGCGATGAGTCTGGGTGCGGCCGGCGTGCCGCAGCAGCTCGCGGAGCAGATCCCACTCCGTGCGCGTCAGATGCACGGCGGTTCCGTCGCGCAGCACCGCCGGTTTGGCGAGGTCGATCGAGAGTGCCCCGATCGCGATGGGACCATCCGTGCTGGCAAGAGGAGTCGCGCGAGTGCGCCTCAGATGCGCGCGTACGCGGGCCTGTAGCTCGATCGTGCTGAATGGTTTGGTGAGATAGTCATCGGCGCCGGCGTCCAGCAGCAGAACTTTCTCCTGATCGGAGTAGCGCGCCGACAGGACGACGATCGGCGCGGAAGACCATTTTCGGATCTCTCGGCACACCTCGACGCCGTCCATGTCGGGCAGCGCGAGATCGAGCACGATGAGCGCGGGACGCTCGGCGGCGGCGAGATCGATGCCCGAGGCGCCGGTGGCGGCCTCCACGACTTTCCCTACCTCGTTCGCGAGGGCGTTGCGAACGACGCGCCGGATGTGCGGCTCGTCGTCGATGACCAATACGGTTTCCTGAGGCATCGAAGGGCCGGGCCAATATACGTTGGCCCGGCCCTTCGCGTGTGTTGTCTCGCGGCCGCTACTTCGCCGCCGCGAACCTCGAATTGAACGCGCCCGCCACGGGACGGCCCACCCAATTGCTCGGCGCATCGACGCCGAGCAGCCACATCACGGTCGCGGCGGTGTCCATGGTCTTGATGCCGGACAGCGTGTCGCCCGGCTGCACGCCGGCGCCCCACACGATCCACGGAATCGTCATGTCGCGCGGATCCGTGGTGCCGTGGGCTTTGTTATGGCCGCCGTGGTCCGCCGTGAGGATCACGGTGTAATTGCCGCGCCCGAAATGCGCGTCGGCCGCCGCGAGCACTCGCTTGACGCCGAGGTCAGCCTCGCGCACCGCCATCCCATACATGTGCCCCATCCACCCGAACTGATGGCCGACGAAATCCGGCTCCATGATGTGGACGAACATCAGGTTCGGGCTGGCGTGCTCGAGATAGCTGCCGACGAAGCTCGAGACGCGCTCCTCCGAGAACATCGGGTCCCAGCCGCCTTTGGGCGAGCGGGAGAAGTCGAGCGTCGTCGGATCCTCGAGATGATGAAACTTGGTCTTGCTGAAGAACGCGGCGGTCGAAAAGCCGGACGCGTGCGCCAGCCCGAAGATCGTGGGCACCGACACGTAGCCCTTCTCTTTCGTCTTGTCCGAGTTCCAGGTGACGCCGTGGACGGTTTCGGGGACTCCCGTGAGCATCGACGTGTGCGACGGCAGCGTGTTGCTCGTCGCGATCGTCTGTGCTTTGAGCGTGTACCGCCCTTCCCGCATCAGGAGCTTGATGGTGCGGGCGTCGTATTTCTCGATGGCATCGGGGCGCAGGCCGTCGATGGAGATGACGACGACGTGATCGGTGACGCGTCCATGCAATCCGGCGGTGCGCGGCGAACCCTGCTGCATGATCGAGGGCTCGGTCCGGGAGAATCGGGCACACGAGCTGAGCGCGACGGAAACGGAGGCGACGGCGAGGAAAGTGCGGCGCATGTCAGGCGAGGTAATGCGTACCGCGGCACGACAAGGTGGGAGTACTGCGTACGGCCGGTACGACGAGGCAGGATGTTACGCTTAAAAGACGAATCATCGCTTTCCAGGTCAGCGAACCCAACCGTCTGTGACGCTGCGGAAACATAGTCGAGTTTGCCACTTGGATCTCTACTCGGGAACCTCCTCATGCTGAAGAAGACTCTGCTGGTCGCGTCGACGGTCGCGCTCGCCAGCTGTACGTCCGTCAACGACCCGTCTCGGCCACCAACGCCGCTTACGGAGCTGCCGCGCTCGCTGACGGCGAGCGAGAAGCAGGTGTCGCAGTCGGCGAATGACTTCGCGTTCAGGCTGTTCAAGCAACTCAGCGCGGCGCAGCCGAATGAGAACGTGTTCGTTTCGCCTCTCAGTGTGAGCTTCTCGCTGGGGATGGCGATGAACGGAGCGAGCGGGACGACCCTCGACGAGATGCGCTCGACGCTTGGCTTCGGCACCGCGGAGCTCGCGCAGATCAACGACGGCTACCGCGGATTGATGGCGCTCGAGGCGGGTCTCGATCCCAGCACGACCTTCGAGATCGCGAACTCCGTGTGGTATCGGCAGACCCTGACGGTCAACCAGAGCTTCATCGATCAGGTCAAGCAGACCTTCGACGCCGAGGTGCGCGCGTCACCGTTCGACGCCAGCACCATTTCGCAGGTGAACGGCTGGGTGAATGAACGGACGCACGGAAAGATCCCGACGATTCTCGACAAGATCGACGCGGAGAACGTGATGTTCCTCATCAACGCGATCTACTTCAAGGGA
>Ga0070696_100001828_pt1 | contig 13962 bp, 11 predicted proteins | sample KBSK1253metaG_FD_65474 | JGI IMG/M metagenome (GOLD analysis project Ga0070696, IMG submission 65474) | Corn, switchgrass and miscanthus rhizosphere microbial communities from Kellogg Biological Station, Michigan, USA - KBS K1-25-3 metaG | ecosystem: Host-associated > Plants > Roots >... | reverse complement strand
TAGGATCATCGTTCGGCGAAAGATTCTGAAGCAGAATCGGGAGCGCCTCTTCGGGCGAGGTCTTGCGGAGGAGACGCACCCCAGCACGTCGCACCGAAAGATTCGGGTCCTTGAGCGCTCGACCAACTGCCTGGAGCCGCTGGTGGTCGTCGAGTAACTCTCCGGCTGCCATCAGGGCGGCGGTTCGGACCTCCGGGCTGGGATCGCCCCGCGCCAGTTCCAGCAGCGCGCCACGGCTCTGCTGGCCCTGGAGTGCGCGCAGGCCGCTGATCAGGCGAATGCGCTCTCCGGCACTCAGGATGGTCCGCGTTCCACTCGCGAGCACCGCTCCGGCCTGAGCGGGGTCGAGGGCTCCCAGTGCCCTGAGCTCGAGGCGCAATGCAGCCGGGAGCTTCATCCCCAGGAGCCGGGTTTCCGGATCCTCCCTCAGCCGCTCTCGCAGATGCTGTCGCACGGCCGGCTGGTCGGGCATCTGAGCGATGACCGCGAGGATGCTTTCGCGTTCGAACGCGCCGATCGCCAAGGCCGCGGCAGCCCGCACTGCAACTGGCTCGGGCCGCTGGCTGATGGTCATGACCACGGCCTCGCCAGCGGCCACCCGCAGCAACCCGAGCGCCAGGGCGGCGCGCTCTCGGACGCCGGGGGACGAATCCGCCTCCACCAGGCGAACCAGGGCGGCGCCCTGGTCCACGCGGCCGCAGCGGGCGCAGCCATCGGCCGCGGCGGCGCGCACCCGCTCATCCTGATCGTGGAGACCCTCGGCCAACGGCGCGGCGGCCTGGTCGCCGCCGGCGCGGCTCAGCTGCCGCAGGACGGCCGCACGGACCAGGGGATCGGAGTCGAGCCGCAGGCGCTGGAGAATGGCCGTGGCGGTAGGGGATCGCAGCCGGCCCAGGGTTGCGACAGCGACAAGCTTCCCCGCACTATCACGCCCTTCCACCAGTGACTCGGCAAAAGCGAGAGCCGCCGGCGGCTCGAGCCGGCTCACTGCATTCAGCATGGCACCTCGGAGAGGCGGCGAGGCACCGGCCAGGGCGCGGGCAAGGTGATACACTGCCGCCGGATCGCCCAGTGTTGCAGCCGCTTCGACCGCCGCCAGTCGAACACTCTCCTCCTCGTCCTGGAGCAGTTCGGTGAGCCGCTCCAGCAACTCGCCCACGCGGGCATCGCCGAGGGCTCGAACTGCGGCCGCCCGCACGCCGGCATCTCTGTCCCGGAGCAGGCTCAATAACTCGGTCGAGGCGGAGACCGCCCCGAGCCGGCCGAGCGCGCGCGCGGCGGCGGAGCGGACCTGAGGCTCCGGATCGGCCGTGCGGCCTCGAAGTGGCAGAACCATCCCCTCGCTACCCAGATCACCGATCAAGTCGATGGCGGACGCGCGCACCCGATCGTCCCGGTCGGCGAGTGCCTGCAGGGCCGCCGGCACGGCGACGCGCGCCCGAAGACCCCGGAGTGTTTCCCAGGCAAGCGCCCGCAATTCTGGCGAGGGATCGTGGGTGGCTACCTGGAGCAACTCCGGCGCCATGTCCTCTCGCCGAGCCCGGCGAATCGCGGTGACTACGACCGAGCGGACTTCGGGTGAAGGTGAACTAAGCAAATCCGCGAGCAGTGCGCGGGCGCCGGCTCTTGCCAACTTCACCATGGTATCCATGGTCTCGGGGATGCGCTCCCCGGACTGGATCAGGCCGGTCAGGCTTTCGGGCAGTCCCAGCCGCTCCAGGGCCACCGCCGCGCGGCTCTTGATCTCGGGATCGGGATCCTCCAGCGCCAGCAGCAGCGGACCCTCGGCATTCAGGCCGATGCGCTCCAGCGCCTCCACGCTCCGCATTCGAACCCACCATGCTGGGTCACCTAACGCGCGGATGAGGCGATCGGTCACGGTGGGATCGTCGAATTGGCCCAGTGCGCTGGCGATGCGGGAGCGGACGAAGGGAGCCGGGTCGCCAAGCAGATGATCGAGGAGGTAGCCCAAAGCCCGAGGATCCCCCAGCCGCCCCAAGGCGCTCGCGGACTTGGCGCGGACATCGTCATCCGGGTCGTCGAGACCTCGGCTCAGGGCAGGAAAGGCACGCTGGGCCCGCACCTCCCCGAGCACGTTGGCGGCCCAGGGACGGGCGGGATGCCGCAGGGGACGTTCGAAGAATGCGAGCAGCGGATCGACTACCAGGTCGCCGTGTCGAGTGAGGATGTCCGCGATGCGAGGCGCCAGCCACGCCTCCGCCGATTGCAGCGCCTCCACCAGCGGCTTGACCGCGCGTGGGTCGGCAATCCGAGCGAGCGCGCGCAACGCGATCTCGCGGACGTCGGCATCCTCGGTGCGGGTGGCCTGGACCGTCTCCAGGAGCGCTGGCACCGCCTTCGCGTTGCCTACCCGACCGAGCAGCTCAGCGGCAAAGGCTCGCTCCCGCCATCGCCGAGCGTTGCGCAGCCGGGTGATGTACTTGTCGATCAGCCCGAGGTGATCATAGGCCTCCAGCAACCAGGCCGGCCGCTCGGCGGTGCCCCGGGCCTGTTCCTCCAGCACCGCCTCCAGTGCTTCCAGGTCGTACAGCGTGCGCCGCCGCTGCAGCTCCGGCTCGAGCAGCTCGCGCTCTCGGACCGCGAGACTGGCGACCAGGTCGCGATAGAGTCCCTTGCGCGAGGCGAGGCGGCGCTCGATCCAGTTGAGATAGGTGGTGTAGCAGGCCCAGGCGAGCACGGACAGCAGCCCGACCGCGAGCATCGCCGCCGCCACGACCAGAATGACGGTCAGCGCGCTCACGGTGTACATCAGGCCTGCGCGTCGTCGAGGAAGACCAATGCCTGCCGACGGGCCACGACGGTCTCGAGCGCGCGATGAACGACCGGATCGAGCACCGTGTCGATCAGGTCTCGCATGCGCTCCACCGCAACCTCCGGTGGCATTTTCTCCTGGTAGGGCCGTGCGGTGGTGAGGGCGTCATAGATCTCGACTGCGCCGATGATCCTGGCCCCCAGTGGAATGGCTTCTCCCGCCAGCCGGTCAGGATAGCCGAAGCCATCCCACCGTTCGTGGTGACTACGCACGAAGCCGATCACGTCCCTCAGGTGCACCAGCGGCGCGAGAATCTGCGACCCAACGAGCACGTGCTGCTTCACATGCTCATACTCGTCGTCCGTCAATGGGCCATGCTTGTTGAGAATGTCTTCGCGGATCCCGATCTTGCCGATGTCGTGCAGCCGGCCCCCGGTGCGGATCGCTTCCACCAGCTCGTCATTGCAGTCCAATTCCGCCGCTACCGTAGCGGAAAGGTCGGCCACTCTGGCGGAATGGCCTCGCTGGTAGGGGTCCTTGGCCTCCAGGGCGTTGACTAGCGCCTCGAGCGTGGCGATCGAGATTCGCTCCTGGTTGGCTTGCTCCAGGCGACGCTCCGCGACTCCGAGCGCCACTTCTTCCTTGAGCCACCGATTGATCTGCTGACCCTCGAGCAGCGAATTGCGGCGCTGGAGGGCATGGCGGATGGCGCGGTCGAGATGGGCGAGGTCGATGGGCTTGATGAGATAATCCAGCGCTCCACGTTGCATGCAGAGCGCCGCGCTGGTGGCGTCGTTGACCGCGGTGAGCATCAGCAGGGCGATGTTGGGCTCGAGCTCCATGATCTGGGGCACCAGATCGATACCACTCACGCCCGGCAGATTCACATCGAGCAGCATGCCGGTGATCTTCTGCCGATGAAGCAGCTCGAGAGCCTCCTCGCCGGTTGCCGCCGTCGCAACTTCGTACCCCTGGAGAACCAGAAACTTGCGCACGGCGTTGCGGATCGACTCCTCGTCGTCCACTACCATCAGTGTGACTGGTCCGTTGTTGAAGGCCACGCAGCTCCTCCACGGGCCGAGCCGCTAGCGGCGACGGGCCTTAAGCCTTCGGCTCGCGCGAGGCGGCGTTTGGCGGGTTCGGGTGTTCGGAAGGTAGGACGCGGGAAAGAGCCGGTCAATTACCCGACGAACTCGACCAACACGCGCTCCGGCAGGAGCCCCGCTTCGTGCCCCCGGTCCAGCAGCAGCTGCACTGCCTGCCGCCCACGGGGTCCGTAGTCGACCGTCCACTGGTTGACGTACATCCCCACGAAGGTGTCGGTCCGCTCGTCGCCGATACCACGATTGAACTGCTTGGCGTGGGCCAGGGCAGGAGTGCGATGCTCCAGCGCGTAGACGATGCTGGCACGAAGGTCGCGCGCGATCTGGTCGATCACCGCACCACCGAGATTGCGGCGGACCGCGTTGCCTCCGAGGGGCAGGGGAAGACCGGTCTCCTCCAGCCACCAGGCTCCAAGGTCGGCCCAGAGCCGTAGCCCGCGGTCAGCGTAAGTGAGCTGGCCCTCGTGAATCAGCAGGCCGGCATCGACCTCGCCGCGAAGCACGGCGTCCTCGATCTGATCAAAGGGAACGACAACCTCGACAAAGTCCGGCTGGTACAGCTTGAGTCCGAGATATGCCGTGGTGAGACGGCCCGGGACGGCCACGCGGCTCCGGCGAAGCGCCTGTCGTGGATCGTCGGGGCGGGGGCGGAGAGAAACCAGCCGGGGACCGTAGCCATCTCCCATCGACGACCCCGAGCCGAGCAGAGCGTAGTCCCGCCAGATGTAGGCGTAGGCGTGGATCGATACCGCCGTCACTTCCAGCTCGGCGCGCCGGGCCCGCTGATTCAGCGACTCGATGTCGGAGAGCTCATGGACGTAGCGAAGCTCGCCGGTGTCGATCTTGCCTTCGGCGAGGGCGTAGAACATGAAGGCGTCGTCGGAGTCGGGACTGTGGGCGACGTGGATGGTTGTTGGCATGGCGGTATGGCGGTAGGGCGGTAGGGCGGTAGGCGGCGGCAAGGGATACCGCCCTACCGCCTTACCGCCCTACCGTCGCCTCCTTCCGAAACTCCTCGATCACCGGCTTGTGCTCGAGATACTCCACCCGCTTCGACCTCATCTCCTGATCGTAGTGCGCCAAGAAATCGGCCCGGGCCTGGGAGAGCGCGGCAGAGTCCTTCGCGATCTGTGCCGCGGTGCCTCGAATCAGATAGCCAAACAGGTGCCCCGGAGTGTTCGCGAGAATCGTGTCCGCGAGCATCCGAGCCCCCGGGACATCTCCGGTTTGCAGGCGTAGCACCGCGGCGTGATAGCGGGCGTCGGCATCGACGCTGTCCAGCTGGTCGTAAGCCGCGAGCGCCATCGGGGTAAAGCGAGCGATCTGTCCGCTATCCCCCTGTTCCGCGGCCTGCATGATCCGGTTGAATAGCCGATCGAATCGCTCTCGCGGGGTCATGCGGCTGATGTCCGGCGCCGGTCCGGACGGTCCGGCCGGCCCGACGGAGCCCGCGTTGGCCATGTCCGGCGCCGCCGGAGCGAGGCGCTTGCTCACGACCTGATAGACGATCGCGCCGACCAGGAGCAGGGACATGGCGCAGGCGAACAACCAGGCTCCCCGCTCGGAGGCGCGCGTCCGGTCGGCGGTGACCGGCCGCCCGCACCGGTGACAGAAGCGAGCCTGGGGCGAGAGCGGAGCTCGGCAGTGGTCGCAGCTGCGGGGCAGCAGACTCGCGCCGCAGCTGCTGCAGAAATTGCCAGTTCCGGCGACGCCGCAGGCCGGGCAGGTGGATACTGGAGGAGAGGAGGTCATTTCGGGGAGAACGGTAAACGGTAAACGGTGAACGGGGAACGGTAAACGGTAAACGGGAAGCGCCTCCCGGGACTCGGATTGGGCCCTCTTTCTAGAAACTCCTTCCCATTCACCGTTTCCCGTTTCCGGTTCCCCGTTTACCGTTCACCTCACTCACTCTTCTCCAGCGCAAGGGGACACACCTCCATGGCGCAGACCAAGCAGCGCCCAGCCGGGCCCCCCGAACGGCCGAGTCTCCAGGACTTTCCGACCAGTCTGGCCGGATCGAGTAAGGAGGAAATCCTCGAGCTCGCGCAGGCATTTGGAGTCGATTTTCTCCGGCTCCAATTCACCGACATTCTCGGCATCAACAAGAATGTGGAAGTGCCGCGCAGCCAGTTCGAGAAGGCGCTCGACGGAGAGATCACGTTCGATGGTTCCTCGATCGAAGGCTTCGTGCGGATCGAGGAGTCGGACATGCTGCTCAAGCCGGACCTGGCCACCTTCCGCATCCTCCCCTACGACGACGAAGGAGGACGGGTCGCTCGGCTGCTCTGTGACATCTATACGCCCGAGGAAAAGCCGTTCGCCGGCTGCCCCCGCACCACGCTCAAGCGCCAGGTGGAGCACGCCCGGAAACTCGGATTTGCCATGATGGCGGGCTGCGAGACCGAGTTCTTTCTGTTCGAGAAGGCGCCGGATGGCGCGCCCACCACGATCACCCATGACGCAGGGGCCTATTTCGACCTGGGGCCGGTAGACAAGGGGGAGGAAATCCGACGGGTCATCGTCGAGCAGCTGGTCGAGATGGGTTTCGAGGTCGAGTCCGCGCATCACGAGGTGGCCACTGGCCAGCACGAGATCGACTTCAAGTATGCCGATGCGCTGGTCACGGCCGACAATTTGACCACCTTCAAGTTCATCGTGCGCAACGTGGCGAACCGCTACGGCTTCGTCGCGTCCTTCATGCCCAAGCCGATAGAGGGGATCAACGGCAGCGGGATGCATACGTCCCAGTCGCTCTTTCGGGGGAAGGAGAACGCGTTCTATGACCCCAAGGGCGAGCATCAGCTATCCAAGACGGCGCTCAGCTACATCGAGGGGTTGCTCCAACACGCGCGCGGGTTCTGCGCCATCACCAACCCTCTGATCAACAGTTACAAGCGGTTGGTGCCGGGTTACGAGGCGCCGGTCAACGTGGCCTGGTCGATGCGGAATCGCTCGCCTCTGGTCCGCATCCCCGAGCGACGGGGACTGGGAACCCGATGCGAGCTCCGCCTGCCGGACCCTTCCTGCAACCCGTATCTCGCTCTCACGGTGCAGTTGGCAGCGGGACTCGACGGCGTCGAACGCAAGCTTCAGGCTCGAGAGCCGGTCAACCGGAACATCTTTACCATGAGCTTTCGCGACCGGCGCAAATACCGGATCGACGAACTCCCCCGGGACCTGCACGAGGCCCTGGAGATGTTTGAGAAGGATGCGGTGGTCAAGGAGGCGCTGGGCGAGCACTTGACCGAACGGTTTCTCGAGGCCAAGCGGAACGAAGTGCTGCAGTACAACCGGCAGGTCAGTCGCTGGGAGATCGAGAACTACCTGGTGAGATACTGATCGGGAGTTGAGGCCGCCAGCTCACCCGCCAGGACGCTTTTGCGAGGCCGACGGGCTGAATTGCGACAGCTCCAGAGTGACGCTGCCATAGGGGAGCGGCAGGTCGAGCCTCACCGGAAGCCGGCGGGCATCATCGGTCAGGCACACACCCATCGTGGTGCCCCGGGAGCTGATCGCGAGTGAGAGGCAGGAGACGCTCTTACCGTCGGGCAATGTGGCCGACTCGCGTCCCATGACCTGGACCTGGACGGGGTTATACCCGGTCTGGAAATAGCGGGAGACACTGTACGTCTTTCCCACTTGGAGCGGAATGGTTCGCAGATAGTAGAGAAACGCGAGCTCGTCGAGCGGCTCCCGCGGGGCCACCCAATCCTGGGCCACTCCCTCCTGCCGGTAGCGACCGGAGTCGGGCACGATCTGATAGTGCTGCTCCTCCACTTTGCTTCCCTGCTCCAGGCGGCGGTGGAACCGGAGCGAGTTGAAGCTGCCGGTGGCCACCCACGAGGTCAGATCGTAGCGCACTCGAAGCCCGGGAATTCCACCCTCACCGGTCATGGCCAGGACGATGGCGGGCGTACCTCGCTCCTGAGCCAGCCGGCTCACCGAGGCCGTCGCCGTGCCCACCGGAAAGGCCCCAAGCTTGGCTTCATACTGCAGCGTCTCGCCAACGCCGAAAGGGTACGGCGTGGCGAGCTGCATGAGCAGGGCGGCGTGGACCAGCAGTGTGGGAGCTATCATGGGGGAAGCAATATATATGGGACGCACGAGCTCCGGCGATCGTCGCGAATGGGCCTGCCTGTGAGCCCAACGTCCCCTGCTGCATACCTGCTGGACCTGGATGGCACTCTGTATGCCGGGGGTGCGGCCATCCCGGGAGCGGTCGACCTGGTCGCTAGGCTGCGAGCTGCCCGGACGCCGTTCCGCCTGGTGACCAACACCACCAGCCGGTCCCGCCGGCTGCTGGTCGAGCGGCTGCGGGGCTATGGTTTCGAAGTGGACCCAAGTGAGATCTTCAGTGCGACGCTGGCGGGCGTCGCGCTCGCCCGAAGCGCGGGATACTCGCGGGTTGCGCCGTTTGTGCCTGCGGCCGCGCTCGAGGACATGACCGAGCTCGATCTGATCGGCGGCACCTTCGGCAAGCCCGACGAGACCCAGCCGGCGCCGCCGGCGGCGGTCATCGTGGGCGACCTGGGCGAGCACTGGACCTATGCCCTGCTGCAGGAGGCCTTCGAGTACCTGATGGGGGGCGCCGGGCTGATCGCCCTCTCTCGAGACCGCTATTGGCTTCAGGGCGACCGCTTGGCACTCGACGCCGGGCCCTTCGTCGCCGCGCTGGAGTTCGCGACCGGCATCACTGCCAGCGTGGCCGGAAAGCCCAGCCCTGCCTTCTTCGCCGCGGCACTCGACAGCCTGGGCATGAGCGACCCAGCCCGGGCTGCGATGGTCGGTGACGATCTCTGGTCCGACGTCCAGGGTGCCCAACGTGCCGGACTCCAAGGCTGGCTGGTGCGAACCGGCAAGTTCCGGGAGGAAGTGCTCCAAAGCTCATCCGTAATCCCCGACCGCATCCTGCCGAGCGTAGCCGATCTCGTTTGAGCAGGTCGTTATCTTTGTTCGCTCTATCGCCTGGAGTTTCGTTGCGGTTCAGGCACTTCCTGCCGCTGCTCCCCTTTTGCCTTGCCGCTCGCCTGTCTGCTCAGGACTCCGCCGACTCCGGGCTTGCCGCTGCCAGCGGGAACCTGGTCCGGGGAATCGAGCTCGACCGGCGAGACATTTTCGACCCGACGGAACGCAGCTGGCTGGCGCGAGTGGCCAATGCTCTCCACGTGCAGACTCGGGCCGGCACTATCCGGCGGGAGCTCCTGCTCCGGCCGGGAGAGTCTTATGACTCCGCGCGCGTCGCCGAGTCGGAGCGCAATCTGCGGGCGCTGGGGGTGTTTCGCCGGGTGAAGATCGATTCGGTGCGCACCGACTCCGGATTGGTGCTACGGGTGCTTACCAAGGATGGGTGGAGTACCCAGGCGGATTGGCGGTTCCGCAGCGCCGGGGGAGAGGTGGCCTTTACGATAGGACTGGTGGAGAACAACCTGCTCGGGACCGCGTCTACCGCCGCGGTCCGCTATCGCAAGAACCCTGACCGGACCAGTGTCCTACTCGGCTTCCGCCGCCCCCGGCTCTTCGCGGGAAGAGTGGCGTTGGGACTGCAGTACGAAAACCGCTCGGACGGGCGGCTGTGGGCAGTGTCGGCGGAGCAGCCGTTCTTTTCTCTCGCGTCGCGCACCGGGTTTCTGGTCGGTGTGGAAGACCACGACGAACGGGTACTCCGGTTCTTCGAAGGTGAATCGAAGGCGCGAGACACGTTGACCCGGCGGTTCAGTCTGGTGCGGGCCTCTGCCGCTCGAGCGGTTCAGGCGTCGTCCAATGGCTTTCTGCGGCTGGGGGTGGAGGGCCAAATACGACGCGAGGATTTCATGCCCGAGGGTTCACCTTTGCCGTTCCCCCGGACCGTGACCGGCGCGGTAGGCCCGTACCTCGTGTGGAACCGGGCGAACTTTCTGGTTGCTCACGGCGTTGCCGGCTTTGCCCGAGAGGAAGATGTCGATCTGGGAGCGACGCTGCGCCTCGGCCTGCTCGCCGCACCTAAGGCATTCGGGTACGATCGGGACGGAATCGCGCCCCAGGTGAACGCCCGACTCGGTGGCCAGCTGCCGGGTGGCTTCGGCTACCTCGAGGCGCTGGCAAACGGGCTGTATTCTTCCGCCGGACTGGACTCCGGCTCGGTACAGCTCGCGGCCACGGCGGTGCTGCAGCCTGCGCGTGGGCAGGTGGGAATCCTGCATCTCGAGGGAGGTTGGATCGAGAATCCGCTGCCGGGTGCCGAGTTCGACCTGGGGTTGGGTTACGGTCCGCGCGCCTTCCGCAACCACGCCTTCACCGGCGACCGCACGATCTTCGGAACCGCGGAATACCGGCTGACCATCGCGAACGACTTCCTCGGCCTGATAGGGCTCGGTCTGGCGGGCTTCGTGGACCACGGGGGAGCCTGGTATGCAGGGTCACCCAGGCGGGTCGGATGGGACGCGGGAATCGGTATTCGACTGGGCGCAAGCCGGTCAACCGAAACCGAGGCGCTGCGCTTCGATCTGGCTCGCCGCTTCGCCAACGACGCCCAGGGCGCAGGTTGGGTCTTCACCGTAGGGAAAGGTTTTGTTTTCTCGCCGCTCGGTCGGCGAGCGTTATAATGTAGGTACCCTCATCCCGGATCCCATGACCACTCCGTCCGCAGTCAAGCCGGCTGCCAAATCGCGCCGGCTGCCCAGGATCGCACTGGCGTTCGCTCTGGTGGTGATACCCTTCGTGCTGTTCAGCCTCTATGTCGGTCTGATGTTCGCCTGGAGTTATTCCGATGGCGAGCGCGCCGGGATCCTGCAGAAGTTCTCCCGCAAGGGCTGGCTGTGTAAGACGTATGAAGGTGAGCTGGCGATGTCGATCGTTCCGGGTGTCACCCCGACGATCTGGGAATTCAGCGTCCGCAGCGAGGCGGTGGTGCCCAAGCTCAGGAACGCGATCGGCCGCCGAGTGGTGCTACACTACACCGAGCACCGAGGTATACCCACCAGCTGTTTCGGGCAGACCAACTATTTCGTGGACAGCGTGGCCGCAGTGCAGTAACAGTCACGCCCGGAGCAGGCGGAACGCCAAGACAGCCGCTACCACCACCGCCAGGACCAGAAGCACGAGCCCCAGCACCGTGATGCCTTGGCGCCCAGTCCATCGGTGAGACCCTCGCATGATTGCCTCCTAGTGGGTGATCGCCTGATAGTACGACCTCTCCTTGCATCGAGCCAGCGGTGGGCGGAGTCGCGGTGATCCTGAACGCTGCATCGGGCACCGGTGCGGCAAGGCGCAGGGTCAGTGACATCGCCCAACGTCTGGCGAGGGCGGGCCGGGACGGCACCATCTCCACCGTTCGTGGCGGCAGGGCCCTTCGGAAGGCGGCTCAAAGCGCGCTGGAGGCCGGATGTGACGCCCTGGTCGCCGGCGGCGGCGATGGCACCGTGAGCGCTCTCGCGTCGGTCACCGTGGGCAGCGCGGTACCGCTGGGGGTTCTGCCACTGGGAACCCTCAATCACTTCGCCAAGGATGTCGGCATCCCGCTCGACCTCGAGGAGGCGCTCGACGTAATCCTGGCGGGCCGCACCCGGTCAGTGGATGTGGGTGAGGTGAACGGCCGGATCTTCATCAACAACGCCAGCCTGGGTGTCTACCCGCGAATCGTTCAGCTGCGAGAGCGGTATCGCGAGAAAGGGTTGGGGAAGTGGTTCGCGGCGCTCTGGGCTGCCCTCGCCGTGCTCCGGCGCCGGCCGTTCATGACCGTGAGAATTCGGACTGCGGAAGAGGATGTCGTACGGCGCACCCCGACCGTCCTGGTCGGGAACAATCCCTACGAGACCGCCGGATTATCGATGGGATCGCGCAGCTTCCTCAACCAGGGGGTCCTCGCCCTATACGTGATGAATGCAGATGCCAGGGTGAGTCTGCTCCGCCTGGGTTGGCAGGTCTGGCGAATGGGAGCCGAACGGGTACGGGAAGTCGACTGCCTTCTGACCGATGAGGCTCTCATCCAAGCCACCCGTCCGGCGCTTCGAGCAGCGCTCGATGGCGAGGTCGTCAAGCTGGAGACTCCGCTGGGATGCCGCAGTCGGCCCGCAGCTCTGCGGGTGCTGGTCCCTTGAGGTTCACCCGTCGTTGATGCGAGTGCGGGCCGAGACCCAGGCACCGACCCGCTTGCGGCCTCCGCGAAACTCGAAGTGATCCTCCGACATGAGTCGCTCACCCATTGGCGTGGCCGGAGCAGTCAGTTGCCAGAGCAGCAACTGCTGCCCGATCACCGTGGCCGGCAACCACACGCCAGCCTCGATGCCGGGGTAGGTACCTGCGTACTCCGGCTTGAGCCGGGCCTCCCGAATATTGCCCTGCACGATGGGTCTCCCTCAGTGCGAGCTGCGGGCTTCGACTGCTGCTGTGATGCCGGAGTTGAAAGACGGGCGAGACCCCCGCCCGGTGCGGAAGGGAGAAAATGCACTGGGAAACGGCGCCACACTAGGGGCTTGCCGAGTTGTGCCTCGATCGAGCGCGGGTCTCTGGACGGACTTGGAGGAAGCGGCAGCCTCGGGTAAGTTGTCTCTTCACCTCAACTCATTCTGAACCAGGGCTAGCGGGGGCAGAGTGAAGGTTCTCCTGGCCGACGACGACCGCGTGCTCACCCAGTTGCTCTCCAATAGACTCCGGGCGCGCGGAGTAGAAATTGTGGTCGCTCACGACTCGATGCAGGCCCTGATGAGCGCCATGCGCTCGCCAGTCGACGCGATTGTGCTCGACATCCAGATGCCAGGTGGGACCGGCATCGAGGCGTTGCGGAAGCTCAAGGCATCGACCAAGACCTCCTCCATCCCAGTGCTTGTCCTCAGCGCCAACGGCGACACCGATACCCTGGCGCAGGTCAAGGCACTCGGCGCGGATGGCTTCCTGCTCAAACCGATCGAGCCGGATGCCCTCTACCGTGCCCTGTGCGACGCGCTGGGGCAGACGCCTACAGGGCCCTGAGGCCATCCAGCAGCTCGGCCATGTGCCGGTCCAAGTCTGCCCAGACCGTCTCCACATTCGCGAGATCGCCCCGGCGCGCTATCTCCTCCATCTGCTGGGCCGACGCCGTGGTCGAATGAGCTCGGAAGTTGCCCGTCGACCCTCTCAGCCGATGAGCCAGGCCGGCAATTTCGTGTGAGTCCCGCCGAGCGACGGCGTTCTGCAGCGCCGTCATCAGCCGTGGGGCGTCGGCCAGAAAGATCTCGGCGAGTTGGCGGAGCAGCGAAAGGTCGCCCTCTACCACCGCCAACAGCTCCTCGCGATCGAGTGCCCCTACCGCTTGCCCGCCGGCTCCATCTCTTGGCCTGGTCGCCGCCGCTGACTGCTCCCCCGTCACAGCGTCGATCGCTCCGACGAGCTCATGAGCCCTGAGCGGCTTGCTCAGATATCCGTCCATCCCGGCTGCAAGGCAGCGCTCCTTATCTCCGCTCATCGCGTGCGCCGTCAGGGCGATGATGGGGACTCGCCTGCCATCCGCACGCTCCCGGCTCCGGATGACCGCGGTCGCCTCCAGGCCGTCCAGCTCGGGCATCTGCACATCCATGAGGACGAGGTTGAACCGATCGCGCTCGAGCTTCTCGACTGCCTCGCGACCGTTCCCCACGACCACGACCGAATGCCCCCGCTTCTCCAGCATGCGGACCGCAAGCTGCTGATTGACCGGATTGTCTTCCGCCACGAGAATCCTCAACTGGCGTCGGGATTCGCGGATCGAGTGGATGGTGATCGGTCCCTCACTCTCCTCAAGGCCATCGTGCGCGCCGAGGCTGGCCATGATCGCATCGTACAAGTCGGACTGACTCACGGGTTTGGTGAGATACCCGGCGATGCCGAGCGTCCGGCAACGGGCGGCGTCGCCCCGCTCGCCGGCAGACGTAAGCATGATCACTGTGAGCTCGCTCGGCGGGAAATCTCGCGCGACTCGCTCCGCCAGCGCGAAGCCGTCCATCCCCGGCATCTGAGCGTCGGTGAGCAGGAGGCGGAAAGGGGCTCCGTCTCGTCGCCCGGTCTCGAGGGTCTGGAGCGCCTGCTCTGCGCGCTCCACCGCGACCGGCTGCATCCGCCAGCTCGCCAGAATCTCGGTGAGGATGCGACGGGTAG
>Ga0070696_100001826_pt1 | contig 13970 bp, 11 predicted proteins | sample KBSK1253metaG_FD_65474 | JGI IMG/M metagenome (GOLD analysis project Ga0070696, IMG submission 65474) | Corn, switchgrass and miscanthus rhizosphere microbial communities from Kellogg Biological Station, Michigan, USA - KBS K1-25-3 metaG | ecosystem: Host-associated > Plants > Roots >... | reverse complement strand
CAGGATGGCGTGCTCAATCTGTGCCGCGTGAAGCTGCGCGACCAGCAGCGGCTCGCGCGCACCGGCGTCATGGAGGAGTACCCGCAATATCCGGACGGCACGTTCGGCGAGGCGGTTCCGCGCGCCGGCAACGCGTCGGGCGGCGGCCAGCCAGGCTGGATCCTGAAGTGCAAGGGCTGGGAGACGGACCCGAACGCCTACATCTATTTCATCACGCAGGCGCCGGTGTGGAAGGAGATCTGCAAGGTGATCGGGCGCGAGGAATGGCTGACTGATCCGCGCTATTCGACGCCCAAGGGACGCCTGCCGCACCTGATGGAGATCTTCGGCGAAATCGAGCAATGGACGATGACGAAGACGAAGTTCGAGGCGATGGATCTGCTCAACGCCTACGACATTCCGTGCGGACCGATCCTGTCGATGAAGGAGATCGCCGAGGAGCCGTCGCTGCGCAAGACCGGCACCGTGGTCGAGGTCGATCATCCGAAACGCGGCAAGTACCTCACCGTCGGCAATCCGATCAAGCTGTCCGACAGTCCGACCGAGGTGAAGCGCTCGCCGCTGCTGGGCGAGCATACGGACGAAGTGATGGCCGAGCTCGGCTATACGCGCGAGCAGATCGAAGCGCTGCGCTCAGAACATGTGATTTAGCGCAGCAAGAACGAGGGAAAATCAATGGCGCACGACAAGGCGACGGTCCGCAGCATCATCGACAAGGTCAAGGCCGAGGGACGCACGTCGCTGACGGCGCCCGAAGGCAAGCTTGTTTGCGACGCGTACGGCATTCCGGTCCCCCAGGAGGGCGTCGCGAAGTCGGCGGCGGAAGCGGCGCGGCTCGCGAGTCAGATGGGCTTTCCCGTCGTGCTGAAGATCGTCTCGCCCGAAATCCTGCACAAGACCGAGGCCGGCGGCGTGCTCGTCGGCGTCAAGAGCGCGGCCGACGTCGAGCAGGGCTACGCGACGATCATGGCCAACGCGCGCAAATACAACGCCAAGGCGAACCTCGTCGGCGTGCAGGTGCAGCAGATGGTGCAAGGCGGCCAGGAAGTGATCATCGGCGCCGTCACCGATCCCTCGTTCGGAAAGCTCGTCGCGTTCGGCCTGGGCGGCATCCTCGTCGAGGTGCTGAAGGACGTGACGTTTCGCCTGGCGCCCACGTCGCACGACGACGCGCTCGCGATGCTCGACAGCATCGCGGCGGCGCAGGTGCTGAAAGGCGTGCGCGGCGCCGAGCCGGTCAGTCGCGAGGCGCTGGCACTCGTGATCGAGCGCGTGTCGCAACTCGTCTCCGATTTCCCGGAGATCGGGGAGCTCGACCTGAATCCGGTGTTTGCGTCGGCGAAGGGTGCCATCGCCGCCGACGTGCGCATCGTCATCGACCCGCATCCTCAGCCCGAACGCTACCGCCCCAGCCACGACGACATCGTGCGCGCGATGAACCGCATCCTGAAGCCCGATTCGGTCGCGGTCATCGGTGCCTCCCCCGAGGCGGGCAAGATCGGCAACTCGGTGATGAAGAACCTGATCAACGGCGGCTACCAGGGAAAGATCTATCCGATCCACCCGAAGGCCGACGAGATCCTGGGCGTCAAGGCGTACAAGAGCGTCAAGGACGTGCCGGGCGACATCGACGTCGCGGTGTTCGCGATCCCCGCCAAGTTCGTCGCGCAGGCGCTCGTCGAAGTCGGCGAAAAGGGCATCCCCGGTGCGGTGCTGATTCCATCGGGCTTCGCCGAGACCGGCAACGTCGAAGGACAGCAGGAAATCCAGGCGATCGGCCGCAAGTACAACGTGCGCCTGATGGGACCGAACATCTACGGCTTCTATTACACGTGGAAGAATCTCTGCGCGACGTTCTGCACCGCGTACGACATCAAGGGCGGCGCCGCGCTGTCGTCACAATCGGGCGGCATCGGCATGGCGATCGTCGGCTTCTCGCGCTCGGCGAAGATGGGCGTATCGGCGATCGTCGGCCTCGGCAACAAGTCCGATCTCGATGAGGACGACCTCCTGACGTTCTTCGAGCAGGACGACAACACGAAGATCATCGCGATGCACTTCGAGGACCTGAAGGACGGCCGCTCGTTCGCCGAAGTCGCGAAGCGCGTATCCCGGAAAAAGCCGGTCGTCGTGCTGAAGGCGGGACGGACTGCGCTCGGCGCGCGGGCGGCGGCCTCGCATACCGCAGCGCTCGCCGGCAACGACAAGATCTATGACGACGTGCTGAAGCAGGCCGGCGTCATCCGCGCGATGGGGCTGCGCGACCTGCTCGAATATGCACGCGCGATCCCGGTCATGCCGACCCCGAAGGGCGAGAACGTCGTGATCATCACGGGCGCCGGCGGCTCCGGCGTGCTGCTGTCGGATGCCGTTGCTGACAGCGGGCTGAAGCTGATGGCCATGCCGCCCGATCTCGACGCGGCGTTTCGCAAGTTCATCCCGCCGTTCGGCGCCTCCGGCAACCCCATCGACATCACGGGCGGCGAGCCGCCGAAGACGTACCAGAACACGATTCGGCTCGGCCTCGAGGATCCGCGAATTCACGCGTTGATTCTCGGCTACTGGCATACAATCATCACGCCGCCGATGGTGTTCGCGAGGCTCGTCGTCGAAGTCGTCGAGGAAATGAAAGCCAAGGGCATCCACAAGCCAATCGTCGCCTCGCTCGCCGGCGACGTCGAGGTCGAGGAGGCCGCCGAATATCTTTTCCAGCACGGCATACCGGCGTATCCGTACACGACCGAAATGCCCGTCGCCGTGCTCGCTGCAAAGTACAAATGGGCGCGGGCCGCCGATCTGCTTTGAACGCAGCATCGGCAACGCGATCCAAGCGGAGGAGAGGCTGGAGATGCAGGTGGCATGAAGGGGCGTGGCGAACGCGCCGGCTGATGCGCCGGTGATTTGTCCGGGTAGTGCGTGCCGCGAGGAGGCGGCATGCATTGCCGTTTCAGAATCAGATGCGGTCGAATTTCAATCCTGGAGGAGTCATGAAGCCTATTCGTCGTCGCGATGTCCTGGGCGCCGCCCTCGCCGTCTGCGCATTTGCCGCCGTGCAATCCACCGCCGCAGCCGCGTGGGAACCCACCAAGCCCGTGCAATTCATCGTTCCTGCGGGCACGGGCGGCGGCGCCGATCAGATGGCGCGCTTCATTCAGGGCGTTGCGACCAAGCACAAGCTCCTGAAGGAGCCAATCATCGTCGTCAACGAGTCGGGCGGCGCCGGCGCGCAGGGCTTCCTCGACGTCAAGGGCGCCAAGGGCGATCCGAACACGATCATCATCACCCTGTCGAACCTCTTCACGACGCCCATGGCTACCGGCGTGCCGTTCAGCTGGCACGATCTCACCCCGGTGGCGATGCTCGCGCTGGACGAATTCGTGCTGTGGGTCAACGCCGACACGCCGTACAAGACCGCGACCGACTACATCAACGCCGTCAAGGCGAAGCCGAACACGTTCAAGATGGGCGGTACCGGCTCGAAGCAGGAAGACCAGATCATCACCGCCGAGATCGAGCAGAGTACCGGCGCCAAGTTCATCTATATCCCGTTGAAGGGCGGCGGCGACGTCGCGGTGCAGCTCGTCGGCAAGCACATCGACTCGACGGTCAACAATCCGATCGAAGCGGTTTCGCAGTGGCGGGCCGGCCAATTGCGGCCGCTGTGCGTGTTCGACAACCAGCGGATGCCGTACAAGGACAAGGTGACGAAAGACATGTCCTGGTATGACATTCCGACCTGCAAGGAATCCGGGTTGCCGGTCGAGTACCTGATGCTGCGCGGCATCTTCATGCCTGCCGGCGTCACGCAGGACCAGGTAAATTTCTACATCGATCTGTTCAAGAAGATCCGCGAGACGCCCGACTGGAAGGCGTTTACCGAGCAGGCGGCGTTCAACCAGTCGTTCATGACCGGTGCCGAATTCGTCAAGTGGCTGGAGCAGGCGGATGCCATGCACAAATCGCTGATGGAAAAGGCAGGTTTCCTGGCGAAGAAGTAGCGCCTTATCCGCGAGCTTGCGGATGAGGTAGGAGAATGCGAAGGCGGCCGCCGAAAGAGGCGGCCGTCGGCGTAAATCGCGCCCGGCGTTGGAGCCGCGCGTCGCCTCGATCGGCGCGCAGTCTTTAATCACATCGGAGACGTTTCGTTGGACGAGCCGACAAAAACCGGAGACGATGCGCGGCGCGTCGTCTCGACACGGCGAATGGAGGCCATTGTCGCCGCGGTGATATTTTTGTGCGGCGCGGTTTTCCTGTATCAGAGCTACAAACTGGGGTTTCGCTGGGCGATCGAAGGTCCGCAGTCCGGATTCTTCCCGTTCTACGTGTCGCTGATCATCTGCGTGGCGAGTGCCTCCGTCGTGTTCGGCGCGTTGCGCGGGCACATGGGCAGCGACGAAGAAAGTTTCGTCGAACGTGGACAGTTGAAGCAGGTGCTCGCGGTATTGATCCCGGCGGCCGTCTATATCCTGGGCATCCAGCTCATCGGCATATACGTCGCTTCCGCGATCTACATTTCGCTGTTCATGCGGCTGATGGGCAAATATTCGTGGATGAAGAGCGTCGCGCTCGGCGTCATCATTTGCGTGCTGTTCTTCTTCATGTTCGAAGTGTGGTTCCAGGTGCCGCTGTACAAGGGCTATTGGGACGTGACTGGCTGGACCGGGTATTAGCGTCGTTTTCCCTGGCTTTGCGCGAACGATGGCTCGATCAAGTCGATGAATTCACCGCATCCGGCGAATTCGAATCGAATCGGGAGACCTGATTGCAAGACCTGAGCTTGCTCTTCCACGGCTTCGCCGTCGTGCTGTCGCCGTTCAACATCGGGCTGATGCTGCTCGGGATCGTGCTCGGCGTAATCATCGGCGTTCTCCCGGGCCTCGGCGCCGCGAACGGCATCGCAATCCTGCTGCCGCTGACGTTCACGATGCCGCCCACGTCGGCGATCATCATGTTGTCCTGCATCTACTGGGGCGCGCTCTTCGGAGGCGCGATCGCGTCCATCCTGTTCAACATTCCCGGAGAGCCGTGGTCGGTCGCGACCACTTTCGATGGCTACCCGCTCGCGCAGAAGGGCCGCGCGGGCGAGGCGCTCACCGCGTCGTTCACGTCGTCGTTCGTCGGCGCATTCGTGGCGGTCGTGATGATCACGTTCCTGGCGCCGATCATCGCGCGCTTCGCGCTCCAGTTCGGGCCGCCGGAATACTTCGCGGTCTATCTATTGACGTTCTGCAGCTTCGTCGGCATGGGCAAGGGCTCGCCGGCGAAGATTCTCGTGTCGATGATGATCGGATTCGCGCTTTCAACGGTCGGAATCGACGTCGTGACCGGACAATTGCGCCTGACGTTCGGGTTTACCAGCCTGATGAAAGGCTTCGACTTCCTGATCGCGGTGATCGGGTTGTTCGGCATCGGCGAAATTCTGCTCTCCATGGAGGAAGGCCTCGCGTTCCACGGCACCAGTGCCAAGATCAATCCGAAAGTCGTGCTCGAAACATGGAAGAAGCTGCCCCGATACTGGATGACCTTCGTCCGCAGCACGATCATCGGCTGCTGGATGGGCATCACGCCGGGCGGTGCGACGCCGGCCTCGTTCATGAGCTACGGCGCGGCCAAGAAATTCTCGAAGGATGGCGACCGGTTCGGCACCGGTGTCCTCGAAGGCGTCGTCGCGCCGGAAACCGCTGCACACGCGGCGGGAACCAGTGCGCTGCTGCCGATGATCACCCTCGGGATACCCGGCTCCCCGACCGCCGCGGTGCTGCTCGGCGGCCTGCTGATCTGGGGCCTGCAGCCAGGGCCGCTTCTGTTCGCCGAAAAGCCGGACTTCGTCTGGGGCCTGATCGCCAGCATGTATCTCGGCAATGTGGTGGGCTTGATCGTCGTGCTCAGCCTGGTACCGCTCTTCGCCGGAATATTGCGGATTCCGTTCTCGATCATAGCTCCCGTAATCGTGGTCATTTGCGGGATAGGCGCCTACACCGTCAACAATGCGATGCAGGACATCTGGTTCATGCTCGGTTTCGGCGTGATCGGGTATGTCTTCAAGAAACTCAATTACCCGCTGGCGCCACTGGTGCTGGCGCTCGTCCTCGGCAACAACGCCGAAAACGCGTTTCGCCAGGCGATGCTGATGTCGCAGGGCAGTCTGTCGATCCTGTGGTCGAACGGGCTCGTCGGCGGCATCACGACGCTCGCGCTCATCATGCTGTTCTGGCCGCTGATCTCGAAACTGATCCACGCGGTGCGCCCGGCGCGGCCGGACAAGCTGGCCGAGCAGCAGCCGGTCGACTGAGCAGGGTCAAAGCCACGGGGTCAGAGCTGTAAGTATTCGGCGATTCGCGACCTGCTGCGTAATTCGGTGTCGGAGGTGTAATTAATTCGGAGCATCGCGATGCTCCGAATTAATTACACCTCCGACACCGAATTACATTACGGCTCTGACCCCATGGCGCCGAAGCGCTCGCGCAGCACGTTTTTCTGAACCTTTCCCATTGCGTTGCGCGGCAATTCGCCGACCACGTGAACGCGCTTCGGTACCTTGAACGCCGCGATCTCGCCCTTCAGCGCGCGAAGCACCGTCGCCTCCTCGACGGCACGGCCGGGCGCCGGGACGACGACCGCCGTCACCGCTTCTCCGAAATCGGGATCGGGCACGCCGATCACCGCCGATTCGACGATGCCGGGGAGCGCGTCGATGCGCTCCTCGATCTCCTTCGGGTAGACGTTGAGTCCGCCGCTGATGATCATGTCCTTGGCGCGCCCGACGAGACGCAGGTAACCCTTCGCCGCGCCCTCGGCGACCCATTGGCCCAGATCCCCGGTGCGAAACCAGCCGTCGACGGTGAACTCTTCGCACGTCTTCTCGGGCATTCGCCAGTAGCCGGCAAATACGTTCGGACCGCGGACCTGCACGTCGCCGATCGCCCCCGGCGCGCAGAGGTTCTGATCGGCATCGACGATGCGCACGCTGATGCCCGAAAGCGGGCGGCCGACGGTTCCCGCCGCGCGGGTGCCGTCGAGTGGATTGGACGCGATCATGCCGGTTTCGGTCATCCCGTAACGCTCGAGAATCGGCTGCCCCGTTCGCTCGCGAAACGCGTCGAACGTTTCCGGCAAGAGCGGCGCCGATCCCGACACGAAGAGCCGGGTGTTCCATGTCGCCGCGCGCGTGAATCCCGGCTGCGCGAGCAATCGCGTATAGAACGTCGGCACGCCCATCATGACCGTCGCGGCCGGGAGGAAGTCGACGACCTCGGCCGCGTCGAATTTCGGTAGCCACAGCATTCGTGCACCCGACAGCAGCGTGCAATGGATCGCCACGAACAGCCCATGCACGTGGTAGATCGGCAATGCGTGCAGCAGCACGTCGCCGCGCGTGAACGCCCATGCCTCGACCAGCGCGAGCGCATTCGAGGCGAGATTGCGATGCGTGAGCGACGCGCCTTTCGACCGCCCCGTCGTGCCCGACGTGTAGACGATCGCCGCCAGGTCGTCCGGTTGCGAGTGGACGGTGTCGAATTGCGCGGGCTCCCCCCGCGCGCGGTCGGCGAGCTCGCCGCCGTGCGCGTCCATCGTGAGCACCGTGGCGCGGCGGGCGATCGTCTCGACCATGCCGAGCGCTTGCGGCCGGCAGACGATGATTTGCGGCGTCGCGTCGTCGAAGAAATACTGGAGCTCGCGCTTCTGGTAGCCGACGTTGAGCGGCAGGTACACGAGCCCGGCGCGAAGGCAGGCGAGATAAAGCGCGACGACGTGCCACTGCTTGTCGCATTGCACGGCGACCCGATCGCCGGCGCGGCAGCCTGCGCGCACGAGCGCGTTCGCGATCCGTGCCGACGCCTGCGCAAGCTCGTCATAATGGATGACGGGGCCGTGCGGAATCAGCAGGCACGGCTGCTCGGGACCCGACGGAAGATGCGCCTCGATCAGCGCATACAGGTTCGCATTCATCTCCACTTCCGAAGGGCGCGGTCAGGCAGGGACCGCGCGCGGCGAAGCCATTCAGGGCATTATTTCATACCGATGACGAATCCACTGCCGCGCGAGACGCAGGAACCGGCGTTCGGGCTGCGCGGCGCAACCCCGGTTGCGCGCATTGCGGCGATTGCCGATCCGGGAAGCGCGGAATACCTGCCGCCCATCGGCGCCAGCCCGCATCTCGCGCGTTTCGGCATCGCCGCGCACGCGGACGACGGCCTGGTGATCGCCCGCGCGCGCGTGCATGGCGTGCCGATGCTCGTCGCGGCACAGGATGAGCGCTATCTCGCGGGAAGTGTCGGCGAGCGCCACGGCGCCGCGCTGCAGGCGATGGTGGCGACCGCGCGCCGCGAGCGCGCGAGCGCCATCGTGCTGCTGCTCGCATCGGGCGGCGTGCGGCTACATGAAGCGAATCTGGCGGAGCTCGTGCTGGCGCGGGCGCTGTCGGCGTTCCTCGACGCGCGTGCCGACGGAATTGGCGTCGTCGCCATCGGCGTCGCAAGCGTATTCGGCGGCACTTCCGTCCTCGCGTGCGCGGCCGATCGGCTCGCCTTGCTTCCGGGTACGCGGTTCGGACTTTCCGGTCCCAAGGTGCTCGAATCGGTGCATGGGAAGTGGGAGCTCGACGCCGATGATGCGCGCGATGTCGATGCCGTCTTCGGTGCGCGGGCGCGAAATGCGGGCGGACTCGTCGAGCTTCTTGCCGACGATGCCGACGCGGTGCGCGCATGGGTCGCGCGCGCGGCGCGCGAACGCGAGGATTTCGCGAGCAGTGTCGTCGCGATGCAGGCACGGCTCGGCGCGCGCATCGCCGGCGAGCTGGCGCACGCGTCGGCTTTCGAGGCGTTGCCGTGCTTCGACACGGCGATCCCGGTCGACAGCGCTGGCCGCCTATGGCGCCGTCGCGAATGCTGGCTCACGCGGCCGAATCCCGGCGCGACGCTCGGTCCGGCGGATACGCATGCGCTCGATGCCGCGTTGCTTGCCGAGGTCGCCGGCACCGATGCCCGCGCGCGGACACCCGTGGTGCTCGTCGAGGATTCGGCGGGCCACGTGGTTTCGCGCGCCGCGGAAATGAAGCTGATATCGCAGTTTCTCGCGCACCATGCCGCGGTGCTTGCGCTGCTCCGCGCGCAGGGGACGCGTCTTGTCGGGCTGCTGGCAGGCATCGGCCACAGCGCGGCGTTCTTCAGCAACGCGCTGCAGGCGCCCGTGCTGTATGCGCTCGCATCGTCGCGCGTCGTGACGATGGAACCGTCCGCCGTCGCACGCGTGACCGGTCTTGCGGCGGGAACGTTGATCGAGAGCGATCCGCTGCTCGGCCAGCCCGTCCGCCATTTCGCAGCGCAGGGTGGCGTTCGCGCCATCATCGCCGAAGCATCGCTCGCCGCGCTGGGCATTCCGGAATGAGGCTGTTCGTCGAATTGCTCCTCGCGTTTTCGAGCGTCGCGGCCGCCGCCGTGGCTAATCGCGATCGTCGTGCTCGTCCGACGTCGCGCGGGCGAGCCGGTCCCGGATCGCGGTCCATGCGTTGCCTTCGGGCACCTGTTCGATGAGGATCGTGTCGGCATTCGCGGCATCGAGCGCGCGCAGGTTTGCATAGAGCGCGTGCCCATACGCGACGGCGTCGCGCGGCGCGCCAAGCCATACGCCGTCGAAACCATCCGGCGGTTCGACACTCCAGGCGAGCACCGCGACGCGCTCGTCACGCGCCTCGAGCTGCGAGAGCTCCGCGCGCAGCGCGTCCTTGGCGACGAGCCCGGCCGGCGTTCGCGGGGCATAGTGCGAACCGAGCGAGCCCGAGGCGCGCGGCGCCGCGGCGTCCCGCGCCACCGGCATTCGGCCGAGTACTTTCGCAATCGCATCGATGTCGATGCCGCCGGGGCGCAACATCATCGGTGCGTGCCCCGTCAAAGCGATGATCGTGCTTTCGATGCCGACGTCGCAGGCACCGCCGTCGAGGATCAGGTCGACGGATTCTCCGAGATCATCGGCGACATGCCGCGCGGTCGTCGGCGACACGAGACCGAAGCGATTCGCCGACGGCGCCGCGATGCCGTTGCCGAATTCCGCAAGCAAGGCGCGGGCGACCGGATGCGCCGGCGCGCGCAGTCCGACGCTCGCCTGACCGCCCGTCACGGCGTCCGAAACGTGCGCAGCGCGCGGGACGATCAGCGTGAGCGGGCCGGGCCAGAACGCGGCCGCCAGCGCGCACGCGTCGTCGGGCATCGACAGCGCCCATCGCCCCGCCGCCGCGATGTCCGCGACATGCACGATCACAGGATGGTCCTCGGGTCGTCCCTTCACTTCGAAGATTCGCCGCACGGCGGCGGGATTGCCGGCATCCGCGCCGAGCCCGTAGACCGTCTCGGTGGGGAATGCGACGAGCTTGCCATCGCGCAGCAACCGCGCCGCGCGCGCGATCGACGCGCGGTCGGCGCGCACCATGCTCATTGAACGACCCTTGCCGCGGTCGCCCCGATTCGGCTCGCCCGGCGCGGAGTCCGCGGACAGCGTCTGCTAGAATTCACGCCTACGCCGCGCCCACGCGCGGGCCAAGAAAAACCAGCGAAGCGGAGCGGCAATGGGCGATTTCCTGTTTACATCCGAATCGGTGTCGGAAGGGCACCCGGACAAGGTCGCGGACCAGATTTCCGACGCGGTGCTCGACGCGATTCTAGAGCATGACCCGACAGGACGGGTCGCCGCCGAAACACTGGTGTCCACCGGTCTCGTCGTGATGGCCGGCGAGATCACGACCAGCGCGAATGTCGATTACGGCCGTGTCGCGCGCGACACGATCCGGCGCATCGGCTACAACGATCCCGAATTGCGCTTCGATGCCGACGGTTGCTCGGTGATGGTCTGCTACGGCAAGCAATCGCCTGACATCAAGCAGGGCGTCGACCGCGCGTCCGACGACTACCTCAACCAGGGTGCAGGCGACCAGGGGCTGATGTTCGGCTACGCCTGCGACGAAACGCCCGCGCTGATGCCGTTCCCGATCTATTACGCGCACCGGCTCGTCCAGCGGCAAAGCGAAGTGCGCCGCGACGGCCGCCTGCCGTGGCTGCGTCCGGACGCGAAATCGCAGGTCACCGTCCGCTACGTCGACGGCAAGCCGAAGAGCGTCGATACGGTCGTGCTGTCCACGCAGCATCACCCGAGCATGAACGAGCGTCAGAAGGAGCTTGCCGAAGCGGTCATCGAGGAAATCGTGAAGCCGGTATTTCCCAGGGAGATGCTCGCCGGAACGCGCTTTCTCGTGAATCCGACCGGTCGCTTCGAGATCGGCGGACCGCACGGCGACGCCGGCGTCACCGGCCGCAAGATCATCGTCGACACGTACGGCGGAGCTGCGCCGCACGGCGGCGGCGCCTTCTCGGGCAAGGATCCGTCGAAGGTGGATCGCTCGGCGGCATACGCGGCGCGCTACGTCGCGAAGAATATCGTCGCCTCCGGCATCGCCAGGCAATGCCAGGTGCAACTCTCGTACGCGATCGGCGTCGCGAAGCCGATCAACGTGACGGTGTACACCGAAGGCACGGGCCGCGTTCCGGATGCGCAGATCGTCGAGCTCGTGCACGCGCATTTCGACCTGCGCCCGAAGGGCATCATCCGGATGCTCGATCTCTTGCGTCCCATCTATCGCAAAACTGCGGCATACGGGCATTTCGGCCGCGACGAGCCCGAATTCACCTGGGAAGCCGCCGACAAGGTCGAGGCGCTGCGCGAGGCCGCGGGACTGTGCGAGCCCGCGTTTGCCGCGGACTGATTGAACCTGTTCGATCCGATCCGGTTGCGCGGGGTAGCGCTCGCCAATCGCGTGGTCGTTTCGCCGATGTGCCAGTACTCGGCGATCGACGGCCGCGCGACGGACTGGCATCTCGTCCACTGGGCGCAGCTCATGATGTCCGGCGCCGGCATGTTCACGATCGAGGCGACGGCCGTGACCGCGCAGGGGCGCATCAGTCCGGGCGACTTCGGCCTGTACGACGACGCCTGCGAAAGCGCGCTGACGCAGACCCTCGCGCGGGCGCGGGCGCAGTGCCCGCCGATTCCGGTCGCCTTGCAGCTTGCGCATGCCGGCCGCAAAGGCTCTTCGCACGTGCCGTGGGAAGGCGGCCATCTGATCCCCGTCGGCGAAGGCGGCTGGATCACGGCGGCGCCGTCGCCTGTTGCGCACGCCAGCGGAGAGACTGCGCCGGCCGCACTGGATCACGACGGGCTCACCCGCATCCGCGACGCGTTCGCGAACAGTGCGCGCCGCGCCGAGCGTGCCGGCATCGACGCGCTCGAGTTGCACATGGCGCACGGCTACCTGCTGCACGAGTTCCTGTCGCCGCTCGCCAATCGCCGCAGCGACCGCTACGGCGGCAGCTTCGAAGGGCGAATCCGCTTCCCGCTGGAAGTGTTCGATGCCGTGCGCGCCGCGTGGCCCGAACGGAAGCCGCTCGGCGTGCGCCTGTCGTGTACCGACTGGATCGAGGGCGGGTGGACGCTCGACGAGTCGATCGAGTTTTCGCGGCGGCTCGCCTTGCGCGGCTGCGATTTCATCGATGCGTCGAGTGGCGGAATATCGCCGGCGCAGAAGATTCCGCTCGCTCCCGGCTATCAGGTCGACTTCGCCCGCGCGATCAAGCGCGCGGCCGGCGTGACGACGATCGCCGTGGGGCTCATCACGACACCCGTGCAGGCGCAGGCGATCGTGGCCGCCGGCGATGCGGACATGATCGCGATGGCGCGCGCGTTCCTGTGGGACCCGCGCTGGGTGTGGCATGCGGCCGCGGAGCTCGGCGCATCGGTGGTTCCGCCACCGCAATATTCACGCGCGCCGCCGCGCGTCGCTGCCGGCGTGTTCGCGGGTGCTGCGATCGGGCAGCGGTGAGGCGAGTGTCGGTATAATGACCGGTTTTCCGCGGATCTCTCTCGCGGGCCGCCCATCGACTGGAGAAACGCATGGCTGAACGCAGCCGCACCCGCCGCAACACGCTCGAGCGCCGTTGCCTTCCGAAGACGTTCAAGCGCATGTTCGTCGGCGCGCCGAAGGGCATTTTCAAGATGCTCGAGAAGATAAAGAAGGCCTGAGACGCGGCACGATGTCGTCGGTCGGGGCCGCGTTTGCGGCCCCGATGTTTTTCGGCGTTTGCCGGCGGGCGACGCGCAAGCAAGCTGCCATCATGCGTTTCGCGTATTACGATCGCCTGTCGCCATCCCGCAAGCGCGTCTACCGCAAAAGTGACGGCATCGAAGCGCTTGCGTTGCCGCCCGACGTCATGCCGGGCCTCGACATCATCGGCCTTCGCGCCGCGCTGTCAGCGGAAGATCGAACGGAAGCACAACGGCGCTGCCAGCGGATCGTCGATGCGCTGACGTCGGGCTATCGCGTCCCGCCGATTCGCGTGCGCGTACTGGCGCAACGCCCCGCCGACGGCTATGGGGAGCTGCACGGCCTCTACGAGCCCGCCGAGACTGGTACGCCGGCGCGCATCAGCGTCTGGATGCGTACTGCGCGCAAACGCCACGTCGTCGCGTTCAAAAGCTTTCTCCGCACGCTTTGCCACGAGCTGTGTCATCACCTCGACTACGAGCTCTTCGCCCTCGAGGAGACGTTCCACACCGAGGGCTTCTACAAGCGCGAATCGGGCCTTGCCAACGCACTGCTCGCCAGTGACGCGGGACAGCCGCCGATCCGATTGATGGCCCCTGACGATATCGGCCATTCAGCTGAATGAACTGCAGTCCTTCCTCCGCTACGCTGGGGTCGCGTTCCATCGCCGGTCACCTGCTGCCCGGCATGCGCGATTCGCCTTGCAAACCTACAACCTATAGCAAACAATGACGCATCAGCACGAATATCTAGCGTTCTCCGGCGTGCAAGCACATCCACACGAGGATCGACATCCGTGAAACCAGGCAAGCCGCCGCCAGGCATCGCACCGTCCCAAGATTTGGCTCGGTTTCTTGCGGGCAAGCGCTTCGGAACAATACTA
>Ga0070696_100001824_pt1 | contig 13991 bp, 12 predicted proteins | sample KBSK1253metaG_FD_65474 | JGI IMG/M metagenome (GOLD analysis project Ga0070696, IMG submission 65474) | Corn, switchgrass and miscanthus rhizosphere microbial communities from Kellogg Biological Station, Michigan, USA - KBS K1-25-3 metaG | ecosystem: Host-associated > Plants > Roots >... | reverse complement strand
CAACCTATCATAGTAAGAGCAAACAAGGCAGGTTTTGAGATTATCGCAGGAAATAGAAGATTTAAAGCTTGCAAGATGTTGGGATTGAGGAAAGTCTCATGTCACATTGTAGAGCTAGACGATAGATCGGCTTTTGAAGTCTCGCTAATAGAAAATGTCCAGAGAAATTCCCTAAGTCCAATTGAAGAAGGCCTGGCTTTCAAAAGTTATGTACACGAATTTGGTTGGGGCGGTATTTCTGAATTGGCTCAGAAAATTTCTAAAAGTCCTAGCTACATATCTAGGCGAATAAAACTTGTGAATATGCCCCAAAACATACTAGATTTAATTTCTCAGTCTTCGATTAATATCACAGCCATTGAAGAATTGTTCCCAGTCGAGGATAATCATACGAAATCAGTGTTGACCGAATTGATACGTGATGAAAATTTATCCTCAAGAGCTGTTCGTCATTTGGTAAAGGCTATTGATACTAAAGACATGAACATGGATACAATTTATGATCAATTTAACAGTACTAATGAGTACACACGATTATGGAAATCATTTGATAAGGCGATAATAGCGCTAAAAATTGCAATTAAAAAATTGGCCACAATTATTGAAAAAATTGAGGATAATTGGTTGTTTTATGACATGATGATGCAACACAAACATTTATTGCATAACCAAGTAGATTTGCTAATAAAACAAAAGGTTAAATACAAGAAACATTTTTTGCGTCTGCAATCCCGAGGGTAGTACTGAATAAATTGGAAAATTTTTCGGCGCCGAAATACTTGAGCAAAGATACAAAAGATTTCAATCTTGTTTAGAAGATCATCGATTTGAGCCTATTTTCATTTTGAATTTTATTATTGCAATTACTATTCTAGGCAGAAAAAGCGAAACTGCCAGAAATATGGGGTTTAAAACATAAAATAGAGAACTGTGTAACATATTTACAGGATCATTTAAGGATAACCCACTTATTGTAAAAATCCCTATGTTGTATACTATCCAAGCCATCAGAATGCAAATTCTTACAATTGTAATAACTACCATTAGACTGTGAAAAATCAGAGACAGATTATTTTGAATAAAATAATTGAATAATGTGACATTTAAATTATGTAAATTCATTAAAATACCTAAATTTTTATTGTTAATAAATTCACCAGAAATTATATTGATTCTATCAAAGTTTCTAACAATAGTCCTAGAAATACCAACGTTTTTGAATCCATTTACAGTATATATGTTCAAGGATTTATTTAAAAATAGATATAAAACTTTTCTACTGATATCACTTTGCTTAATGATAGATTTCATTAATGATAATGCACTTTTACTATCCTTTAGTAGCGCTTTGTATTTTGGTATCTTGGGTATATATGCTATCTTTAGATCTTGTTTAAAGGGCCCTAAACTTTCAATATATATACTGAACTTGTCTAATAATTTTAGTATGTGAAGATTTGACATATCCGAAATGTCTAGTTTCATATTTTTTTTATAGAAGTTGAATGTGAAAACTAAATCATTATTTCTATTTAATGTAGTATCGATCACAAATCTAAAACTATCTGCATCGCTAAACCGATATTTAGATAAAATATTACTTTTTCCAAACGACTCCAAAATTTGAGTGAATTCAGAAATTAAAAAAAAATCGAATACATTCATAAAATTTTTATTTTGGAGGTGCTCTAAATTGCTGCAGCGAGGAAATTGCCTGAACTACTCCGTCTGTAAAGATTTTGAGATTATTTGAAACATTCTTCATAGCGGTATCCACAGTCTCTTTATGTATTTTTAGCATTTGCTCATCTATTTGAGATCCAACGGTAGACGCCTTTTCTGGTAATATTGATAGGATATCACCGTCAAGTTGGATGGTAGTCCTAGCTCGTATTGTTAATTCCTCCTCTGCAGAAGGTAATTGATCTATAATATTTCCCTCTTTCGAAGAATCGAGTTTTATTTTCAAATTGCCAGTAGCGCTTACGACTTCCATTGTTTGAACATCTTCTATCCAATTCTTAAACAAAATATTTAGTTCATCAATTCGCTTTCTGAAATCAATTTCAAGCTCATCCCAACCTTTTGATTGTTCTGCACCCATGGCAAAAAATAACAGAAATCAGATTATTAAGATTTTCCTGCGATGTATTAACATATAGGTTGTTGAGCTTATGGTAGTTCTATTATCTTTGTCAAAAACAGTACTTTCAATTGTTTGACTCGTCCTCATTGCATGAAATTTTGGTACTGAATCGGTTTGCTTCTTGTTATACCTGGCACAGCCAAAATATATCAATAAAAGGACGGGGGTAAAATCACGTTTACTTGTATGCCGAATCTTTGGTAAAAGTATCATCTATTTTCATGTCATGGTAATTACAGTAAACTCCATTAGTGTTTTTTTAATCCATTAATGAATGTCATGTTATCTATCATTACATATCTTTATCGTGTATTGGTATTGCCCTTTTGTGGAGCCAAATCGGAATATTGTGATTATGAGGATAATCTGGCGAACTTGAAATATTCATAATAAGCTTATTTGGAATATCATGTGGAGGATTTAATTTTCCACTGTGGATTTGTGAGATCAATCTCCTAACACCATTATTGAACTTTGGTTCGATATATTTGAGGAAATCATTATATCCTGGTCCCTGTTTTAGTAGCATCTCTTGAAGATATGTTTTTTCAATGTGACATACCTCCGCTCTATCTAATAGGTAGGAGTTGGCTAAGGATTCTTCTAGACAATCACGAGAATTAAAAACTGCTTCATAAATAGAAGATTGGTAGTTAGTATAGATGGATGGGTCTTGTAGAATTATTTCAATAGTACTCGCCGCACATTCTGTCAAATAATGGAATAGTGAATGTATGAATAGATAAAAAAATGCCGCTTTGACAGAGGTAATAGGGTTTGAAACCAAATTTGGACAGTCCTGATTAAAAAGCGCTGCAATCTCCAACCAACTACTATACCTTATATGTACCCCCCACTTTATTCTAGGCATATAATGGTAAGGCTGATACCAAGAACAGAAGCTACTTTCAAAGCTATGTTTTTCAGTTTTCAATCTAGTCCTTTTTAGACGATCTGCGATATTCGGTATCAAATCTATTCTTTCTACATTGTTCCAAACTATATCCATATCACTAAATATTTCAAGGCAATCTCCGTAATACCACTCGGGGGTAATTATTTTTACAACAGGATTGGTTTGTTCGGAATCCCCGATACTATTCCCTCTATTTAGCTGTAAACGGCTAATCTCATTAAATATATCGGGTATAACCATTTTAAAGTCTAACTTCTAATGCAAATAAAAAGGCATATTCATTTCTAAAGTTCATCATGGTATTTCTAATACTGTGAATTAAAAAAACGTTTGGTCCTTAGAGAATTTCTCCAAAGGAACGGGATATTCCTACGGGTATTGTTGTTTTATGAAACTTTTATCTAGGTCAGAAAGGTCGTTGTTTCCACCGCCAATTGCTTGATGATTTAATGTAAATTGTGCAGGGATAGGATAAAGCATTATCGATGTTGGATCCAGATCCGTGAAGTTTGAAATGCTTTTGCTATATCTTTCAAATAGATTATGATCAATTTGCTCCTTCGTCCAATTATTTGGAGGGCCCATAAAATATCTATAAACTGCTTCCTTGTCCCAGGGAATATTTCCCGCAGGATTCTGATGCTCATGAATACAACCAATTGCATGACCAAATTCATGTTTAACAACTCTTGAATACTCTTCATCAGGAGTATCGGTCTCCAGCCAGCCGTAATTCATTGTGGGTTCATTTTGTGGAATATCCAAAGCATCCTTACCAATATAGGACCAAGATCCATCACTCACAAAGGTTATCCGGATATCTGCGTCCCCTTCAGCAATAAAATCAAATTTTAAATTTGCAAAATTCTCCCAATCTTTAGCTTTTTCCTTCACCCTTCTTTGGATTTCTGCATCGCCGCCCATAAATTTTACGCGCAACGTTTGCCCTGGTTCCCAAAGCTTCGCTCGAATCAGAGCCATTTTGCTTGTTGGTTTTTCATAGGGATCTCCTTTGTTTTCTACATTTTTGTCAACACAAGTTTTTATTATATCGGTCATATAGCAGACACCATTTTTTAATTATTAAAGATTTCTGTCTATAATCAGAAATGCATGTTAGTCAAGAATAGTATCGTCAGAGGAATCTTTTTAAATTTGTTAATTTTAGTTCACGACAATGAATGATTATGATAATTTGTATTGAGCTTAATCTATTTACAAATATTTTTTATGATTGTATAGTGAGCATAGTCTTCATTTGTCGGTATGAAGATCCGTCACGACGCGGCATATCAATATCTCTTTGAAGGAAACAAATTCTAGTATACCCTCGCGTTTTAGTATGGCTAGATCTATCTCCGCAAGATTGATAAATTTTGACATATATTTTTAGTACAGAACATTGAACTGATAATTCTCACATTCGTAGTATAGCAATACTTCTATACAACAATGTAACATTCAATCAATAAATGAGATTCATTCAATAGTCCTGTTTTGGAGAACAAATAGAGTAAATGTTATGATAAAATAAGGAGAATTTTCGGTATGCAGTTGATATCGAAAGTCTGTTTCCGATCACACCACAGAAGTTAAATACTATAATGTTAAGAAGAATGGCTATGGCGAAAGGTATCTCATTAAATATCGGTTTGAATAGTGTGGATCCAAATCATTACGGGGGTTGGGATGGTCAATTAGCAGGATGTGAAAATGATGCCAACGACATGGCGGATATTGCATCTGCTTCGAAATTTGAGGTGAAAAAACTGTTGACCAAAGATGCTACGGTAGACAACGTAAAGAGTAGCATACAAGGAGCAGGTCAATCTTTAGGGCCTAACGATTATTTCTTCCTTTCATATTCAGGACACGGTGGCCAATTAAGAGATGAAAATAATGACGAAGATGATTATTTGGATGAAACGTGGTGCCTATATGACCGACAGTTTGTAGACGATGAATTAAATGTTAGCCTTCGCGAATTTAAAGAGGGTGTTAAGATTTTTGTCCTTTCAGATTCGTGTCATAGTGGAACGGTTGTGAAGGGCGAGGCCTTGCAAAGAAACATTGAGATTGATAAGTTCAAATCTAACGTTGACGGACAAGGTAACAAATATAGATTTGCGCCTGATATCATACTCTCTCGCACATATGATCAGAACAAATCAACATATGACAGAATATTAAAAGATATTAACAACAAAGAAAAGCAACTTACTGCTTCAGTTCTACTTATATCGGGCTGTCAAGATGATGAGTTATCGCAGGACGGGACGTACAATGGCTACTTTACATCAAGTCTTAAGAAAATTTGGGACAACGGGAAATTTAATGGTTCATATAAAAAATTTCATAAATTAATTTATAATTTAATGATGGCTTCTAATCAACATCCAAAATATTTTAAGGACGGCAAACAGGACCCTTCGTTTGATAATGCAAGGCCATTCGCCATTTAAAAATTGATTTTGTAAAATTGTGCAAAGAGTTCATTTGCTCGTGACTCAAATGCGAGAATAAAGAATATGCCCACAAGAATAATGTTTATAACCGCCATGCCTAAAACTTACCCTTATTTAGATCAAGTTAACGAAGAAATTGAAAATATAGTGAATGATATTTTTCAAGGATTAAACATAGAACAAAACGATTACGTAACTCAAACCAAACCATATATTGACAAAAATACGATTTCAGGTATCTTTGATTTCGAGCCTGATATTATACATTTTAGTGGTCACGGAAAACATGGCGGACTGGTGTTTCAAGATGGAGACTTGATCTCTTCAAAATGGTTAATGAACTTATTTGAGAATAAAAAAGAAATTCAATTACTTTTTTTGAACGCATGTTATTCAGCTGACCAGATTTCAGAACTTGAAAAATCAGGAAAAATAAAATACATAATAGGAAATGAGGGGGAAATTAGTGAATATAGCGCGACCGAATTTGCATCTCTTTTTTATAATCAATACAAAAGAACTAAAAACATTCCACAGGCATATGTTAATGCAAGAGACGAGTACAAAGTTATGCATCTCAGCGATGTAAAGACTCAGCAAGTGTTTCATCCGTCTAAGGATGTCCTTGAATTAACTGCAAATGAACAACCAATCGAAAGAATGGTAAGAGCGCACCAGGTAAAAGTAATACAAAGCAAGAAAATTCCAGACGACGTACTAAATAAAATTCAGGATACGATAAAGGCATTTGACGAAGATATCATGAGCTCTCATGATCCTATGAAATTTAAACACGAAATGAAAAACATATCCGATATCTTATCAACCTTGAAGAATCATGCGCTGGAATATGCGCTAGATATCGACCCGCAAAAATTAAGGGATCAAAATCGAGAAGTTACCGACATGATTAAAAAATTAGACAATCCAGGAACACTGCTAAGTAAACAAGATATAGAAAAATATGTAGAAAACACTTATCAGGAAATAATACTACATATTTTTAAGAAAATTCATTTTAACCTGGTTGTAGATTCTATTGATAATCTACCGCCGTTACTCCCAGAAGATACAGATTATGAATTTTTTGGTTCAATCATAGGTATCATGTACTCTATGTTGAATTCTATGAATTATTTAAAAGCAAAAATAAATCAATCATTTGATGCAGTTTATAAATTCCACGAGGATTATCTAATATACAGATGTTTTGATCTCGTTACTCAAATAAATCTAGAATTTAAGGATTTAACGGAGCTTTTAATTAGTGAAGTGCGTGACGACATTTATAGAATAAATTTCCAGGACTGTCTAAATCTCATTAACCAACTGGATAATTTTTATAAACAACTGAGAAAAACCCAGGATCAAAAAACTAAAGGTAGCCGCATCACCGATCTGAAAGAGTGTTTGGAGAATATATCAAATATTGAGGAAGGATTATTGAACTTATTTAGATCAATCGTTTTGATTGGATTAGATCGTAAAAATAAAAAACCACATAGCAATATCGTTTATGATTTATCCAAAGATGATAATGCTTTAGATACTGAAATTAATACCAGAAGATTCTATAAAAAAATCAATACCATTGGAAAATATGCTAATTTAGTAGAACCACCGGAGCTTTTGTCTATAATTACGGAATTGACTGCTAGAATTGTAAAAGAATATGTGGAATATATAAAAGACTTTTTTAATAAAAGGAAAAATATCCATAGCGATATTGTCTATAATTTATTAAAGGAGCGTAACGCTTTAAATAATGAGGTTAATACTAACGGCGCGTACAAAAAAATCGAGATTCTTGAAAATGATTTAATGGAAAATACTAATTTGGAGGAACCACGAGAGCTTTTGCATAAAATTACAAATTTGAACGCAGAAATTGTGAAGGAATATGTCATGTATTCTATGAATGATTACTACCCAGATAAGGACATTCATTCTTGCTACGAACGTATGTACAGGACACTGGTAATAGTTAGGAATGGCATCAGTGGAAATTTGGAAAAAAATTTAGAGAAATTTGAAAGGTATCCTTATCTGTATCCAGAGATAGCAGAGCTATGTAACTTTTGGAAATTTCGTTTAGATGCGTTGGAAAGAAAACAAGCAAGAAAGTATTTGGCCCGAATAAATCATTATTTTGCAAATCATATGTACAATAAAGTATCAAAGGCATCAGATATGAAAGGAGAGAAAAACAATATCAAATTATTAAATATCAAATTATTAAACAAAATTGGAGTAGCCAAAATGCTGCTCGGGAAGTATCATGATGCAATAGATGATTTCAACAAAATTTTGGATATGGATAGAACCAATACTGATGCCTTATTCAATTTAGGTTTAACATATAGGGAAGTAGAAGGCAAAGATACCCCCAGGAAATTTACAAAGTCTATCCAGCAATTTGAAAAAATCCTGGAAAAAGATCCTAATCACATCTATGCGTTGACGTCCCTTGGGATATTATTTTATAAAATTGGGAAATATAGAGACGCTTTAGAGATGATCACAGACGCAATAAGAGTCAGTGAATGTGTTGATTGGAGGGTAATGCTCGCGATGGGGTGTATTCAAAGCGACGGTCAACACGATTATCTGTCTGCGAGATCTTATTTTGACAAATGCGCAGAATTGAATCCCACATCAACTTTAATCAAAATGAATTTGTCACAAAATATGATTCTTCGCAAATCATATGATGAAGCCGAGATATTATTAAATAGTATTCTAAAAAAGTTGGAGACTATTAAGGATAGATCTACTCAGATAATAACAATAATTATGTTATTATGCTTACGTTACTTAAAAAACAACGAACCTAATTCAAATAACGAAGAATTAATTGTGAAACTGTTGATATTGCTTGATTTGAAAGATACGAAGTTGGTGGATTGGAACTTTCTTAATTTGCAAACTATTATACAAAAAAGTCAAGATTTGAAGGAAGAAGATAAACAGTTCCTAGATGTGTTACTTTCTATTCCCGGTAACAAATCACAGTATGAAAGTAAATCACTGAAAAATAAAATTCAGGATTTCTTAAATAAAATTAACTCATCGAGAAACGTTTGTTTTATTACGGTCGATGATGAAAAAATAAAGGTTAATGTAAAGCAAATAGATAGTATCGGAAAATCAGAATGGAATGAAATTGAGTGGTTTGTTTGGAATATATCGATTGATCCATCACCTGAATTTATCAAAGATGGACAAATTAAACATGTTGTGTACCAATTTGATTCTACTTTCCAGGAAAAACGAATTGATATCTCTTCCACAGAGGATAATGGGAAATTCTCAATAAACGTAATGGGATGGGAAGAAAGAAAATTCGATCTAGAACTGCATCGAGATGTTGGTCCTATTTTGAAAATGGTAGGTGACTTAAAAGAAAGAGAACAGTAAATATAGAATGATACTACTGAAGATTCTCCATACCTCGCTCAGAAAAGAGGGAATTTGAATTGTTACTGGCCAGGGTTGAGTGGTTTTGAAGTGGGAATACTAAGGAATTTTTCGGCGCCGAAAGATTAATGAGAAGTGATAGAATTTGTATACACAATATAATTACTCCTCATTATATACAAATCAATTTGAGCGTGTATCTTGTTTTTACAGCGCAGGGTCCAAGATATCTGGACGCTCAATGGAAACAAGTCTTCCCTTGTTGTTATCACACATCATTACCATAACATGAATAAAAAGTCGGAATCTAAACCTATATGTAGTTAATATGTTGGCTTTTGGATTAGCAACTGCTATCATGAGATTATTGTTCTTCATCATACTTTATTAGCATTATCATTATACCACGAAGTTTTTATTGACGTACTCTTAATATTACCCATGAGACGTCTTATTGAGTCGGTTACTTTTAATGAGATTTGTTTACGGAATTACAATTTATCTAAAAAAGAGTATTAATTAACATGGCAACAAAATTTTTTGTAAAAGTTTTTGCTCAGAGCAAGTCAAGGCTGATTGGTCTTCAGAAGTTTGAGTTGGATTTATTTCAACCAACATCGAAAATGACAGATAATGAATTTACTATAGAAGGACTGCTTACACTGGAGCAAGTTGGAGTAATAGTTGAAAATGGATATAAAGTGCTTGTGGAAGAGACATCATCTAAACGAACACGTTCTACAAAAGAAACAATTGAATTTAGCAATTGGATTCAAGATACTCAAACACGACAAGCCAAAGGTCTAGAAGCCGGTGCCCAGGGAGGATATCTATCGGAGAGAGGCATTGAAACTGCTTTGCAGCATCTTGTGAGAAAGTATCAACCAATCACTGAACTGGTAACACTACCTGAACGCACTCATGAAAGCCGTATTAGTCATGCCGTAAAAATAGGCAGTGGCAAGGGGACCCGATCAGGTGTTTTGTTTATTGGTGGCGTCCATGCTCGTGAATTAATAAACCCCGATCTTCTTATCACATTTGGGCTGAATTTATGTCAAGCCTACACAAATGGAACGGGATTAAATTTTGGTCCTAAATCGTATGATTCCGCCATTATCAAAAATATGGTGGAGACCCTCGACGTGTTTATTTTTCCTTTAGTTAATCCTGATGGCCGAGCATTCGTACAATCCCCAATGGGAGATGGAATGTGGAGGAAAAATAGAAACCCTAACAGTGGACTTCCTTGCAAAGGAGTCGATCTCAATAGAAATTATGAATTTCTATGGAAAAGCGGAATAGGTACTAGCGATAGTTCTTGTACAGATATTTTTAAAGGAAATGCAGCATTTTCGGAACCAGAAACTAGAAACGTTAAGTATATGATAGATACTTATAGCAATATCAATTTTATGATTGATGTTCATTCATACTCTGAATTGGTACTTTATCCATGGGGCGATGATGAGTATCAAATAGAGGATCAGAACATGAATTTTAATAATCCACAATTTGATGGTCAGCGTGGAACCCCGGGTGATAGCATCTATAAAGAATATATTCCAAAAGTCGATGTGGATTGGTTTAAGGACACAGGTATGAAAATTAGAGATGCTATATCCTCGGTGCGTGGAACTTCTTATTCTGTTGAACCAGGAATCGGACTTTACCCCACTTCCGGAACAGCTCACGATTTTGCTTATGCCTTGCATTTCGTAGACACGGGGAACCGAAAGATAATGGCTTACACAGTCGAGACAGCAAAAGAATTTCAACCTACTTACTCGGAGGCCTTGAAGGTCATGTCGGAGGTTTCTGCAGGTTTACTTGAATTCTGTATTGCATGTAACTCTGCAGGAGATTAACGGTTGCATGTGTATTAGTCGATATTAGAAAATCTAGTTAAATGAGCTATTCAACAAGTCTAATTTAACAGATAGTAATTAAAATGGACCATAAGAGCGATACTTAATTAGAAAAAAAGTTAAAAAAATGCGCACATTTTAGTGGTTTAATGTATCGCTAGGCTTACAAAAGAAGTCTATTCAAGAGCATTAGGAGTCATTTTTCCAATCTGTGACTACAGTTTTTATTGCTCCACTGCTGTCTAAGGTTTGTGGATTTATACTACTTCTGTAACCCATATATCCAAAATGATTATCTCCTGATTTGGTAATTGTGCAGTAATAGTAATTGAAAGGATATCCGAAATTCTTCAAGTTGACTAACAAGTCACATTTACTATCATCATTGGAATCTGCCTCAGATTTAATCTTAGATAACACATTATGTTCACCGTAATTGTAGGGCACGCTCATCATACTATCTTTTTTATTTGCTCCAAGCGCATTGTGCATTTCACTATATTGATATGGACTTTTAAGTATAATATCATAGCAAAAGGGGCACTGACAAAATGGACAAGAAGGAATTACAACATGTTCGGGTCCCAACATGTTATCTTCGGGATCGTATAAATTGTAAAAGTGTTCTGATTCTGATTCGATAGCAACTCCAGAGCAACGCAATGGAGGAACATTGTGTATACAATCAGTCGGGTTCAATGAAATCTGCTCTATATTAACAGCCGCTCCTAAAAGATGGATTGATTTAATTTTTTTGTTCGAGACAGCAGATTGATTATCGTTCATGATTTCATTGTCATGAAGAGATTGCATTGCAGAAAGAATGACTCTTGAACCAAGTGAATGAGCAATTATCCGCAAATTGTCATTGGGACATTCTTTTTTGTAATCAAGAATAAATTTTGCTAGCAAAGGCCCGTTCTTATTAGCAATTTTTTTTGCGATGTCCCACCCATGTTTTGATAAATTAATGTCATCAATGGAGAATTCAGTATTTGAATCCCAGCTAAATCCAATAAGGGGTATTTGATATCCTTCTTTCTTTATCGATATGGATACTCGTTGGGTTTGCTCTTCAGCCGTCTCATTGGTGGCCCAAACACCATGAATGTATATTGCCAATTCTCCCGGACAATCGGTATTCAAAATAGTTAATGCTGAATGTATAGTCGGTTGTCGAATTGTGTTGCCACTTCCGAGATTAAAAGATCCGCGCGTAGATTCGATATATTGATAATTATGTCCAAATACAACAGACACACCTAAATTACAAATTATTATCAAGGATAAAGCAAATACGACGCAGATTATGAAATCTGTCAATTATCTATCAATCCTTTATGTTCTCCTGCAGAGAAAAGTGTAATTTTGTATTTGTCACGAAGTCTAATGCCAATATCATGTGCATAGTTTCTGAAGATAAAGATATCTAGTTTTCTAATGCTCAACAGATACGAATAATTTTCAGTTTGCTTTTTTTGTTCTTGATAAATTGATCGCGAAATGTTTTTCCTCATTTGATTCTAGTGTAATTTTGAGCTCTTTTCTGACAAATCCTTCCATATTGACTGCAATAACATATTCGCCGGCAGCTGGTGTTGAAAGAGCAAAAGTACCATCAATATCTGTTAATGCTGCAATGTCCGGAAGTGGTACAGGTCCAGCTAAAAATGAAACTCTGGCTTCCGATACAGGATTGCCATTATCATCCCTAACGACTCCGAAAATTAAACTCGTAATCTATTCCCCTTTCATTTTTTAATAAAAAAGGATTTATCATGGCATATCAGATTTACGTTAAAAAATTAATTTCATCCTATGACTTCCATGCTACCATGTTATTAAATACTGGAGTTACAATTCGGGTGCCGGAGTTTGTAGTTGCTCCACCATATGCGTGAATCGCTATGCCATAACGACCGCCATTAATGATACGATATACAGAACTCCCACTCTGTCCTCCATAGGTATCAATGTCGTAGTAAACCTTGCGACTATCAACGCTTGCAATCTTGTGATAATCGTACCATTGTGTTCCGCTAGGCTTATCGCCAGGATAACCAGAGATGTTTCCAACAGATGCTACCAAGTCAGAGTCAGAATACACACCAAATCCAAACCAGCCTGTACTGTTGCCCAAATTCGTGGGTAGTATGATCGCGCCGTAATCGTAGAACTCGTTACCACTCTGAGTCCATCCGGTTACAGAGCGAAAGTTAGTACTCGTGACAGATCCAAATGGAAGAGAGTTTCCGTTGCGTCCTGGCATTACCAAAATATTTTTAACCCAACCATCTCGTCCGGCAACGCCACTGTTTTTTATATAAACCACGTGGCCTGCGGTCATTAGGGTGTGTGGGCCAATAAACCATCCAGTACCTATCCATTTGGAATTGTCTGCAGCTGTGATGAGCAAAGAACAATGAACACACCACGGGTATGTTGCTGTGTTGTTAATTTGTATTCTATTGTCAGTTCCGTGTACCGTTTTTTGCGTGGCACCAAAAGACGCTTCACCAATATCCTTTAATGTAGATGTATCAGGCGCAGAATGGATTAATTCTCCTTTCATACTTTTCTGGTGGTTTATAACGGTCTCTGTACCATCTGGATTAACCTCGTCCGATCCGGTGTTTTCACCTTTTGAAGGTTCTTCGGAAACTGATTTTGTAACAAAAAAATCAGACTGTTCACTACCTATTTGTTCTACAGGTTTGTTTGATACTGAATTATGTCCACTGATCTTTGATTTATTATTTTTCACCATTTTCAAAATTTCACCATCTTCATCCGTTATGATACCAATAGATATAATATTTTTGGTATACTTTTGCTTTATTTATATAGCAAAGTCGCATGATGCTGTTACAGTCAATATTAGTTTTTAGAAATCTAAAATGTCAATTTCACTTTTGTAAAACGATATCTTTTTAGAGTCTATTGCTTTGCATAAATATCAGTTTCTAATTTGGAGTGCATTATCGGTGTTATTGATACTTTATTAATTTACTAAAGCATAGCAACCGTGTATTGAGAGTCATTATGATTCATAATAAAAATATATCTTGGTTCAGATAGATTAGATGAATGTATAAAAGAATGAATAATAGTTAGATAATCTTTCCATAATAGTTAATGTATCTAATCCTGTACCACGTTTAGAATTTCATACGGGGTCA
>Ga0070696_100001820_pt1 | contig 14006 bp, 8 predicted proteins | sample KBSK1253metaG_FD_65474 | JGI IMG/M metagenome (GOLD analysis project Ga0070696, IMG submission 65474) | Corn, switchgrass and miscanthus rhizosphere microbial communities from Kellogg Biological Station, Michigan, USA - KBS K1-25-3 metaG | ecosystem: Host-associated > Plants > Roots >... | reverse complement strand
CCGGTCGAAGTACCAGCCGACGGCCGCGCCGACCGTGAGGGGCAGCGTGATGGCTGTCGGTAGGTAGATGCCCAGGCCCACTGCCAGCGGTGGCAGGGCGGCGGACTTGCTGAAGCGTCCCAACAATGCATCCACCACGATCAGAACCACGCCGATTGCGCCGCCGAGACCGAGCAGGCTCCAGTCGGTGTCGCCTCGAATCACACCCTGCGCCAATGCCGAGATCAGGCCGGCCTGCGGCGCGGCCAGCGCATGTGCGGGATCGACGCCGGGCATACCGGCAAAGCCATAGGCCTTGTTCAGCAGGTCGAGCACCGGCGGAATCACGGCGGCGCCGACCAGCACGCCGATCACCAGCGCAGCCTGCTGCTTCCACGGCGTCGCATCGACCAGTTGGCCGGTTTTCAGGTCCTGCAGGTTGTTGTTGGCAATGGTCGCCACCGCAAACACCACCGAGGTGACGAATAGAGCGAACGCCACCAGCCCCGCGCCGGCGCTGATCGGCAGCTGCGATTTTAAGGTCACCACCAGCAACAATGCCGCGATGATCACGACCAAGATGCCCACCCCCGACAGCGGGCTGTTGGACGAGCCGATCAATCCGGCCATGTAGCCGCACACGGTGGATACGACGAAGCCCATCAGCACCACGAACACCACGCCGCCGATCACCAGCAGCCACAGGTGATTTCCTAGGCCCGTGGCGACACTGAAATTGCCGAGCAGCCACGCTATCGGAATCAGGCAAACCAGGCTGACCAGGCCGACGATGCCGATCGGCAGGTCCTGTTCCGTGCGCGGCAACAGCGCGCCTTTTCCGGCCTTGCGTGTACGGGACGCGGCCATGGCCGAGGCCAGTCCGCTGATCACCGGTTTGACCAGCTTGGCCAGCGTCCAGATCGCCGCCACGGCGATGGTGCCGGCGCCGAGGAAGCGTACCTTGTGGCTCCATGCCGAAAGCGCCGCATCGGCGGCAGAACCGGCGGCAGCACCGCCGGCTGCAGCCAGCATCGAATAATGAGGAACCGCCCAGCCCCAGGCGATCACCGCACCGAGCAGCACCGCGAGACCCACCCACAGGCCGACCAGCTGGCCCACCGCCAGCAACGCGAACGACAGGCTGAAGTCATAACCGCTGGCGCCACGCTCGCCGATGCGGAAATACTGCACCACGTCCCCGGCAAAGATCCGCGTCGCCACCACGATGGCGAACATCGCCGAAACGGCGGTGCCCGCGGCTACCGCCAGCAGGCCTGCACGGCTGCTTTCTGCGGAGGAGACCTCGGCCGCATCAGCACCGCCACCCACCTTCAAGATCTCGGCGCAGGCCACACCTTCCGGGTACGGCAGGTCGGAATCGGTCACCAATGCACGGCGCAGCGGGATGGTGTACATCACGCCGAGGATGCCGCCGGTGGCGCAGATGCCGAAGGTCACCCAGAACGGAAAACCATTCCACCAGCCGATCATCACCAGGCCCGGCAGGACGAAGATGATCGCCGACAATGTGCCGGCCGCGGAGGCCACCGTCTGCACGATGTTGTTCTCCTGCATCGTCGAATTCTTGAAGCCGCGCAGGACGGCCATCGAGATCACCGCCGCAGGGATGGAAGTGGCGAAGGTCAGGCCGGCCTTCAGGCCGAAGAACACATTGGCCGCCGTGAACACCAGCGTGATAAGGACGCCGATGATCAGGCCGCGTACGGTCAACTCCGTGCGCGGTGGCGCAATCAATGAAGGCTGTGCACGCAAGATGCTTCTCCCCTGGCAGGATGCCAAGGCGGAAGATAGCCTGAATTGCGGGGCGCCAGGGTATTTTCGGTGTCCCAGCCGGGAGAGGTCGCCGATATTTTAGAGTGTCGGGTCAGACCGCCTCGAACGCCAACCGATCAACATCACCGCACCGCGCCGCGCCCCTCACACGTTCGAGTCGGGGGACGCCGCCTTGCGTTTCGCCATGTACTCGAGCAGCGCCTCGTCGATGCCTGGATCCATGGGCGGCAGAACATATTCCGCCAGCTGTTTCTTCCACATTGCGTTCGCGCGCTTCGTCATGTCGGGCGAACCTTCGGACAACCATTGTTCGTAACTGTTGTTGTCGGCGAGCGGTGAGCGATAGAACGCGTTCTCGAAATTGGCCTGGGTGTGGGCGCAGCCCAGGAAGTGCTTGCCGGGCCCGACTTCGTGTATGGCATCGAGCGCCTGGCCGTTGGGCGTCAAGTCCACGCCTGCCAGCAGCGTGTGCATCATGCCGGCCTGATCCGCATCCATGACGAATTTCTCGTAGCCCATGGACAGGCCGCCTTCGAGCCACCCAGCGGTGTGCAGTACGAAATTGGCGCCCGCGAGGCAGGTCGGCACCAAGGTGTTCGCCGACTCGTAGGCCGCCTGCGCATCCGGGATCTTCGATGCGCACAGGCTGCCGCCCGAGCGGAACGGCACCCCAAGGCGCCGCGCGAGCGCGGCCATCGAATACAGCACCAGCGCCGGCTCCGGCGTTCCGAAGGTCGGCGCGCCTGATTGCATCGAGATCGACGAGGCGAAACTACCCAGCACCACCGGCGCGCCCGGATTGACCAGCTGCACGAACGCCATTCCCGCCAGCGCTTCGGCCAGGGTTTGCGCCACGGTGCCGGCCACCGTGACCGGCGACATCGCGCCCGCCAGAATGAACGGCGTGATGATGGTGGCCTGATTGGCGCGCGCATAGACCTTGGCGGCGCCGAGCATGGTCGCATCGTAGGTCATCGGCGAGTTGACGTTGATCAAGTTGATGATGGTCGTCTTCGGCCGGCCGGTCAGCGGATCGTTCAGTTCGGCGCCGAACACGATGTTCGCCATCGCGACCGAATCCGCGGCGCGATCGGGCGCCGTCACGGAACCCATGAAGGCCTTGTCGCTGTATTTCAGATGGCTGTACACCATGTCGAGGTGCCGCTTGTTGACCGGCAGATCGACCGGCTCGCAGATCGTGCCGCCCGAATGGTGCAGCGAATGCGCCATGTAGGCGAGCTTGACGAAATTGCGGAAATCCTCGATTCGCGCATAGCGGCGCCCTTCGTCGAGACTGCGCACGAAGGGCGAGCCATAGGCGGGAGCGAACACGGTGTTCTTGCCGCCGATCACCACCGTGCGCGCCGGGTTGCGCGCATGCTGCGTGAACTCGCGCGGCGCGGTGCGCTGCACGAGTGAACGGCACATGCCTCGCGCGAAGTGAACGCGCTCACCTTTGACGTCGGCCCCGGCGGCCTTCCAGATCGCGATTGCCTCCGGGTCATCGCGAAAATCGATGCCGACCTCTTCGAGAATCGTATCGGCGTTTTGCTCCATCATCACGAGGCCTTCCTCGGTCAGGACCTCGTAGTAGGGGATCTTGCGGGTAATGTAGGGAACCGATACCCCGGCGCGCGCGGCTCGAGCAGCGCGCTTCGCGTCGCGGCCGCTGGGACGTCGCGCGTGAGTGGTCTGCGTGTTCTGCTCATCCATCGTGGCTCTCCCGAATAATTTATCGAACCCATGACACTGGCCGCCACGTGGTTGTGGCGCCGCAGCTTGGCGGGTTCTGGGACCAAAGCAGTCAGTATGGTCACTGCCGGCGCGAGCGGCTGATCCGTTTGCGTCATGGACTTGTCATGACGCGCCATTCTCCGCCGCGCGGCCAATATATACCGCAAACGTTATTTGGCCCCTGCGCCCGCAGTATGCAGGAGTTCGACTACAATTTGCGCTTTGCGACGGGGGGGTGATGCGCGGCCTAACTACAACAAAAATCGGCGTGGTTGGCTTAGGGTACGTCGGGTTACCCTTGGCCATCGAGTTTGGCAAGAAATATCATACTGTCGGGTTTGACATAAACGCTGCCCGCATTAAATCGCTGAAGGCGGGACGCGATTTGACGCTCGAAGCCACCGCTACCGAACTCAAGGCCGCCACCAAGCTCAGTTTCACTACACGGTTGTCCGAACTAAAAAGCTGCTGCGTTTACATCGTCACGGTCCCCACGCCGATAGATCAGTACAAGCGGCCCGATCTAACTCCGCTCTTGGGAGCCAGCGAAACGATAGCGCGAGTTCTGAAAAAAGGCGATATCGTTATATACGAATCAACCGTGTATCCGGGATGCACTGAAGAGATTTGTGTGCCGGTATTGGAGCGAATTTCCGGTTTACGTTATAACGAAAGTTTCTTCTGCGGCTACAGTCCGGAGCGCATAAATCCCGGTGACAAATTTCACCGTTTGCCGTCAATAAAAAAGGTAACGGCGGGTTCAACACCGCGGACGGCAGACATTGTGAATGCCTTATATGCATCTATCGTTACCGCTGGAACGCACCGGGCTTCCTCCATTCGCGTCGCGGAAGCGGCCAAGGTAATCGAAAATACGCAGCGTGACGTCAACATTGCTCTCATCAACGAACTGGCGCTGATCTTCAATCGACTGGGCATAAATACGGAAGAAGTCCTTCTGGCCGCAGGAACGAAATGGAACTTCTTGCCGTTTCGCCCTGGCTTGGTCGGTGGCCATTGCATTGGCGTCGATCCGTACTATCTCACTCATAAGGCAACCGAAATCGGCTATCACCCCGAAATGATTTTGGCGGGCCGACGTATCAACGACGGCATGGGCACGTACATCGCGCAACAAGTCATCAAATTGATGACTGAGCGCCGCATATTGGTCGCCGACTCGCGTATTTTGATTTTTGGATTGACGTTCAAAGAAAACTGCCCTGATTTGAGGAACAGCAAGGTCATCGACATAGTCAACGAACTCAAAAGCTTTGATGCCAAAGTCGATATCTATGACCCTTGGGTAAACGCAGCGGAAGCTTTTCATGAGTACGCCGTGCATCCGATCGAAGAATTGACGCCCGAGACTTACGACGCGGTCGTGCTTGCTGTTCCGCATGAAATATTCAAATCGCTTGGTATTCCAAGAATTCGTTCATACGGAAAAAAACGTCACGTGCTCTACGACGTCAAGTACATGTTTGCGCCAGAGGAAACGGACGGGCGGCTCTGACGGCAGCGCCCTCTAAATCAGAGCTATGAAAATTTTGGTAACCGGCGCGGCCGGCTTCATTGGATTTCACACGTCAAAAGCTCTTCTTGAACGCGGGGAGCAGATTTTCGGCATAGACAATTTAAATTCATATTACGATCCGGTGCTCAAGACGAGCCGTTTACGAATATTGCAGCAATACAAGAATTTTGCGTTTGCCAAGATTGATATCGCAGACCGCACGGAAATCGAAGAGTTATTCAAGCGTGAAGCGTTTCGGCGCGTTGTGCACCTCGCAGCCCAAGCCGGAGTACGCTATTCGATAGAGAACCCGCATGTTTACGTTGACAGCAATTTGCAGGGCTTCGTCAACGTCGTCGAAGGTTGCCGCCACCACGGAGTGGAACATCTCGTTTATGCGTCGACCAGCTCGGTTTATGGCTCCAACACCACGATGCCGTTTTCGACCGATCAAAACGTCGATCACCCTTTGACTCTATACGCTGCCACGAAGAAGGCCAACGAGTTAATCGCTCACAGCTACTCGTCGTTATATCAATTGCCGACCACGGGATTGAGGTTTTTTTCCGTCTACGGGCCATGGGGAAGACCCGACATGGCGCTATTCCTGTTCACGAAGAACATATTGGCAGGGACGCCGCTCGATGTGTTCAATTACGGACGCCACAAGCGCGACTTCACTTACATCGACGACATCGTGGCCGGCGTTATAGCAACCATGGATCATGTGGCAAAGCCGGATCCAACGTGGAATTCGGATCGATCCATTCCCAGTACCAGCCGTGCGCCGTATCGACTGTACAACATAGGTAACGAGCATCCCGTCGAACTCCTTAGATACATCGAGGTACTCGAGAAATGTCTGGGCAAGAAAGCGAAGAAAACCCTACTGCCGCTTCAGGCAGGCGACGTGCCGGACAATTGGGCAGATCTCGGCGCATTGGTCACCGAGGTGGGATACCGACCAAGTTTCCCTATCGAGATGGGCGTGCAGCGATTCGTAGAGTGGTATCTCGAATACTACAGAGTGCAACCCGGTAGTTGATTCGAAGTCGAGGTAGCCGCGACCCATCACGCAAGCGGAAGACGTCGCATCAACTACGAACACGAGTTGCTTTTGGTGCATCGCACGGCTTCGCGCCGAGAGCCGCGGTCAGGTGCGTGAGGCGGCGCCATTCGAGACCGGAAAAAGAGCCTTCTTTCCGCACTGTATTCAACGGTTTGAACGCGTTTTCTCGATCAACGTTGGAATGCTGCCGCGCGGTTGCGCAAGGTTGTGCGGCGCCACCTCGAGCAATCGATTGCCACCGTGTCGGCGTTGTTGCAGTATGCGAGACAAACGTCGTCGTACACATGAATAAACATGGTCGATGATCCGATGAGCGTTAGCTTTTCGGACATCATTGGGCCAATACACTAAAGGGTATCGGGGCGATCTTCAGAGCCCCGGGTTCTCAGGGATAGCAGGTTTGGCGGACGTCCACACTTGACAATCTTTCGTAGCAACCTAGTACCGCAATTTTGCTTCGTCGGGCTGATCGAGGCAGTCGCATTTTGCTGTGCGCCTTTTCTTGCCTTGCGCCTGCCTTCGGTTGAGCAAACAGCGATTTGGCCAATGGCGCTTTTGTTCACGGTGATGATGATGACGGGCTTGCTGTCGATGGGGCTGTATTGCGCGCGCCAGCGCGCGCGATTCGATAGAATCGTGGTTCGCGTTTTCATCGTGTCGTTCTGCACGTTTTTCGTGTTGTACGCAATCTCTTCGTTCAACATGACGATTTCAGCGGATTCAGCTGTGTTGGTGGTGATGACACTCATCGGGTTCGTTGCTTCCGTGATTGCCCGTTTCGTCATGGAAAAAATGGGTAATGAAAGCTTCTTCAAACGCCGCGTTCTCGTTCTCGGAAATGGCGCACGTGCGTCGTATATTTCGCGGCTGCGGCGGCGCGCCGACCAGCGAGGTTTCACGATCGTCGGATTCGTGCCGGTCGGGGACGGCGAATCGGTTGTGTTCAGAGACCGAATCTTTCCCCGCACTGAACCATTGCTCAGTCTATGCAACAGGCTGAACGTGGATGAGATCGTGGTTGCGATGGAGGACCGCCGCCGGGATTTTCCGGTGCAGGACTTGCTGGAATGCCGCATGAGCGGCTATGGAGTCGTGGAGTTGACGTCGTTTCTCGAGCGCGAAACCGGCAAGGTCCGCTTAGACGTTGTGAGCCCTAGTTGGATGATATTCGGTAAAGGATTCAATCGTAGTTCGCTGCGGCGTATGACGGAGCGGGGGTTCGACTTCGTGGTGGCCCTCTTTTTGGGCGTTGCAATGTGGCCAGTCCTGTTGTTGATCGCAATTGCCATCAAGATAGAGGACGGTTGGGACGCGCCGGTGTTCTATCGTCAACCTCGGGTCGGATTGCAGGGCAGGGTTTTCAACGTCGTCAAGTTTCGCAGCATGCGGATCGATGCCGAAAATGATGGCGTACCACGGTGGGCGGCGAAATCGGATCCTCGCATTACTCGCGTGGGCGCGGTTTTGCGGAAGCTGCGGTTCGATGAACTGCCCCAAATTATCAACGTTTTGGCCGGCGAGATGCGGTTCGTTGGTCCGAGGCCCGAACGGCCGCATTTCGTAGATTCGTTGAGCCAGCAAATCCGCTACTATCGCGAGCGGCATTTCGTAAAACCTGGGATAACGGGCTGGGCGCAACTATGCTACAGGTACGGCGCTTCACAGAGCGACGCGATCGAAAAACTGCAATACGATCTGTACTACATCAAGCATCATAGCCTGCTGTTCGATTTGAGCATCCTTATCCAAACGGTCGAAGTGGTATTCCTTGGTAAAGGCGCGAATTGACGACGCGTCGACATCCCGAGCCTACGGTATGATCGTGCTGGTCGTGTTGGAAGAGGCACTCTCCATGCCCGTACTGGACAGCGACTTGATCGCGAAGTACCAGGTTCCCGCCGGCAGGTTCTGCACCGCGTAGGTGGTCAGAGAGGCGCCGGTCAGGTGAATCTGCTGTGTCAGCGATCCTGAACTCGTGCCGTAGTAGATGTTGTAACCGGCGAGATTGATGAGCGCCGTCCCATCGGTGTTTTGCGTCGGCGGCGTCCAATCCAGCGTCACGGATCCCGTGGCAATCTGTGTGACGTTGATGGAGAACGCCGGCAGGGATGCTGAGGCCGTGCCGTCGCTGACCGCAATGACGATATTGGCATACGAACCGACGGCAGCCGCCGAAGGCGTGCCGGACAGCAACCCCGTCGCACTATTGAAAGTCGCCCATGACGGTTTGTTGCTGATCGAGAAGGTTAGCGTATTGCCATTGGCGTCCGCGGCCTGGGGCTGGAACGAATAGGCATTTCCGGCAACGACACTGGTGCCGGGCACGCCGCTAATGGTCGGCGCAGTGTTGGCGGCGGTGACCGTGATCGAAAACGGCGGCAGTGTTGCCGACAAGAAGCCGTCGCTCGCCGCGATGCTGATGCCGGATGTCGTTCCGATCTGGCTGGCCGTGGGCGTGCCCGTCAGAGCACCGGTGGCCGCGTTGAAGGCGGCCCAAACCGGCTTGTTGGAGATCGTGAATGTCAGGGGGTTGCCACCCGAATCGGCGGCGACGGGCTGGAATGAATAGGCTTGTCCGGCCAAAACGGTCGTGGGCGGTGATCCCGTGATGGTCGGCGCTTGACCGGCCGGGTCGACGACGATCGAAAACGCAGGCAGGGACGCCGACAGCTTTCCGTCGGTCACGCTGATGCCGATATTCGCATACGTCGACGCCGCCGTCGGCGTGCCGCTGAGCAAGCCCGTGGTGGTGCTGAAGCTCGCCCAACTCGGTTTGTTGGCGATCGAGAACCACAGCTTCTTGGCGCCCGTGGTGGAGGGTTGGAACGAGTAATGCTGACCGCTGGTAACACGGGTTACAGGGATGCCACTGATGCTCAGCGCACTCTTCTTAGGACTCACGGCGATCGAAAAAGTCGGCAGGGCCGTCGTCAACGATGCATCGCTGGCGCTGATGGCGATGTTGGAATAGGTGCCGACGTTGGCGTCGCTTGGAGTGCCGCTCAATACTCCGTTGGTGTGGTTGAATGAAGCCCACACTGGTTTATTGGTTATGGAGAAGGTCAACGGATTGCCCTCGGGATCGCTTGATGTCGGCGCAAACAGATACGCCTGGCCCGAAACCATACCGGTCGCCGGCTTGCCACCGATGATGGGCGCCCGGTCAGAGGCATTGACGATGATCGAAAACGAGGGAAGGAAGGCGCTCGCTGAACCATTATTGGCGGTAATTTGAATGTTTGAATACGTGGCGACATCGCCGGCCTTCGGCGTGCCCTTGAGTTCGCCGGTCATCGCGTTGAACGTTGCCCAACTCGGCGGATTCACGGCGGAAAACGTCAACGTCCTGCCAGCGGAGTCCGAGGCGCTGGGCCGGAATGTGTAAGGCTGTCCCGCGAGCACGCTGGTCGCGGGTGTGCCGCTGATCACCGGCGCGCCGGCGGGATCCGGATTGGTGTGGATGGTAAAGGGGCCGATGGAAGCGCTGGCCGTGCCATCGGTCGCTACAATAGTGATCTCGGCACTGTCGCCTACGTCTGAATCCGTCGGCGTGCCGTTCAGTTCGCCGGTCGCGACATCGAAACCCGCCCACGCCGGTTTGCCCAGGATTGAAAACGTGGCGTTGACGCCCCTGGGTGATACCTGGGGAGTAAAGGAGTAGCTCGTGCCCGTGGTCGCGGTCGTGCCCGGCGTGCCCTGTACGGTGAACCGCATATTGGAGGTTGGCACCTGAAGCGCCGACGCATCGGCAGGCGCGGTGGCACTGACGGGGGAATCCATGCCGCATCCGGTGAGGGTCAAGCTCAGCGTCAGCAAGGTGGTCGCAGCGATCCTTTTCAAGGCCGCAATTTTGAATCCGGACATCTTAGTCGCCTCAAGCAATTGTTTCCGATCCTCCATCGCCGGTGACTGCGATCAAAACTTGAAGGCAGCGGGTGACAGAGTGGGCCTCGTGAAAAGCCTGCCCAGTAACCCCGCTATCTTGAAAAATGATCACAAGACCGGAGGCTTTGCGTCCCCGCCTTTCGGCGGGTTTGCTGTTCGCTCGGGTCAGCAGTTAACAGGCTGCGCAGCACGGAGGCAATATGTCTGCGATTGGGAACAGCAGACACAGATAACATAAGAAAATACGGGAAAATATTTGCAAAGTGCGGACTGCGAACGGAACATGTCATGACTTTGCGACACAAGGCATGAAGAGTTTGGCGAGCGAGGGATGATGATTTCTGAGGTTTCGGTTTCCTTGTGCCGGGCGGGCGATCATGCCGAGCGGGATATGATTTCGCCCTTGGTTTCCCTGATTTGAATTTCTGATTTGGTCGGCTGCGTGCCCGTCGGATCATACCCACCGTGACTTCGCCGGCTCGCCGCAGCGAGCGCGAGGTCGCGGAAGATGAGTTCCGTCAGCATTTGCTCCATTGGCGCGGCCTATCGCCGTCAACTTTACGTGCTACCAGCGATGCGCCTCGGCGCTACGGGCGTTTCTTGAGTATCTTCTTCAGCGAGGCAAGATTGCCATTGACCTCTCCACCAGCGTGCCAAGGTACATAGTTTTTTTTTGGGCATCGATGATGGCGTTCGCCCGCTCGAGCTGGCGCCGTAATCGGACCATTTCTCGTGTCAGCTGCGCATCTCGATTGCGCTGCTTCTGATCCATTGAATGATGATTGGACGGAATCAACGGATAGATCCGGACTTCCGTTGAGGGCCAAACGCGCCTCAGAACGGCGCCAGGAGATTTAATTCCGCGCGCGCCTAACCTGCCGATTCGCCACGGCGGCACCCAGTAAACCGAGACCGAAAAGACCCAGCACTCCCGGTTCAGGGACCGACTTCGGATCGGCAGCGCTGCGCTCCCCATGAACGGTCAATGTCGACCCGCCTAAAAAGAATTCGCCGACCAGCGCAAACACCGAATATTGCAGTTGTCCGGTCTGCCCCAACACTGCCTGAGCGAGCGCGGACCACCCGCCATATTCGGTACCAGACAGGTTAAAGTAAACGCGGTCTCCGGCCAATCCGGGAAGATCGATATAGGCAATTTCCGGGCCGTGATTCTTGGAGTCGTCAAATAGATTTAACGACAGGGAGTAGGAATCGACGGTGTCTTTCCCGGCAACAAACCCTTCGCGCGTGATGTCATGGGTGTAACTGAAGCTGTTCGCTGCGTCGATTTTCACGTTCGGAAAGGAGACGGCATCCGTCCATACGGTCGGTACGAACGTCGCATTGGCGGTGCCGGACAAGGCGAGCAAGGCCGCGCCGGCAAGTAGTGACTTTAGGGGTGTCTTCATCGACTGCCTGCTCCTGACACGCAATGCGTGTGAGTAAATTGCTGCAGGACGCATGCCGCTAATTTCAACATATTGAAAAATATGAATAAGATTGAGGATCGGAGGTATGCCGCGATGCGTTTTTTCCAAGTTGTGTAAAGATATTCGACAGGGATTTGACGGTCGAGAATGAGTTTATCAACCCTTTCCTATGGAGTGGCGACACTCGCTAATCTAGCCCTGAGCTTTTTGCTCGCCGGGGTATGGAGAAGCCATCCTCTCGTTAGACGTCTGTTCGCGGCATCGGTCCTCACGGCGCTGTGGGCCATGGCAATCACCGTGGGGTCGCCCACCGGCAGGCTGCCATTTACGCTGGTTTATTTGCTCGAGATGGGGCGTGACGCCGGTTTGCTTTGGGTGCTGGTCGGCGTTTTCGGTGACACTGCCCCGCGCTGGCTCCCTTGGACGATATTGGCGGCGTGGATCGGCTGTTTATCGGTTGGTTTGCTCGGTCCAGCCTTGATCTGGCGCCACGCAATCGTGCCAATTGGTCCGGTACAACTGATGACGCGTGGAAGCTTGATTCTCGCCGTCCTGGGGTTGATGCTGGCCGAGCAGGCGTACCGAAACTCAAGTCAGAAGGCGCGTGAGTGGCTGAACGTCCTCCTGGTAAGCATCGGCAGTCAGTTTGCTTACGATTTGTTTCTCTACGCGCAGTCGGAACTTCTCAAGAGCTTGAGCGCCTTCGCGTGGGCTGTACGTGGACTGGTCGTGGCGGCCAGCGTGCCGGGGATCGTTTGGGCCGTACGCAAGAGCCAGCGCACCGCCTCCCCGATTTTCGTTTCTCGCCACATTGTGTTCTATTCCACGACCCTTGCGGCGGTGGGCTTGTACCTGTGTGTCATGGCCGCCGGTGGTTACTACGTGCGGGCGGCCAACAAGTCCTGGGGCGATCTGCTGCAGGGCGTATTTTTCGCCGGAGCAGCCGGCGTACTCGTCACCTTGTTGCTGTCGGGAGCCTTGCGGCGCCGCTTGCGCGTGTTCATCGGCAAGCACTTTTATCGGAACAAGTACGACTACCGGATCGAGTGGCTGCGATTCGTGCGCACCGTATCGTCGGTTCAACCCGACAATATAAGAGCCGGCGCGCTGCAGGCGGTGGCGCATGTTTTCTCGAGTCCCGGCGGATATCTGTTCACACGCGACGATTCGGATTGCTTTTCCTCTACCGCCGAGTTCTGGGCGGAATTGCACAGGCCTGATTCGCAGCCCCCGGCGATCGAAGACAATAGCGACCTGGTTCAGATGTTGAGACGCGGCTGGATCGTCGATTTGGAGGAATACCGGATAACGCCGGCGAACTACGACAACATCCGAATGCCGCCGTGGTTGCTGGAAAATCGATCTCTGCGGATCGTCAGTCCATTGATGCAGTCTGATAAATTGATTGGAATCCTGATCCTAGCTGCGCCTCCGGCGCCGTTTGAACTGATCTACGAGGATAGGGATCTGCTGATGACCATGGGCAGCCATGTGGCGGCATTGCTTGCGCAGTACGATTCGGATCAGCGCCTGGCGGAAAACCGGCAATTCGAGACTTTCAGCCGACTGACCGCGTTCATGATGCATGATTTGAAGAATTGTGTGGCGCAATTGCAACTCGTTGTGTCCAATGCTCCGAAATTCAAAAGCAATCCGGAATTCATCGACGATTCGGTCTCGACCATTGACAATACCGTTGGGCGAATCACGCGCCTGCTCGATCAGTTGCGGCCGGGCGAGGGTGCCTCATTACGCCGGCCGGTCAATCTGCGCGAGGTGATCAGCGCCGTGCTGGTTCGTTGTGCAGTGCGCTCGCCGCGCCCGACGGCGGCATTTCCGGACAATGATTTGACCGTTGAGGCAGATGTAGATCGATTGACCAGCGCGATTGAACATATAGTCAAGAACGCGCAGGACGCGACCGATTCGAACGGCATCGTTCGGATCGAGGTTACCCGCCCGGGTGCCGATGCGGTGGTGGCGATCTCGGATACGGGGAAAGGCATGAGCAAGGAATTCGTGAGGCATCGGCTGTTTCGGCCTTTTGACAGCACCAAGGGGTCGGCGGGTATGGGTATCGGCGCCTATCAGGTCCGAGAATACGTTCGCGCGTTGGGCGGACGCGTGGAGGTACAAAGCGATCCCGGACGAGGCACGCGATTTGCGATGACGCTGCCGGTTTCCAAGGCCGGGGCACGCCGTGATTGACGGGAAGCCCGTATTGTTGGTTGTCGAGGACGATCTCGGCATGCAAAAGCAACTGAAATGGTGCTTCGACGATTATCGGGTGCTGGTCGCTTCCGACCGGCACGAGGCGTTGGTCCATTTGCGCCGGCACGAGCCTGCGGTTGTCTTGCAGGATCTGGGCTTGTCGCCCGATGGGGAAGGCGTGTCCGAGGGCTTGCGATGCTTGAAGGAAGTTTTAGCGGCGGCGCCGTGCACGAAAGTCATCGTGGTCACGGGCAACGGCGATCATGCAAATGCCGTGAAGGCGGTGGGCTTGGGCGCGGCCGATTTTTACCAGAAGCCGGTCGACACGGACATTCTCAAGCTCATCGTCGCGCGAGCTTTTCGTTTGCATGCGCTCGAAGCTCAAAAC
>Ga0070696_100001818_pt1 | contig 14014 bp, 14 predicted proteins | sample KBSK1253metaG_FD_65474 | JGI IMG/M metagenome (GOLD analysis project Ga0070696, IMG submission 65474) | Corn, switchgrass and miscanthus rhizosphere microbial communities from Kellogg Biological Station, Michigan, USA - KBS K1-25-3 metaG | ecosystem: Host-associated > Plants > Roots >... | reverse complement strand
ACCATATGCGGATCAATGGGCGCGAGCGTCTATCGAAGTTTCTCGACACCGGATCGACCACCGAACTCGCCACCAAGGTCGCGCCCGAGGATCCGCTCAAGTTCAAAGATTCGAAGCGCTATAAAGACCGGCTCATTCAGGCACAGAAGCAGACGGGTGAGCGCGACGCGCTGATCGTGATGGAGGGGAAACTGGCAGGCTTGGACGTGGTCGCGTGCGCGTTCGAATTTCGCTTCTTGGGCGGCTCGATGGGTTCCGTGGTGGGCGAGAAATTCGTGCGCGCGGTCGAACACAGCCTGGAACACCGCATGCCCTTGGTGTGTTTCGCGGCCAGCGGCGGCGCGCGCATGCAAGAGGCGCTGTATTCGCTGCTGCAAATGGCGAAAACCAGTGCCGCGCTCAAACGATTGTCGGAGGCGCGCCTGCCGTACATATCGGTGATGACCGACCCCACGACGGGCGGCGTATCCGCCAGCCTCGCCATGTTGGGGGATATCAACATCGGCGAACCGAAGGCGCTGATCGGCTTCGCGGGCCCGCGCGTGATTCAACAGACCGTGCGCGAAACCCTGCCGGAAGGGTTTCAGCGCAGCGAGTTTCTGGTCGAGCACGGTGCGCTCGATATGATCGTCGACCGGCGCGAGCTGCGCGACCGCATCGGCGCCATGCTGCGATTGCTGACCGGTAAAGAGCCCGCTGCGGCATAAAGGTCGGCCGTGCCGCGTAGTCTCGATCAGTGGTTGGCTTACCAAGCACGTGTGCACCCGCAGACCATTGATCTCGGGCTCGACCGGCTGCGCCAGGTACTCGATCGGCTGAACTGGCGGCAACCGCAGATACCGGTCATCACCGTGGCCGGCACCAACGGGAAAGGGTCGGTAAGCGCCCTTTGCGCGGCCATCATGCGCGCCGCCGGCTACCGGGTCGGCACGTTCACGTCGCCGCATCTGCGCGACTACCGCGAACGCCTCCGGATCCACGACCGCTGGGTAAGCGCTCCGGAACTCGTGTCCGCATTCGAGAGGATCGAGGCCGCGCGCGGCACGGTGAAGCTCACTTTCTTCGAGTTCAACACACTGGCGGTGCTGCTGGTATTCGAGGCTGCGCAACTCGACGCCTGGGTGCTGGAAATCGGCATGGGCGGGCGCTTGGATGCCGTCAATGTGGTCGATCCCGATGTGGCCGTCGTGGTGAGCATCGGATTCGACCATCAGGAATACCTGGGGAGTACGCTCGAGGCCATTGCGCGCGAGAAGGCCGGCATCCTGCGCAAGGACAGGCCTGCGGTCTTCGGCAGCCGCGATTCGAACGCCGTGCTCGAGGATATCGCCCGCTCGACCGGCGCGCCGCTCGAGCGCCTGGGACTCGAGTACGGCTACACGGTGCAGGGCGGTGCCTGGCGCTACCGTGGCAGCCGCTGGGATTTGCCGCAATTGCCGCCGCCGGCGCTGCTGGGCGATACGCAGTACGCGAATGCGGCGACGGCAATCGCTGCCTTGGAAGCGATCGAGGCGCGGCTGCCGATTTCGGCGGCGGCAGTGGCCCAGGGCTTGAAATCGGTGAGTCTAGCCGCCCGCTTCCAGGTGATTGCGCCCGCGAACGCCGCCTCGCCGACCTGGATTTTGGATGTGGCGCACAATCCGGATGCCGCGCGCGTGCTGGCGCGTAATTTACGCGCTACCTCGGGCGCGGGGCGTACCCTGGCGGTGTGCGGGATTCTGGCCGACAAAGATGCGCAGGGGATTGCGTCCGCCTTGAGCGATTGCATCGATGCGTGGTGGTGCATCCCGACCGATGGGGAGCGGGGGCGTGGCGGTGCCGCGTTGGCGCAGGTCGTGCGAGAACAGGTTGCGGCGCCTGTCGAAGCAACTACGAGCCTCGCGGCGGCATGCGCCGCAGCCCTGGGCGAGGCTGGTTCGCAAGACCGTATCGTGGTGTTCGGTTCGTTCCATGTGGCCGGGCCCGCGCTCGATTGGCTCGAGGCGCACGGCGTCCTGCCGCCGGCGGCGCTTCCCGAATATACTGCGGCGCCTCGCGCCACTTAAGATGAAGGCCACTCACCACTCCATGGATCGTCGCGTCAAAGAACGTCTGGTCGGCGCATCGATCCTGGTCGCGTTCATCGTGCTGGTGGCGCCGGAACTGTTGTCGGGACCGAAGCCGGCAGCTGTCCCCGGGTCGCCGGCGAGCGTGCCTGAACCGGTTCGCAATGTGACCGTGGATCTGGCGGCGAGCCAGGCAGCGGCGACTGGGTCGGCGGCGGGGTCGACCCCGGTGCCTGCGGCGCCTGCGTCTCCCGCTGCATCTCCCGCTGCTCCCGCTGCTCCCGCGCCGGCCGCCGCGCCGGCCGGCACGGCTGCTGGCGCCCCGCCCATCATGAGTTCACCGCCACAGGCGGTACACGAGGAGGCGGCAAGCGCACCCTCCGAAGCGCTTGAATCTGCGCCGCCATCCCCCATATTCAATCGATCGGCGGAGAAACCCAGCGTGACGCACGCCGCGGAGCCGGCGTCCGTGCGAGCGCCTGTCCAGGAGGGGCATCGTGCCTGGGCCGTGCAACTGGGCAGCTTCGCGAGCCGTGCCAACGCCGACAAATTGTGGCACCAATTGAAGGCCCGGGGTTTTTCGCCGTACGTGCAATCGAGCGGTTCGAAAGCGTCGGCACGGTATCGGGTGCGCATCGGACCGATGGCGGATCGTGAGGCAGCCGAGCGCATGGTTGCGAAGCTCAAGGCTCAGGGGCATCCCTCGAGCATCGTGCCCCCGGCGCGCTGATTTGGTATTTGTGCCGATGGTTTCACGCCGGCGCCCACCGCGCTCCGGTAGAATGCTTAGGTCCGCACAAAAAGTTTATCGGGCGGGGCCGCCTCGACCCCGTTGAACGTTGGCGCGAAGCGCCTGGGAACTGGCGCAAAGCGCCTAGGAACTGGCGCAAAGCGCCTGGGAACTATGACTGGAGCCGATGTCTTAATAGTCTTCGTTCTGCTGGCTTCAACCATCGTCGGGTTACTGCGCGGGTTCGTGCGGGAGGCCCTGTCGCTGGCTTTTTGGATCGTCGCCATTTGGGCGGCATGGAAGTTCGGGCCGCTGGTCGAACCGCATCTGGGCGGGTTGTTGGCCGGTCCCAAGGTGGCGCCATGGGTGGGAAGGCTCACGGTGCTCGTCATCGTCCTGCTGGTCGGCGTGGTGGCCGGCATGTTGATGAACTACTTCATGCGCAGCATGGGCTTGGGTCCGCTGGATCGGGCCATCGGAGTGCTGTTCGGCATCGTGCGCGGCGCGTTGCTCGTGGGGCTCATCGTCATCGGCGGCGAGCTGCTGCATTTGAATCACGAGGAGTGGTGGAGCCGGGCGAAGCTGATTCCTTACGGCGAGACGGTCGGCGATTGGCTGCGGGCCATGGTCGGTGAAAAGGGCGAACCTTGGGCCAAGCTCGAGCGCGTCACCGGGTTCAAAGTCAAGTAGAGCGGAGGTCCTTCATGTGCGGTATCGTGGGAATGGTCGGGGTTAGCGCCGTCAATCAGCGGATCTACGATGCGCTGACAGTGCTGCAGCACCGAGGCCAGGATGCCGCAGGCATCATGACCGCCGAGAACGGCGAGCTGTTCATGCGCAAGGATTCCGGGTTGGTGCGCGACGTGTTTCAGCAGAAACACATGCTGAAGCTCAAGGGCAACGTGGGTTTGGGCCACGTCCGCTATCCGACGGCCGGTTGCGACAGTGCGCACGACGCGCAGCCGTTCTATGTCAATTCTCCTTACGGCATCTGCCTGGCGCACAACGGCAACTTGACCAACGCCCGCGAGCTCACCGAAGTCATGGTGCGCGAGGATCGCCGGCATCTCAATACCCGCTCGGATTCCGAGGTTCTGCTCAATGTGTTGGCCTCCGAGATGCAGCGCGTCGGCACGCCTCGGGTCACCGCCGCCGACATTTTCGCCTCCGCCAATGCCGTGTATCGCCGCTGCCGCGGCGGCTACGCGGTGGTCGCCATGGTGATCGGCCACGGCATTCTGGGTTTCCGCGATCCGAACGGGATTCGTCCGCTGGTGGTCGGCAAGCGCGACACCAACAAGGGCACCGAGTGGATGCTGGCATCCGAAAGCGTGGCTCTCGATATGCTGGGTTTCGACATGGTGCGCGACGTGGCGCCCGGCGAGGCGGTGTTCATCGACGAACGGGGGCGCTTCTACGCGCAGCAGTGCGTGGCGATGGCCCGGCACACGCCCTGCATTTTTGAATACGTGTATTTCGCCCGCCCGGACTCGATCATCGACAATATTTCGGTGTACAAGGCGCGGTTGCGCATGGGCGAGCGGCTCGCGGAGAAAATCAAGCGCGAGCGCCCGAACCATGACATCGATGTGGTGATTCCGATCCCCGACACCAGCCGCACGAGCGCGGTGCAGGTGGCGCAGCGGCTCGGCGTGAAGTATCGCGAGGGCTTCATCAAGAATCGCTACATCGGCCGCACGTTCATCATGCCGGGCCAGGAACAGCGCTCGAAGTCCGTGCGCAGCAAGCTCAATGCAATCGATCTCGAGTTTCGCGGCAAGAACGTGCTGCTGGTGGACGATTCGATCGTGCGCGGCACCACCTCCGCCCAGATCATCGACATGGCGCGCGAAGCGGGCGCGAAGAAAGTGTATTTCGCTTCCGCGGCGCCGCCGGTGCGCTATCCCAACGTCTACGGCATCGACATGCCGGACACGTCCGAACTGGTGGCGGCGGGACGCACCGTCGACGAAGTCCGCGACATCATCGGCGCCGATTGGCTGATTTACCAGGATCTCGAGGATCTGGAACATGCCGTCCGGCATGACAATGCGAAGATCAAGGATTTCGACACTTCATGCTTCTCGGGCGAATACGTCACCGGCGACGTGACGCCTGAGTATCTGAGGCGCCTGCAGGGAGAGCGATCCGACGAAGCCAAACAGCAGCGCCGGGAAGGCGCCGGCAGCGGTCTCAAGTCCGTACGATAGCCCTACCCTCAAGCCTGCGACGTGACATGCGTCTTTTGGTGATTGCCGAGCGCGCCGACTATCGACTGCTGGTCCGCATGCATGTCGAAATCGAATGGCCGGACGCGAGCATCGTCGAACATCGGCTGGGCGACGATCCCGCCATCGACGCGAATTTCGCCGCCGCCGGTTTCGATGCGGCGATCATCGTGGGCGTGCCTCCCACCGAGGCCACCGAACTCTTCGCGGCCGGGTTGTTGGAAAAACGCGAGTTCGCGCCGATCGTGCTGCTGCAACTTGGAGACCCGCCGCGGCCGGAGCCCGCGCCGGTCGGCGGTTTGCACCGACTATACGGCCGCAAGATCGATCGCAACGGGCTGGTCCAGGCGATCCTGGGCGCCTCTCGCGAGCACCGGCAGCAGCTGTCGGCGTTGCGCGCGAATCCGGATTACGGGCAGCGCTATCGTTTCGGATCCGTGATCATCCGCGGGCACCGCTGCATCCGGCAGGTCGGCAGCGGCGGCATGTGCACGATCTATCTCGCCGAGAGCGAGCGAGCCGGCACGCTCGTGGTGCTCAAGGTTTTCAATCAAGTGCCGGACGTATCCGAACGCATCGTGGGATTCGACCGGTTCCTGCAGGAATATGAAATAGTCGCGGGCCTCAAGCACCAGAATATCGTGCGCATCTACGATCTGGGCATCGCCGACGATCACGCGTACATCGCCATGGAGCACTTCCCGGCGGGCGATTTGCGCCACCGCATGAAAACTCCGCTGCTGCCGATGACCGCGCTCGTCTACCTGGAACAAATCGCCAGCGCCCTGGAGGCCATTCATTCGGTAGGCGTGCTGCATCGGGATTTGAAACCCGCCAATGTGATGCTGCGGGCGGACGGCTCGCTGTGCCTGATCGATTTCGGCCTGGCCAAGGCGGATGAGATGGACGTGTCCCTGACCGGCACGCGGGAAATCTTCGGTACGCCGTACTACATGAGCCCGGAACAAGGTCATGCGGAACAAATAGACGCGCGCAGCGACTTGTACAGCTTGGGCGTGATGTTCTACGAGATGCTGACGGGCCGCAAGCCCTACACCGGCGCCACGGCGATGGAAGTGATCTACAAGCACAAACGCGCAGAGTTGCCGGAGATCGCGCCCGAGTTCGCGGACTATGAGGACATATTGCGGCGCCTGCTCGCCAAATCTCCGGACGACCGGTTCCAGTCGGCGCGCGCACTGCTCGATGCCGTCTCCGCACTCAAGATCACCGCATGAGCGCCGCGGCCGCGGCGTTCGCGCATCCCCTGCTGCGCGTTGCGACCCCCTCGAGCTGGGTGCGGCAGGCCTGCGCGCTGCCCGATGTGTTGCTCATCGATCACGCGAATTGTGAAAAGAAGGCGGCATCGACCGCCCTCGCGTTGATGTTCGCCTACGCGGAGGACCTGGATCTGACCGACAAGATGTCGCGACTGGCTCGCGAGGAGCTGCGCCACTACGAGCAGGTCGCCAAGGTCATCCGCGCCTTGAAGGTGGCGCCGCAGCGCCTGGCTCCGGGCCGTTACGCCGAACGCCTGCGCCGCCTGGTCGCCAAGACCGAACCGCGGCGCGAAGCCGATCTGATGATTTGCGGCGCCTTCATCGAGGCCCGCTCATGCGAGCGCTTTGCGGCCTTAAGTCAGGCCGTCGCCGAACCCTTGAGCGGATTGTTTCAGGGACTGCACAGCGCCGAGGCGCGTCATTACAAGGTATACCTGGATTTTGCGCGGCGTGCGGCCGCGCGCGCGGACGTCGATTTGGAGGAGCGCATCCAGGAGTTCGCGGCGCTCGAGGCGCAGCTGATCTCGAGTCCCGACGCCGTGTTCCGTTTTCACTCCGGACCGCCCTGCTCAACGGGGCAGGGATGCGAGCTCGGGTCCGTGCCGGTCCCAGCGTAGAACGCTGCCTTGATGGTACCAATCGCCGAGCACGATGCGGGTGCAGGCGCGGCCGTCGACTTGCAGCGCGTGAATGGCGGGACGGTGGGTATGGCCGTGCAGCAGCGTGGCGGTGCCGGCGGTGCGAAGCGCCTTGGCGACGCTATCGGCGTTGACATCGGTGATGGCGTATTCCACGGCCGCCGTGTGCGCCTGGCTGCCGGCTCTTGCGGCGCCCGCGAGCGCGCGGCGCGCCGCGACCGAGAGCGCGAGGAACTGCCGTTGCCAGTCGGCGTCCCGCACGGTCGCTCGCAGGCGCTGGTAGGCGCGGTCATCGGTGCACAGCGCATCGCCGTGCATGACCAGCACCGGCTCGCCGTACAGGGTCGCGATCAGCGGGTCGGGCAGCAGCTGCGCGCCGCTCGCACGGCAGAATTGTCCTGCCAGCAAGAAATCCCGATTGCCGTGCATGACGAAACACCGCACGCCGCGCGCGGTGAGCGAGTGCAGTCCGGCAATCGCAGCGGACTGCGCGGCGTCGGCGGCATCGTCGCCGACCCATGATTCGAATAAGTCGCCCAGAATGTACAGAGCCTCGGCGTCCTTGGCCTCGGTCTGCAGAAAGCTCAGGAATTGTTCGATAATCGCCGGACGGCTTGCGTCGATGTGCAAATCCGAGATGAACAGCGTCGCCACTCGAGGTCAATGACCGGTAACGCGCTCGATTCGCTCGATGACGACCTGCTTCAGCGGCGCATCCTCTTTGAACGGCCCCTGTGCGCCCGTGGCAAGGTTGCCGATGCGGTCGACCACGTCCATGCCTTGAATCACCTTGCCGAACACCGCGTAGCCCCAGCGCGTCTGGCTGGGATCGAGGGCGGCGTTATCGAACAAATTCACATAGAACTGGGCATCGGCGCCGTGCGGTTCGGCGCTGCGTGCCATGCCCACGGTGCCCCGGGAGTTGGTCAAGCCGTTGCCGGATTCGTTGACCACTTTGGAGGGAGCCGGTTTGAGCTTGTAATTGGTGTCGAAGCCGCCGCCTTGGATCACGAAATTGGCGATGACGCGGTGGAAAATCGTGCCGCTGTACTGTCCCTGGTCGACATTTTTCAAGAAGTGCGCGACGGTGAGCGGCGCCCGCTCGGCGTTCAGCTCGATGGTGAAATTGCCAAGCGAGGTGACCACTTGGACCTGGGGGGCGGCCGCCGCCCTGGGAGCCGTCACGGCAGCTGCGGCGGGAGGCGGCGAAGCCTCGTCCGCGAAACTGGGGCGTAAAAACGCCAGGGACATCAATCCGGCGATGAGTACTAGCTGTTTCATGCTCCGAGATTCTACTCGAATGGGTACAATCTTGAGATGTCCTTAACCGCCGCCATACCCGTCATCACCAGATTTGCACCCAGTCCCACGGGGTCCTTGCACCTGGGCAACGCGCGCACGGCCTTTTTCAGCCACCTATGGGCCCGCAAGAGCGGCGGGCGCTTCATCCTGCGCATCGAGGACACCGATGCCGAGCGCAGTCAACACCGCTACCGCGACGACCTCATGGCGGAGATGCGCTGGCTGGGTCTCGACTGGGATGAGGGACCGGACATAGGCGGCCCGTCGGCCCCTTATTCCCAGTCGGAGCGCGGCGAATTCTATGGAAGCCTGTTCGCGCGCTTGGAGGCGGGCGGCCTCACGTATCCGTGCTACTGCACGGCGGAAGAACTCGAACTGTCGCGCAAACTGCAACGCATGTCGGGCAAGCCGCCGCGCTATGCCGGGACTTGCCGTCGCTTGACGGCGGCAGAGCGCGCGCTGCGGGAGGCCCGCGGCCTCAAGCCCACATTGCGATTTGCCGTGCCCGGCGATCTGACCGTCGAATTTACCGACGTGGTGCATGGGCCGCAGCGCTTTGCGTCGAACGACATCGGCGATTTCATCATTCGGCGCGAGAACGGCACGCCGGCCTTCTTTTTCTGCAACGCGGTCGATGACTCGGTGATGGGCGTGACGCAGGTGTTGCGCGGCGACGATCATCTCACCAACACGCCGCGCCAGCTCATGCTGCTCGACGCGTTGAGCATGCGCCGCCCCGGCTACGGCCATGTCGGATTGCTGGTGGGGGCGGACGGAGCGCCGCTGTCGAAGCGGCACGGCAGCACCAGTGCCCAGGAATTTCGCGAGCGCGGGTTCCTCAGCGCCGCCGTCCTCAATCAATTATTCCGTCTTGGGCATACCAGCGACGTGGAGACCTGGTTGCCGGTGGGTGAGATGCCCGCTCATTTCCGCCCCGAGCATCTCGGACGCGCACCGGCGCGTTTCGACGAGTCGCAACTCGCGCACTGGCAAAAAGAGACGGTGGAGCGCATGTCCGCCGCGCAGATCGGCGACTGGCTGGGCGCAAACGACCCCACCGCCTTCGTGGAGCTGGTGCGGCACAATGTGGTGTTGCCCGCCGATGCCGCTCCCTGGCGGGCCGTGGTGCGCGGCGAGCTGCCGCCCCTGGGGGAGAACGAACGGCGCATCGTTGCCGCGGCGGGCCGTGAATTTTTCGCCGCCGCCGCCGCCGCCTTCGATCGATCGCCCACCGACCTCAAGCTGCTGACGGCGATTCTCAAGGAACGCACGGGACGCAAGGGGGCGGATCTGTTCATGCCGCTGCGCGTGGCCTTGACCGGCCAGGCCCACGGTCCCGAACTCGCCGCCCTGCTCAAACTCATGCCGCCGGAGACCGCGCGCCGCCGCCTCGAGTCCCATGCTCAAAATACATAACTCGCTCACCGGCGAGAAACAGGAATTCAAACCGCTGCTTCCCAACGAAGTGCGCATGTACGTGTGCGGCATGACCGTCTACGACTACATCCACCTGGGGCACGCGCGCATGTTGACCGTGTTCGATCTGGTGCAGCGCTACTTGCGTGCGTTGGGGTTCAAAGTCACGTACGTGCGCAACATCACCGACATCGACGACAAGATCATCGAACGCGCGGCGGCGAACGGCGAGAATTGGGCCGATCTGGCGCGGCGCTTTACCACGGCCATGCAGCAGGACTGCGCCACTCTCGGCTTGCAGAAGCCCGACTTCGAACCGCGCGCCACCGAATACATTGCAGCCATTATCGTCATGACGCAGACGCTGATAGACAAGGGCTACGCCTACGTTGCCGACGACGGCGATGTCATGTACTCGGTGAGGAAATTCCCCGATTACGGCCGGCTTTCCGGCAAGATCATCGATGACCTGCGCGCGGGGTCGCGCGTGCAGATCGATGACGCCAAGCAAGATCCATTGGATTTCGTCCTCTGGAAGCACGCCAAGCCGGGCGAGCCCTCGTGGGTGTCGCCCTGGGGCGAAGGCCGCCCCGGCTGGCACATCGAGTGCTCGGCGATGTCGACGAGCCTGCTCGGCAGCTATTTCGATTTGCATGGCGGCGGCATGGATTTGAAGTTTCCGCACCACGAGAACGAGATCGCGCAGTCATGCGCCGCCTGCGGCACGCCGTTCGTCCATGTGTGGATGCACAACGGTTTCGTGCGCGTCAACGACGAGAAGATGTCGAAATCGCTGGGCAACTTTTTTACCGTGCGCGAGATACTCAAAACCCTGCGTGATCCGGAGGTGCTGCGGTTCTTTCTGTTGACCAGTCACTATCGCGGACCCATCAACTATTCGATGGCCCAGCTCGCGCAGGCCGATGAGACGCTGTCGGGCCTTTATCGGGCGCTCAAGGACGCCGGCACATCGGGAGCCGCCGATGCCGATTGGCTGTCGAGGTTTCGCAGCGCCATGGACGATGACTTCAACACGCCGGAGGCGCTTGCGGTGATGCAAGGCGCCGCCCGGGAACTGAATCAGGCGAAAGCGGCCGGCGATGCATCGAAGATAGCCGCCGCCGCGGCGACGCTGCGCTCCATGGGTACGGTGCTCGGGGTCCTGCAGCAGGATCCCACGGCGTATTTGCAGCGCGGTGTGGGCGCGAACGCGGTGTCGGACGCGGACGTGGAGGCGCTGCTGGCCTCACGGCGCGCAGCGCGCGCCGCCAAAGACTTCGTCGAATCCGATCGCATCCGCGATCAATTGACGGCCGCCGGAATCTTGTTGGAAGACAAGCCGGGCGGCGATACGCAGTGGCGGCGCGGCTGAGGCAGGGGCTGCGAAGCTCAGGAGCGTATCCGCGACACCAGGGCTCCCACGGCCAAACCCACGGCCGCGGCAACCCCGACCACCTGCCATGGATTATCGCGCACGAAATCGTCCGTTCGCCGACCGGCGTGCTGGGCCTGGGTGCGAAGCTGGCCGGCGGTGTCCGACAAGGCGCTTTTCGCGGCGGCCAGCGCGATTTTGACCTTCGCCCGGACCCTTGCGATGTCGGGGGTGTCGACGTTCTTGAGGGCCTTGGTCAATTCGTCGACATCGTCGAGGAAGTGATCGATTTGACCGTTTGCGTATTCGCCGACGCTGTGTGCGGTGGTCGAGTCTAAGACGGATTCCATAACATGCTCCTCGTAATTATCAGGCGCGGCGACTCATGCTCATGCGCTCACCTCTATGGTTGGGGCCGCTCGCGGCGGGTTCAAGCAGTGTTCCCGAATGCGCGCCCGAATGCAGTCGGATGGCGGCCTGCGCACACGTAGGACTTAACCCACGGCCGCACGCGCCGCCTCCAGCGTGTTTTTCATCAACATGGCCACTGTCATCGGGCCTACGCCGCCCGGGACCGGCGTTATCCATGCGGCGCGCTGCCGCGCGCCTTCGAAATCGACGTCCCCACAGAGTTTGCCGTCGGGCGTGCGGTTCATGCCGACGTCGATGATCACGCTGCCGGGCTTGATCCACGGGCCGCGGATGATTCCCGGCCTGCCGACGGCGACGACCAGAATATCCGCGGCGCTCACGAAGGGTTCCAGATCGGCCGTGAAGCGGTGGCATACGGTGACTGTCCCGCCCATGAGCAGCAGCTCCAGCGCCATCGGACGGCCGACGATATTGGATGCGCCGACGACCACACAGTGCTTGTTCTTGGGAGATACTCCCACGTGTTCAATGAGTTTGGTGACTCCGAACGGCGTGCAGGGGCGGATCAAGGGGACACGCAGCGCAAGCCGTCCGACGTTGTAGGGATGAAAGCCGTCCACGTCCTTGGCCGGTGCGATCTTTTCTATGATCGCGCTTTGCTCGATGTGCTGCGGCAGCGGCAACTGCACCAGGATGCCGTCGATCGCCGGGTCCCGATTCAGGGATTCGATGAGCTGCACCAGCGCCTGCGACGTGGTGGAGTAGGGCAGATCGTGGGCCACGGACACGATCCCGGATTCCGCGCAGGCTTTGCGCTTGTTGCGCACGTAGACTGCGGAAGCGGGATTGTCGCCGACCATGATCACGGCGAGCCCGGGGCGGCGCAGACCGCGCGCGGTCATTTCCTCGACCTGGGCGCGAATTTCGGACTTGACTTTGGTCGCGACGGCTTTGCCGTCAATGAGTTGCGCTGGCATTTATGACCTGTAGGGGTTGAGGACCGCGGATTTTCGCACATGGCGCTCGAATGGCGGCATTCAGCTGCCATAATCCGCCGATGAAGACGCTGCTGATCGTGTACCACTCCATGACCGGCGGTACGCTGCAAATGGCGCAGGCCGCGGCGGCGGGCGCGGGCGCCGAGCCCGGGTTACGGGTGTCATTGCTGCGTGCCCCGGATACCCGGGCGGCGGATTTACTCGAGGCCGACGGCTATATATTCGCGACGCCGGAGAATCTGGCGGCGATGTCCGGACTGATGAAGGACTTCTTCGATCGCACCTACTATGCCGCGCTCGAGCGGCTCAACGGCAGGCCCTATGCCGCGATGATCTGCGCCGGCAGCGACGGCCGCAATGCCGCGCAGCAGATCGAGCGGATTGCGACCGGGTGGCGCCTGAAAGCGGTTGCCGATTCATTGATCCACTGCACGCACGCACAGACGCCGGAGCAGATCCTGAAGCAGAAGCAAATACCCGAGCAGGCGTTGCAGCAATGCAAGGAGCTGGGCGCGATGATGGCCGCCGGCATCGCATTGGGAATTTTCTAGCGGCCCTGCACCCCGGTTCAATCCTGCAAATGACCCAAGGGCAGGCGTGTCGAGTGCTTCACGGTGGCGAGCACGACGCTGGAATGCAGGTCACGCAGATTGGGGATGCGCAGCAGCTTCTTGAGCACGACATTGCTCAGGGCATCCAAGTCCTTTGCATAGACCTGCAGGATGAAATCGTAGGCCCCGGTCAGCGCGTAGCAATTGGTGACTTCGTCGAGCAGGGCGATTTCCCGCTCGAAGCGCGCCACCGTCTCATCGGTATGCTCCGTCAGTTTGACTTGCACCATGGCCAGCACTTCGAGTCCCAGGCGCCCGGGATTCAATACCGCGGCATAGCCTTCGATCACGCCGCCCGTCTCGAGGGCTTTGATCCGGCGCGCGCAGGGCGTGGCCGACAGGCCGATCGAGTCGGCCAGCTCGACCACCGCCAAACGTCCATCCCGTTGCAGCTCGGAGAGTATTCGCGCATCGAAGCGGTCAATTGCCATATTTGACTCTAAAAATGCCAAAAATTAGCCGATATCACTAATTATACCCGCTCTGAAAAGGGAATTTGGCGATTCCTGTCCAGTGCTTCGGGCTAGTCTTGCCCGCAACGCCCCTGACGCGAGACAGCCATGGCCGCAAGTCCGGACAATATGCAGCAGGCGCAGCACGGCATCCCCAGCGCGCTGCACGGTGCCCCCAACGCGCAGCACGGCACCCCCAGCGTGCCGCACGGCGAGCCGATCGACTGGCGTGCCGTGGTGCGCCGGGTCGCGACGTCGCGGGCGCTCGACGATCTCGAAGAGTCGACTCTGCTGCCGCAGCACAAGGTGTTGTATCAGTTCTCCGCGCGCGGACACGATGTCACGCAGGTATTGCTCGGCCACTTTCTCACCGGTGCCCGGGATGGAGTCGGCGCCTACTACCGCTCGCGCCCTCTGTTGCTGTCCTTGGGACTCTCGCCGGACGAGGCGCTGGCCTCGACCATGATGCGAGTGGGCGGCATGAGCGAAGGCCGCGACATCGGCGTGGTCTTCAATCTGCCGCGCCGCCAAGGCCCCTGCGTACTGCCGGTTTGCGGCGGGGTCGGAACG
>Ga0070696_100001814_pt1 | contig 14022 bp, 11 predicted proteins | sample KBSK1253metaG_FD_65474 | JGI IMG/M metagenome (GOLD analysis project Ga0070696, IMG submission 65474) | Corn, switchgrass and miscanthus rhizosphere microbial communities from Kellogg Biological Station, Michigan, USA - KBS K1-25-3 metaG | ecosystem: Host-associated > Plants > Roots >... | reverse complement strand
CCACGACCACGTACAGGCTCTCGGCGTGGTTGTCGACGATTCCGAATCCGATCCCCTCGTCGTACATCCGCGCGGCGACATCCTGGTCCGCGTCCGAAGGCTGGAGCACTCCGGACGGATGGTTGTGCACCAACATCTCGCCGCGCTTGGCGAACCCCGGCAGCGCCAGCACGCACTGCGCATCCCCGCGCGCGACGACGCGCGCCGTCTCGATCGTTCCGTCTTCGTCGAGGCCGCACGCGAAGCAGACCTCACTTCCGCCGGCGAGCTTTATCGCCGCGCGAATCGCGGCAGCGGCTTTCGGAGCGAGACGTGAGGTGGCGGTGGGGAGGGTGGCGGGCACACCCCAATCTATGATGTTGTCACGTCTTCAACGGCTTCTTCTTCGCCGCGGGGAAAAGCACGTTGTTGAGGATCAGCCGATACCCGGGGCTGTCCTTGTGCAGCGAAAGATCCGTGGGCGGATTGCCGATCGCGTGCTGTGGGTCCTCGGGATCGTGGCCGCCATAGTAGGTCCAAGTCCCCTTGCCGTAGTCGCCATGCACGTACTTCACCCAGGGCGCGCCCTCTTCGAACGCGAGGACCACGTCCCCCGGTTTGAGCGTCGTCTTGGTAAAGCTCGTGGTGACCCCGTAGAAGTCGCTGATCACCGAGCGATGGTCCTGGACGAGCATCGCGGCGACGGGATCGAACTTCGCCGAGAAGTTGAACAGCGTGAACGCGCCGAGTGGCTGGCGACGCCCGGGGACGTTCACTTGATGCCCGTCGATGTCGCTCATGGAGTTCACGAACGGCGATTGCTCGAGGTGCGCGCCCTGAAAGGCGAACGAGCGCTTCCAGTTCATTCGCTGGTCGGCGTTGTCGTCCATCGGGGTGCCGTCGGCGAAGGCGCCGGCGATGTCGACGTTGAAGCCCGCGATCGCCAGCTCGAGCGTCTCGGTGGCCCCGCACATCGCGAATACGAATCCTCCGCGCTCCACGAACAGCCGGATGTTCTCGGCCACGGCTTTCTTCAGGGCGGGGATGTTTGCAAATCCGAGTTTCCTGGCGGAGGTCGCGTTTTTCTGAACGAGATCGACGAACCATGGGGCGTCGCGATAGCCGAGATGGAATTTGTTCAGCTGGCCGGTGAAATCCTCATGGTGCAGATGCAGCCAGTCGTACTTGCTCAGGTCGCCGCGTTGTACTTCTTCGTCGTAGATCGGCGCGTACTCGATGCCGGCGTACTTGAGCGCCAGCGTGACCGCGTCGTCCCAGGGAGGCGCGTCCGGTGGCGTGTAGACGGCGATCTTCGGCGCTTTTTCCAGCGGGATCGCGTCCATGTTGCTGTTGGCGATCTCCGTGCGAATCGCGGCCACCTGCCCGGCATCGACGCCCTCGAGCGTGATTCCGTCGAGGCCCGCGCGGCGGCGCAGCTCGGGAGTGTCCGGCAGCAGGAAGGCACCGCCGCGATAGTTGAGCAGCCACTCCGCCTTCATTCCCGCTTTCAGCGCATTGTACGTGAGGCCGTAGGCCTTGAGGTGGTTTTGCTGCGCGTCGTCCATGGGCACCAGCAGCTGCTGCGCGTGAATCGACGGCGCGCACAGGAGTAGCGCGCTCGCCGCGGCGAGCACCACACGTGATCGCGACGGCTTCATTGCGTTTCCGGAATGCTGTTGCGCAACAACTCGAGGTCGCGGCGGGCCTGCGGCACGAGCGCGCTTTGGGGATAGGTCAGAATCAGATGCTCGAGCCGGTGTGACGCTTCCACACCATTCCCTCCTCGGCGCAACGCGCGGGACCACTCCAGCTCCGCCGCCGGCGCCTCCGCACTGGACGCGTACTGCTCGACCACTCGCTTCCACAATGCGCTGGCCTGCGCGTCGTCCTTGATCGACGCTCGCAGTTGGCCGGCAGTGTACAGGAGGAGCGACGCAACCTCCGGGAGACCTTCCGATGCTTCCACCATGGCCATGGCGGCGCGGCCGGTGTCGGCGCGCGCCAGCGTGAGGAATGCCTGGCCGAGCGCGAGAGAGCTGTCCTCCCTGACTCGCGAGATCAGCGACAGCGCGAGGGCCAACTCGGGCGATGCGTCCACTCCCGCGCGCAGCAGCTTGCGCGCCGTCCGGATGTCACCGGCGTACAGCGCGAGCCATCCGGCGGCGTCGCTCGAATCGGCGTCGGGGCCGGCGACCGTCAGCGCGCCCCGCGCGCGAGTCATGTCGCCGATGCGAACCCACCCGAACGCAATCGACCGCGCGAGGATCGCGCGATTGTTGGGCGTCAGCCAGCGATCGTACGACGCGACCAGACGTTCCGCCGTCGCCGGGCGACCGAGCGCCGCGAGCGCGCGGACGTGCAGGGGCAACAGCGTGCGCGCGATGCGCGCGGAGTCGACGCCGCCACTCGTCAGCGGCGCGAGGATGAGGGCCCCGCCGGGGTCGCCACTGTTCAACGCCGCCACGGCGGCTCGCAGTGAGAGATCCGCGTTCGGACGCCAGCGCAGCGCGTTCGCCAGCGCCTCGCGGGCGTGCGTCCAACGTTCTTCGGCTTCGGCCCGCTGAGCAAAATCGAGCCACGCCGCGACACTCGAGCTGTCGGGTGGAAGATCGCGCAGAGCCAACCAGCCGTTGGCCGGTGAGCCCCATGCCGCCTCGAGCGTAGCCAGCGCGCGCCGCGCGGGAACGAGAATCGGTTGGGCGAAAAACTGCGCGCGAATCGCGTCGCGGATCTCGTTAGGCGCGGGCGCGAGAGCGTACGCGGCGGCCTGCTCGAGGTAGGGCGACGCGGCCAGCGCCAACCGCCACGCCTTCGCGGACTCTTCCCACTGACCCATCGCGGCGCGGGCCTGCGCGATCTCGAGCTGTAAATCTCCGCTGCCGCCGAGCTGAATCCGGGCCCGGGCGAGCACGCTGTCGGCGCGCTGGGCGAGGCCGCGCTGCAGCAGCAGCCGCGCGTACTCGCGATATGGCGCAGGATCCCTCGGCACGTCGCGCACCCACTGCTCGAAGGCCTCCTGCGTCTGGGCCTCTCGTCCGAGCGTCTGGAACGTCCTGAGTTGGACCGCGCGGTAGACCTGCTCGCGCGGATTCTTGCGAATCAGCGAATCGAGTGGGGCGACGAGCGAGTCGGTCCAGTGCAGCTCGGCGTACGCGCGCTCGAGGCCGAGCAGCGCGCTCACGCTGGTGGACGAATGCAACGCCTGCCGAAAGAGGACGGCCGCTTCTTTGAACTTTCCAGCTCCCTCGAGATCGAGGGCACGGTAAAAAGCGGTCGAATCGGCTTGGGGGTTCGGGTTGGGGACTTGGGCGACTGCAACCGACGCGCCCCACACCGCGATCCCCACACCCAACACCAGCTTGAGGCTACGGCTTCTCGGCATTGATGCGCTTGAAGTACTCGAGAATCGCCCGGCGTTCGTCCGCCGTCAGGCCGCGCAGATCGCTCCACGTCGGCTCACGGAAGCGGGCCGCGGCCCGGCCGCGAGCCGCGGCGGCTCCCGGATCGAACCGCTCGTCTCCTGTCGCCGCCTTCGCCTCGCGTTTCTCGTTGTCCTCGCGCTCCTCTTTCTCGAGCGAGCGGCCGGCGTCCAGCAGTCGGCGGAACAGCTGCTGTTGGCGCGCGACGGTGCTCGCGTCGACGCGCGTCTGCTCCAGCGCTTCCGCAAGCTGACGCGCTTCCTTCGCCAGTTCGCCCGCGCGATCACCACCCGCGGCCTCGCCGATCTCGTCGAGCTGCTGCGCGATACTGCGCTGCTGCTTCGCAAGCATTCGCGCCGTAGCCTGTGCTTCCGGGCTCATCGAGCCCTGTCCGGGGATCGGCATCAGCCCCTGCGCCTGAGCGTTGATGGATCCCTGCTTCTTCGCCATCTCCTGCATCTGCTGCAGCATCTCCGCGAACCCGGTCGCGGACGTGGCGCTGTTGGCCCGTTCCCGATCGCGCGCGAGCGAAGCAGCGGCCCGGTTCAGCGCTTCTGACGCCTCCCCGAGTGTGCTGCTCGCCTGCTGCCCGCCGCGCGGCTCGGAGAGCTGTTGCGTGGCCTGTCCGACCTTCTGCTTCGCCTCGCTCATGGCCCGTTGCGCGCGGCCGGAGAGCAGCGATGACTTCTGCCCCTCCCGTTGGAGCCGCTCGCCGGTCTTGTCGACCCCTTGCTGGACCGCGCTCTGCTGCCCGCGCAGCTGCTCGTTCTTGCTGTTGTCACGTCCTGCCGCGCGCGATTTCTCCTCGAGCGCCGATTCCTCTCTCGCCAACTGCAGCAGCTCCTGGATCGACTCATCGAGCGCTTCGGTCAGCTCCTTCTTCCATTCGCCGACCTGCTGCTCGCGCGCGTCCTGCATGTCCTTCGCGGCCTGCTCCATCTGCTGCGAGGCGCTGCGGGCGTCCTGCTTCCGCATCTGTTGCCCGGAATTCTGAGCATGCTGCTGCGCTGACGCCGCCTTATCCGCCCCGGCGCGCGCCTTCTCGCGTTCCAGTCGGTCCTGCAGCTGCTTCACATCCTTGGATAGTCGGTCTGATCGATCAGCGAGACGGGAGGACTGCTGCGTCTTGTTGTCCGCCTCCATCTTGCCGCTCGAGTCGGCGAGCGCTTTCTGCTTCTCCGCGATCTCCTTGGCCTCATCCTTCAGCGTTTCCATCGCGCCCTCGAGCGCCGCTCGCTTCAACATCTCGGCGCTCTTCTCCAGCTGTTCGCGCAAACGCTTCTGCATCTCGGCCAGGTTTTTGAGCGCGTCCCGCGCCTGATCGCCGGACAGCTCGCGCGTCGCGTTCTCCAACTTGCGCATCTGCTCCAGCAACTCCGGAGTGAGCGCGTCCTTCAGGAGGTTCTGGGCTTCGCGAAGCTGTCGAGCCAGGCCCGTATCGAGCGCCGCCGCCTGCCGCAGCTGTTCCTCGAGCTTGGCCGCCGCATCTTTCAATTTGTTCACGCGTTCGGTGAGCTCGCGCTGTTCCTGCGCCAGAGCGCGCGCCTTCTCCGCCGACTCGAAGCTCATGTCGCGCTGCTGTTGCTCGCGCTGTCGCGCGCCTTCGGCGCCTTTCGTCGCGTTGCTGTTCTGGTTGTTGCGATTGCCCCGCTCGCGCGACGCTTCGTCGGTTCGCTGTTCGAGGGACTTTTGTGCCGCCGCCGCGGACTTGGCCTCGCTGGCCGTCGAATCCGCCGCCGAACGCGCCAGCGAGCGCCGCTCCTCCATCGTGGGAATGCGCAGCACCAATTCGCGACTCGAGCCCTTCTGCGCCCAGGGGGAGTTGTCGATCGCGACGATCTGGAGGCGCAACGCGTCCCCCGCTTTGAGCTCGCGCGACGCAAGGTCCACCGTGGGCGTGCCATTCCAGACGCTGCCTTGCGCGCCCGCCAGCCGCTGGGCGATCACGGGTTCGGCCCTCCCACCTGCCGACTGTTTCGACGAGAGCAGCTCTACCGCCGCGATGCCATGATCGTCCGACGCCGTGATCTGCAATGGGATATGATCGGTCGTGGCGACCAGTGTATCGGTCGCGGGCGACACCAATTCGACCTTTGGCAGCGAGTCGAGAACGACTTCGATCTCCAGCGGCAACGGCACGTCCGCGATCGGTCCCTTCTGGCCGAAGGCGAACCACTCCAAGCGCTCCGTGCGCGTCGGGAAGAGGCGTCCGTCGAACCCATGGCCGTTGGTTCTGAAGACGACGGAGTCTTTGGCGCCGCGAACGTACACGCGTTGTAAGGCGGTCGATGCGCGGCCCGCAACGTCGATGTAGGTCCCCTGTGGCACGCGTGCCGGCTCCCCAACGGGTAACCCTTCCGAGGCGCGTCCGAGATATGCCGGATACACAGCCCGGAGCACCACGCCCCCGACGAATGGGCGATCCGTCACCCGGACGGTGGTCGTGTCCGTCGTGCTTCGACCGTCGGAAGCGACGAGCAGGAGATCGCCGCGGATGGGCCCGAGCGAAGTCGTCGCGAGACCACGGGCGCTGTCGACCACGAGCGACATGGCGCGCCACCCTTCGCCGGGAGTCCTGGCACTCAGATGCACCTGACGACGTCCACGCGCCTCGATCGCGATCCGGATCGACTCACCGCGCAGAAGCTCCGCCGGGAGATTCTGAAAATGCAGCGGCGGAACCAGCGTCCCGCGCCACGCGGCGATCGGACGCCGAATGGCGAGGAGCCCATCATTGAGGGTTGGCGCCGCCCACAACAGCAACGCCAGCGTGACCGTGGCGACGCCGAGCGCGCGCGCGGCGCGCATCCGGCTGGTGCGCTGCATGCGCGGCGCGAGGGTCGTACCGCGATCAGCCAGCTGCCGAACGAGCAGGCGATCGGCGCGCCGGGCGATGGCGTTGGTATTCGCGACCTCGATGACCCCTCGCAGCGCGCCGGCGCGCAGCGTTTGCTCCCGTTCGATCGCGGCCGCGACCGATGGCCGGGCGAGATCGCGGCGCAGCCGCTGGCTCGTCCACCACACGACCGCGCCGTTGGCGAGCACGAGAACGCTCCAGACCAACAGCGGCGTCACGCGGGGCAGCGCGATCCAACGGGATTCACCGAGCAGCCATGCGCCCGCGCCGATGACGCCGGCGGTGACCACGAGCGCGAACGCGACCGCCGCCGCCGCGTCGACCGCCCGCAGCCGCGCACGTTCCCGCTCGACGATTTCGACGACGGTCATGGGATGGGTCGGCTCGTGATCGCGTAGGTGAAGAGGTTCACGCCCATTCTGAGCGCGGCCTCGTGCAGCTCCGGCGGATCCTTGTGCACCTCGGGGTCCTCCCAGCCGTTGCCGAGGTCGCACTCGTAATCATAAAAAACGGCGAGTCGGTCGCCGACGAAGATGCCGAAACCGCGCGCCGGCTTCCCGTTGTGCTCGTGAATCTTCGGGAGCCCCTTGGGGAAATCATATACCAGATGATACACCGGATGCGTCAGCGGCACGTCGATGAGCGGTCGGTCCGGAAAGACGCGGGCGATCTCACGCCGGAAAGACGAATCGATGCCGTAGTTGTCGCTCACGTGCAGGAAGCCGCCGCGCAGCAGGTATTCGCGCAGTCGAACGACTTCCGTCTCGCTCAGCCGAATGTTCCCGTGTCCAGTGACGTGGAGAAACGGGAGATCCCAGAGACGATCGTCGGTGAGCCGGACGCGCGCTTCGGCCTTCTCGACTTTGAGCGACGTCCGCTCACGGATGGCGGACAACAGGTTGGGAAGACTGGATGGATTCGCGTACCAGTCGCCGCCGCCGTCGTACTGGAGCCGGGCGATGGTGAGTCTGACTTCCGAAGAACCTGGGATATGGGATATGGGATATGGGCTATGGGCAGCCGACAGCATCACGATGCCGACAAGCGTCGTGAACAGCATCAGCAATCGCGCACCGTGCGCCCGCGCCCATATCCCATAGCCCATAGCCCATAGCCGCCGTTTCATTCGACTGTCCTCGCAATCCTATACGCCAAATTGCGGGGTGTACCGCGCTTCGCCAACTCCGCCGCTATATCACGCACGCTCAAACCGCCCGCGCGTAACGCGCGCGCCTCCTCGATCATCGCGTTCTCGTCCCGCGCCACGTCGGGCGCTCCCGCGATCAGGATCACGACTTCTCCTCGGGGCGGCGTCTCCCTGTAATACGCGCCGAGTGACTCCAGCGTTCCTCGCCGGAGCTCCTCGAATTGCTTGGTGAGCTCGCGAGCGACGACCGCCGCTCGGTCACCCGCCTTCTCCGACAACTCTCGCAACGAACCGGCCACTCGGCTCGGTGCCTCGTACAAGACGGCCGTATGTGGGGACGAAGCGATCGCCTCCAGAGCGGCCAGGCGCTCCTTCCCTTTGCGCGGAAGGAAGCCGAAGAAGGTGAATCGTTCGGCGTCCAGCCCGGACGCAACGAGCGCCGCGAGCAGCGCCGAGGCCCCGGGAATCGGGACGACCGGGACGCCGGCGTCGATGGCCGCGCGCACCAGACGTTGTCCCGGGTCGGAGAGCAGCGGCGTCCCGGCGTCCGAGATCAGCGCCATGTCCTCCCCCGCCAGGAGTCGCTCGACGAGACGCGGAGTCGCTTTCGCTTCGTTGTGCTCGTGGTACGACGCCATCGGCGTGCGGACGTCGTATTTGTCGAGCAGTACGCGCGAATGCCGAGTGTCTTCGGCGAGCACGAGCGCGACGGAGCGCAGCACCTCGACCGCCCTAAAAGAAAAATCCCCCATGTTGCCGATGGGGGTACTGACGACGTAGAGCTTACCGAACTGCCCAGCGTCATCCGTCATACGCGATCTCGATCGCGAACCGCGACGAATGACGCATCACGCATCCTGTCGCATCACGCACGCTGACCCACGTCGGACGACGCACGCTGACCCACGACGCACGACGCACGACGCACGACGCAAGCCGACCCACGACGCACAACGGACGGCCACTAGAGGACTTTCCACGGCATCCTCTCATAGAATCCCGCCGACTGGAACATGTGGCGGCGCTCCCACGTGAGCTCTTTCAGGAGATCCGCCGGTGGCGAGGCCTCGTGATCAGCCGCCGCCCACAGCACTTCGGACAACCATGAGGCGACCGCGGCCGTGAGCTTTTGGGTGTCGGCGATCGGCTCGCGCGTCGGCTTCGTGCCTATGCAAAAGCTATCGAGCTCCGGATGCGTTTTCAGCAGATTCTGGCGCGCCTGCTCGGCGATGGCCGGCGCGCTCTCCCGACCCGCGGCGACCAGGCGGTGCACGAGCGAGTGACTCAGCTCGCGGTAGGCGCTCACGAGCGAAGGAGCCGCCTGGACCGGCAGTGGATCCACATGCGTCCACCGTCGGAATTTTCCCGCGTCGAGCTTGCTGTCCGGTGCGAACAGCTTGGCGACCCGGTCCACGATCGAGCCGCTCGAGGCGAACGACAGAAATGCCTGATCGACGGCACCCGCGCGAAAGATCAGATAGTTCACCGATCCCTCGGACACGATCTCGACGGTGCCGTCGAACAGGATCGACATGAGAAAGGGGAAGAGCGCGGCGGGATCGTTGGTCTTGAGCTCGGGTGGCCAAGGCTCCGCGGGGACCGTCTGCGCCGAGAACATCGACGAGAGCTGTTCATCCTCGGCTTCGTGGAAGCAGATCTCCCCGTACTCGGGCTCCGCCGGGATGCGCTCCAGCGCCGACGAGATGGCGACGGCCCTCCACCCTTTTCCGTCCATCACGGTCGAGTTCACGACTTCGCCGTTCTGGAGGTACAGGACCACGAATTCCTCGGGCAACCAGACGGCGACGTAGCCTGAGCGGCGGGCGGAGCGGTCGCGCTTCGCGTCGCTGAGGAGGTTGCGGAGGTGGATGTACGCGAGGCGCGTGCGGGGAAGCATCACGCGCGAGTACGGAAAGCGTAGTCCGGCGACTATCGCGGGCATGAATCGGCAATATCTGCCCGACTCACACCACGGCGCAATGCCGGATCGCGGAGCTAGGCCGCGTGCTGCTGCAGCTTCGTCTCGATATGCATCTTGGGCACGGCGCCGACGATCTGGTCGACGACCTTGCCGTCCTTGAAAAACAGCAATAGGGGAATCGAACGCACGTTGAAACGGGTCGCGGTCCGAATATTCGTGTCGACGTCGAGCTTGGCCACTTTCACCTTGCCGGCGTACTCCGTCGCGAGTTGTTCGAGAATCGGCGCGATCATCCGACAGGGGCCGCACCACGTGGCCCAGAAGTCGACCACGGCGAGCCCCGAGTGCTTCTCGATCTCGAGCTCGAACGTGTCGTCCGTGACCGCCGTCGTGTTGTGGTTGTTCTCCGTCATGTTCACGCTTTCCTCCCCGTCATCGTGAGAGACAGAACGCTCGGCTTTCGGCGTTCTTCGTCATTCCGCGCTCTATAGATTCTAGCCTCTGACGCCGCACCCCTCTCGACTCTGGAGCAACCGGCATGCAGAAGGCCACTTCACGTGGCACTCGTATCGCTCACATCGGCATCGCCGTCGATGCCCTGGATCACATTCTCCCGTTTTACCGCGACCTGCTCGGACTCCCTGAACAGCCCCTCGGCGATGCGGACGGCGCCCGCATCGCCGGAGTTCGCGCCGGCGACTCCCTCGTGGAGCTCCTCGAGGCCAAAAGCCCCGACTCGCCCATCGGCAAGTTCGTCGCGAAACGCGGCCCCGGCATCCATCACATCTGCTTTGCCGTGGACGACCTGACTGCCACTCTCGACCGTTGCCGGCGCGCCGGCATCAAGCTCATCGATGATCTGCCGCGGATGGGCGCCGAGGGCAAGCGCATCGCATTCCTCCACCCCGCATCCACGGCCGGTGTTCTGATAGAGCTCACCGAACACTAACGCGTCGACCTACCTCTTCGCACAGATATCGCGCAGAGCCTCGATGTCGAACTGCCGAACGTACCACCGATTCGAGGGCCCGCGCGTCACCATGAAATTTGCAGGGCGCGTCAAGTCCTTGTATTTGAGCTCCACCGCGAGAACGCGCTCGGCGTTCCGTGCTGGGGCCTCGCCTAGGACCTGATACGTGTCGTGCTTCAGGTAGCAGAACTGGACGATCTCGCGCTGCTCGCGCGTCTCGCGCTCGTCGCGGCCCTCTTTGTCCTTCATCGCGGGTCCATCCTGCGTCCCCCACGCGAGCCCAAAATCCTGGACGTCCTGATTCTTCGCGGCCTTCAGAAAACGCTGCACCGCGTCGCGGGGACTCGCGGCACCCGGCGCGTTCGCGGGGACGGGACTTCCGACGGCCGCAGTGCGGCACGCGGAAACGACGACCACAACGAGTATCGCTAGTTTTTTCACGCACTCTCCGAGACGATGCTGCCAACCTAACGGGTGGCGAAAATGCCAGCAACAAAAAACCCTTCCCCGATGCGGCGGCAGCGGTTGTACATCAACGTCGATCACGTCGCGACGGTTCGACAGGCGCGACGCGGCGACGAACCCGATCCCGTGGCCGCGGCCCGCCTCTGCGAGGACGCCGGCGCCGACGGCATCACCGCGCACCTGCGCGAGGACCGCCGGCACATCCAGGACGACGACATCCGCCAACTCGCGCGCGCCGTCCGTACGGTCCTGAATCTCGAAATGGCGTGCACCGAGGAGATGCTCGACATCGCGACAGACCTACTACCACATCAAGTCTCACTGGTTCCCGAAAAGCGCGAGGAGATCACCACCGAGGGCGGACTCAGTCTGGCGGGGGACACAGGTCGAATCAGAGACGGCATCGCCCGGCTGAACGCGGCCGGAATTCGCACGAGCCTGTTCATCGATCCCGAGGACCGTGCCGTGGAGACGTCGCGAGAGCTTGGCGCCGTCGCCATCGAGCTGCACACCGGGCGTTATGCGCATCATCCCGACGAGCCGGCTTCTCTCCGTTCGCTCCAGGAGGCCGCGCGCCAGGGCGCGCGGCTTGGCCTTGCCGTCCACGCCGGACATGGCCTGACGGTGCGCAATGTCGGGCCTGTCGCGCGCATACCCGAGATCGAGGAGCTCAATATCGGCCACTCGGTCGTGAGCCGAGCGATCTTCGTGGGCCTCGCCGAAGCGGTGCGCGAGCTGCGAAATGTGATGGACTCGGCTCGTACCGGCTTCTAGCTTTCGCTTCGTAATGACGTCACCGCACGGCGCCTCCTTCCTCGACTTCTTCGTCCTCGAAGCGGGCGAATACGTCGAGCAGATCGACGGCTTTCTCGCCAATGCCGGCGCCACGGGCCCGGACGCGGTCGCTCTGCAGAAGGTCGCGCGGGCGCTGCGCGGCAGCGCGACGATGGCCAAGCTTCCGACGTTCGCAGAGCTCGCCTCGGCGATCGAATCCATCGGACGCTCGCTGCGGCAGGGGACGCTCATGTGGGAGCCCACGCTGCAGGGCGCGATCACGGCCGCGGTCGACGATCTCAAGATCCTCGTGCGCTCCGCGCGCGCGTGGTCGCCCGCCGAGGACCAATGGGCGATGAAGCGGATCGCGGAGCTGGCGCGCTTCGCGCCGTCGCCGGCGGGGACGCTCACTCCAATCATGACCACCAGTCCGGCGTTTTTCGCGACCGAGACGAACAACATCGCCGCCGGGCTCGAGCTGCTGGCGACGCGTCCGGAGGATCGCGAAAGCGCGTCCAACGTCCTGCGGCGCGTGCGCGCGCTGCGCGGCGTGGCGGGCATGAAGGACGTGCCGGCGCTGGCGGAAGTGTCCGAGGCCGCGGAAGCGGCGCTCCGTCCCCTCGAACTGGGGGAGCCGCGTCTCTCCGCGACGCAGGTGAACCTGCTGCGCGTGGCGGGCGACCTGTTGCGCGCCGTGTCGGCGGGGCTCGCGTCGGGCCGGAGCGTCACCACGTCGACGCCGCAGTACACGAGCTTCCTCTCGGCGCTGGACGCCATGCTGGCCGACAGCTCCGGCAGCGACCGCGTGATCCCCATCGCCGACCTCTTCTACAATGATGCTGGTCCGCACGTGGTCACGGCGGCGCCCAATCCGCCGACGACGCCGGCGCAGCGATTCCGCATGGAGGTCGTCAGCCTGGGCGAGCATCTCCATCGCGTCATCGATGAGGCGCGCGCAGCCACCGAAGAGATTCAGCGCGAGCATGCGCGCGGTGAGCTGGGCCGGGCGCTGCGCGCCATCCGACAGACCGCCGCGAGCTTTGGTCAGATGGGAGTGGCGCAGACCGTGGAGGCTTACCTCGAACGCACGGGCCAGCTCAACGTCTCGGCGCTCGACGCGATCGCCAGCTTCGCGACGACGATCTCCCCCGCGGCGATAGCGCCCACGCCAGCCATGGTGCCGGCGGTGAAAGCGACTGGTCCCCAGCGTGTCACGCAGCCGCGTCCGGTGGTCAACACGCCGATGGTGGTGGATCCGCGTGGGGCGGACGATGCCCTTCCATCAACGCCGGCGACACACGCGCGCGTATTCCCCGCGCCCTCCGCCCAGGCGCCTGCCGCGCCGCGATCACTCGATTCGACGATCGCCGCGTTCGAATCGCTCTCGAATGAGCGGATGGCGGAGCCTTTGCCGGTGGACAACGGCGACATGATGCCCGTGGACGCGCTGCTATATCGCGGCCGCGCGGCGCTCGATCGCGCGATCGAGCTGCGCGACGCCATTCGGCGCGCTGGAACACCACCGGCGCCGGAGGTGCTGGAAGAGCTGTACGACCTGGTCGAGCTGGCACGGGTGGAGTGACCGGCACCTTCAACGAGAAATGATGAAGATTTCGTGGCGCGGGGCGATCGGCCTGGCGCTCACCGCCGTCTTGCTGTGGTGGGTACTTCGCGGCGTGCAGTGGCGAGAGGTGCAGACTGTCTTGCGAAACGCCAGCATTCCACTCGTGATCCTGTCGGTCTTCGTCGCAACGCTGGTGTTCCCCCTCCGCGCCATCCGGTGGCGTCCGATTCTGGATCCGATCGCTCCAGAGCTGCCTTGGGGCCCGCTGTGGCGGGCCACGACGATGGGTTTCATGGCGAACAACATCCTCCCGGCGCGCGCTGGAGAGCTCGTGCGGGCATTCGTGTTGTCGCGCGAAACGCCAGTGCCCTTCTCCGCCGCCTTTGCGTCGCTCGTGGTCGATCGGGTGTTCGACGCCGTCGTGGTCATTCTGCTCATGGTCGCCGCGATGTTCGATCCCAGCTTTCCGTCGAACACGCTCGTTGCGGGTCAACGCGCCTCGAACTACGCCGGCAGCGGGGTCGTCGTGCTGGTTGTGGTCGCGGTGGCGCTGTACGCGATCGTGATCTTTCCCGATCGGCTGATCCGCTTGTACGAAGTGTTCGCTCGTCGAGTCGCTCCACGCTTCGAGGAGCGAGGGCGGATGATACTGCGATCGTTCGCCGACGGACTCGGCGTGCTGCGACATCCCGCGCGCTTCGCCGTGGTCTTCTTCTGGGCCATGTCGCTCTGGCTGACGCAAGGGCTCGCCTTCTGGATCATGTTCAAAGCGCTCGGCATCAGTGCTCCTTTCTCCGCAGCGCTGTTCCTGACTGGCCTGATCATGTTCGCGGTGGCGCTCCCATCGACTCCGGGCTACTTCGGACCATTCGAAGCAGCCGCCGTGGCCGGCCTCGCTGTATATGGCGTGGACCGCAACCTCGCGA
>Ga0070696_100001812_pt1 | contig 14026 bp, 10 predicted proteins | sample KBSK1253metaG_FD_65474 | JGI IMG/M metagenome (GOLD analysis project Ga0070696, IMG submission 65474) | Corn, switchgrass and miscanthus rhizosphere microbial communities from Kellogg Biological Station, Michigan, USA - KBS K1-25-3 metaG | ecosystem: Host-associated > Plants > Roots >... | reverse complement strand
GGGTCCGGGAAGGAAGGCGTCATCTACCTGATGGACGCGAAGTCGATGGGCGGCGCGGACCACCGGACGCCGCTTTACCGCAGCCCGCTGCTGACCAACGAAGACGTGAATCTTGCCAGCCGCGGATTCTGGGGCGCGTTCGCGAGCTGGGAAGATCCGCAGGGCACGCGCTGGCTCTACGCTCCGGCGTGGGGTCCGCCGCACGGCACGGCGTCGGCATTTCCGCTGACCAATGGGCCGGCGCCACATGGCAGCATCATGGCGTTCAAGGTGGAGGAAAAGGACGGCAAGCCGGTACTCACCCCGGCGTGGATCTCACCCGACATGGATGTGCCGGAACCGCCGGTCATCGTAAATGGAATCGTGTTCGCGCTTTCAAACGGCGAGAATACGAACCAGCTCGATAAGTCAGGGAAAATCATGACGAGCCGCGATCGGGCGTCCAAGCCTTCGGGCAACGCGGTTCTGTATGCGCTCGATGCGGCAACCGGGAAGGAACTTTACAACAGCGGAAAGACGATTCCCGAGTTCACGCACTTCAGCGGGCTCGCGGTTGCGAACGGGCGTGTGTTTGTGACGACCTTCGCGTCCAATGTGTACGCGTTTGGCGTGAAGCAGCAGTAACTATTTGCCAAGCCGCTGTTTCTTGTATTCCTCGTACTCTTTTTTCAGCGCCGGATCGCTGGGGCTGGGATAGATCTCGCTCGATTTATATTTGCCCGTGAGCAGCTTCATCTTGGTCCATTCGTCGTGGACGTGGGTCTCCTCGGCGCGGTCGAGAATTTCCTTCACAAACTGCGGCGGAATGAAATAGATACCTTCGCGATCGCCAAAGACGATGTCGCCCGGCATCACGGTCGCGCCGCCGATGCGGATGGGCACGTTGACGCCGGTGAGCATGACATTGCCGATGGGAGTGGGATGCACACCGCGGATATAAACCGACATGTCGAGCGGATAAATGCCCTCGAGATCGCGTATGGCGCCATCGACCACAAGGCCGGTCTTGGTCGCGGCGTAGACGGCCGTTGCGAGATTGTCGCCTACCATCGTGCCGTCCTCAATTTTTCCGAAAAGATCGACCACCAGGACGTCGCCGGGCCCGAGAGTGTCGATGACGCGCTGGTTGGCGTTGCGGCCGAGCCCTTTGGCGTGCGCTTTCGCTTCGCTGACTTCGCCGACATCGGGGCGGTACGGCATGAACTGCGCGGTCACAGCGCGGCCCACGAGTTTTCTTTCCGGATGAAGGATCCTCCAGTTACCCTCGTACTGGTTGCGATAGTGCGCGCCGGGCAGCACGGCCCACACCTCTTCGACTGACAGTCCCTTACATTTGTCGAGTAGCGCGTCGGGAACCTTGGGGCGGCCATCGGCAAAACGTTCGAACGGATTTTTCCCGGTGTACTCAATCATCTGCTCCCGCGTAAACGTGAATACCTGCGCGCCCGCGGGAAGAGAGACAGCACAAACCATCACGAATGAAAGCCATCGCTTCATGAGGCGAAATGTATCACAGCGCGAGGTGCGGATGGTTTACTTATCCGTGAGGGCGGCGACGCCTGGAAGCTCGATCCCGGCGAGAAATTCGAGCGACGCTCCGCCGCCGGTCGAGATGTGCGAAATTTTATCCGCCACTCCGGCTGCTTTGACGGCTTTTTCCGAATCGCCGCCACCCACCACGGACAGAGCGCCGGATTCGGCAACAGCTTTCGCAATCGCGACCGTGCCCCGGTCGAACGGCGGTTTTTCAAACACGCCCATCGGGCCATTCCAGATAATAGCCTTGGCGCGCGCGATCACTTTGGAATACTCGCCGATGGCTTTCGGACCGATATCAACGCCAATCTTGTCGGCCGGGATGGTTTCGACGGTATCGCTGGCGGCGCCTTCTTTGATTTCGGAAACGACAATGTGGTCGGCCGGAAGCATGAGCTTGTCACCCCATGATGCGAGCAGATTGCGGGCAAGATCGAGTTTGTCGTCTTCCACCAGCGATTTGCCGACAGGCTTGCCTTGCGATTTGAGAAAGGTGTAAGCCATGGCGCCGCCGATCAGCAGGCGATCAACGATTTTGGCCAGGTTCGAGATCACCTCGATCTTGTCGGAAACCTTCGCGCCGCCGAGAATCGCGATGGAGGGGTGCGCCGGATTCGTCGTTACCATCGTGAGATATTTCAACTCTTTCTCCATCAGCAGGCCGGCGGCCGCCTTCGGCAGGTAAGCGATCATTCCGACAGTGGATGCGTGCGCGCGATGAGCCGAGCCGAAGGCGTCGTTCACGTAAAGCTCACACAGCGCGGCTAGTTTTTTCGAAAATTCGGGCTCGTTCTTTTCCTCTTCGGGGTGGAAACGAAGATTCTCGAGCAGCAGCACGTCGCCGGGCTTGGGCAGCATGGCTTCTACCGCGGGACCGATGCAGTCTGGCGCCATCGTTACAGGACGGCCGAGAAGCTGCTCCAAACGCTTTGCCACCGGCTTCAGACTCATCTCCGGATTTGGTTTGCCTTTGGGCCGGCCGAGGTGCGAGGCAAGAATCAGGGCGGCGCCGTGGTCGAGTGCGTATTGAATGGTGGGCAACGAAGCGCGAATACGCTTGTCACTGGTAATTTCCTGGCCTCCGGGCGCAAGCGGAACGTTGAAATCCACGCGGATGAACACGCGCTTGCCTCCGAGATCGAGATCGCGGATCGATAACTTGGACATGAGCCTCTCATCACCATTTTAGGGGAGCACCGCTTTGAGGTCTCGTGGGTGTAGCCCTCGTCAAACTCCCAGCGGGCGCCGATTGGAGTTATGATAGGTTCCTTGTCCCAATAGTTCAAAATGGGTATCGATCATTCATTGCCCATTGCATTACGGGTTTTTTGGTGCGGAGGAGGGCTCACATGTCGATCCAGGTTTCATCGGGAAAGCTTCTAGCTCTGGCGCTCGTTTTTTTGAGCGTCGCCGCGGTTGCCAATGCCGATCCGTTTAGCGCGGTTGTAGTGTACGGAGATAGCCTCTCCGATAATGGCAACCTCTTCGCTGCCAGCGGACAGCCGCCGGCTCCATATTTCCAAGGCCGCAGATCGAACGGACCCGTCGCCGTCGAGCAGTTTGCAGACGCGCTAGGCGTACCCCTGGTGGATTTCGCGTGGATTGGGGCCACCACCGGTATTGGCAATTACGGCGATCAGGGGACGACAACAACCACCGGTACTTTTTCGCTGCCGGGAATGCAGGTCGAGTTGGCCGGCTCGCTACCGTTGATAGGACCCTATCTCAACGATGGACTTTTTGTGGTCTGGGGAGGGGCCAATGATTTTCTCGCGCCATCTCCACTCGACTTGACGCCACAGGCCGTCGTCAATCGGGGCGTCGCGAATGTGCTGGGAATTGTCACGGCCCTCCAAGGCCTCGGCGCACAAAACATTCTCGTGCCTGGCATGCCGGATCTCGGGCTCACGCCATTTGTCCAGGGATTGGGCCCGGTCACCGCGGCACAATACTCGGCAATTACAGATGGTTTCAACGCCCTATTACTTAACGGCCTGCCCTCCGGCGTGCATTACTTTGACACGGCATCGCTGCTGCGCTCCATGGTCGCCGACCCCGCGGCTTATGGCTTCACAAACGTGACCAGTCCCTGCCTCGTCGGCGTAACCGTCTGCGCAAATCCTGACGAGTACCTGTTCTGGGATGATTTCCATCCGACAACGGCGACTCACGCGTTTGTCGCCAGCGGGTTCGCAAAAGAAGTAGTGCCGGAGCCGTCCACCCTGGTTCTTTTGACGACAGCGTTCGCCCTTTGCACCATTTCGCGCAAGCGAATCGTTCGGGGAATTCAGAAGAGCTGACACAAAACGTTTCTGCGGCTGCTTTACAATCTCTACATGCGCAGAGTGGGTCTGTTGTCTCTTTTTCTCCTGGCGCCGGCATTGCTCGCCGCGCAAAAATCGTTCACGCTCGAGCAGGTTACTTCGGCGCCGTTTCCGGATAGTCTCACGGCGGCGCCTGCCGGCGGCAAGGTGGCATGGCAGCTCAATGAGCGCGGTGCGCGGAACATCTGGGTGGCGTCGCCGCCGGATTATCGAGGGCGCCGGATTACCTCGTACACCGAGGACGACGGGCAGGATATCAGCGGCATTCGCTGGACGCCCGACGGCCGCACCATCGTGTACGTTCGCGGTGGAGATTTCGAGATGCGCCGCGAGAATCCGAATCCGCGTAGCGATCCCGCCGGAGTCGAACAAGCCATCTGGGTGATTCCGGCGGATGGCGGCGCGGCGCGGAAGGTTGGCGAAGGCGACTCGCCGGTCGTCGCCCCGAAAGGCGATCGCGTGGCCTTTCTCAACAAAGATCAAATCTGGCTGGCGGCGATCCACGGAAATGACAAGCCCGCGCAGGCCGTGCATGGCCGTGGCAGGGCGCAATCGCTTGCATGGTCGCCGGACGGATCGAAGCTCGCGTTCGTGAACGAGCGCGGCGACCACAGTTATATCGGCGTATTCGATCCCGCCCGCAAGACGGTACGGTATCTCGACCCGAGCGTGGATCGCGATGGCGAACCGGTCTGGTCGGCCGATTCACGCGAGATCGCGTTCATTCGCATTCCGTCATCGCGCGAAGCGTTTATGTTCGGGCCAAAGCGCACCGCTGAGCCGTGGTCCATTCGTGTGGCGGATGTGGCCAGTGGCCGAGGCCGTCAGATCTGGAAGGCTGAATCCGGACGCGGCAGCGTGTTTCACACCGTCGTCGCGGACAACCAGTTGATGTGGGCTGGCAGCCGGCTGGTGTTTCCATGGGAGAGGTCGGGATGGGTTCATCTTTACTCGGCGCCGATTGCCGGGGGCGACGCGCTGGAGCTGACGCCGGGCGATTTCGAAGTCGAGCATGTTGCGTTGAGCCCGAACGGGCGTGAAATAATCTTTTCCTCGAATCAGCGCGATGTCGACCGCCGGCATCTCTGGCGCGTTGCGGTGGATCGCGCGAATCCCGCGCCGGTGACTAGTGGCGAAGGGATCGAGTGGTCGCCGGTCGTCACCAGCGACCGGGAGGCGATCGCATTTTTCCGGTCTGATGCCCGCATGCCGGCCCGCGCAGCCATCACCGTGGGCGCCGCAAGTCCCAAAGACCTGGCGCCGGACGCGATGCCGGCGGACTTTCCCGCAAACGATCTTGTGGCGCCGCAGCCGGTCATGATCTCTGCCGCCGACGGCATGGCGATCCACGGGCAAATTTTCCTGCCGCGCAATATGGAGGCGGGCGCCAGGCGACCGGCCGTAGTCTTCTTTCACGGAGGCTCGCGCCGGCAGATGCTGCTGGGCTGGCACTACATGTTTTATTACAGCAACGCGTATGCCATGAACCAGTACCTCGCCAGCCAGGGATTCATCGTGCTTTCGGTCAACTACCGCAGCGGCATCGGCTATGGCCTCGATTTTCGCGAAGCCCTCGACTACGGCGCCACCGGTGCGAGCGAATTTAATGACGTGATCGGCGCGGGCCTCTACCTGCGCAACCGGCCGGACGTGGACCCATCGCGCATCGGCTTGTGGGGCGGCTCATATGGCGGATATCTCACCGCGCTCGGTCTGGCTCGCGCATCGGACCTGTTCTCGGCGGGCGTCGATTTTCATGGTGTCCACGATTGGAACGTGGTGATCCGCAATTTCGCGCCATCGTACGATCCCGAGAAAGCTCGCGACGCCGCGCGCGTGGCTTTTGAATCGTCGCCCATGGCTTCGGTGAAACAGTGGCGCTCTCCGGTACTGCTGATTCACGGAGATGACGATCGCAATGTGCCGTTCAGCGAAACCGTCACGCTGGTCGAGGCTTTGCGCAAACAAGGTGTCGAGTTCGAGCAACTTATTTTCCCCGACGAGGTCCACGATTTCCTGACTCACTCACGGTGGCTCGACGCTTACCACGCGGCCGTCGATTTCCTGCGGCGGCATCTGATGAAGAAGGGCTGACCGTCTGATCGAGCGGTACCACGGCCGACTCTTTTGACGTGGAAAGGACGATGGTGGTTCGCGTCCTCACCACTCCGGGCAGGCCCTTCAGAGAAGTGCTCAAAATCTCATCCAGATGCAGCGGACTTCTGGTGCGCACCTTGAGCAGGTAATCGTCCTCGCCCGCGACATGGTGACATTCCGCAATTTCAGGCATGGACTGGACTGCGGCGAGAAAGCGCGCGCGATGCTTCGGCCGCTCGAGCCCAACGGCCACAAAAGCCGTGAGCGGGTATCCGGCTGCGGCGGGATCGATCAGGGCGGCATATCCTCGGATCACACCCCGCTCCTCGAGGCGCCGCACACGGTCGGCCGCGGCCGGGGCCGAGAGACCGAGGTGCTCCGCCAGTTCGGACCAGGTCGCCCGGCCTCGCTGCATCAGTAGCTGCAAGACTTTATAATCCAATGAATATTGCATATTTACCTTAGTAAAAGTATACTAAATCTCTTGACTGCAAATGATTGTAAATATGATTTTCTGGTGAGCGATGTGGCGCTGAGTGTATTCCTTCAGGCGTTCGAGCAGGGCACGTGGCCCAAATCGGCCTGGAATCACGCCGCCCATCTGGCGGTGGGGAGTTGCTACCTGCTTGCGTATTCCGAACAGGAAGCGACCGACCGCATTCGCCGCGGCATACGGCACTATAACGAGTGCGCCGGAATTGTGAACAGCGATCACAGCGGTTATCACGAAACCCTGACGCAATTCTGGCTGCGTGTACTTAAATCACGCCTGCGGCAGATGCCGCCGGACCAGCCGAGAGTTACGGTCGTGAAAATCCTGGTCGAGGAACTTGCGGCCAGTCGCGATGTGTTTCGCGAGTACTATACATTCGATTTGGTCCGCTCCACCGAAGCTCGCCGCAACTGGATTCCGCCGGATGTGAAACCGCTGCCGTGAGCGTCACTTCTGCAGGAAGAAATTCCCCACGAACATAGCGTCGATACCCGAAGAGTAAAAGCTGCGCACGGCATCGCGCGGCGTGCACACCAGCGGCTCACCAAACAGATTGAAGGAAGTATTGTAGAGCACCGGCAGCCCGCTTTTCTTACCGGCGGCGTGCAGCAGCTTCCAGTAAAGCGGATTGTCCTGTTCGGAAACAACGTGCACGCGGATCAGATCGCCCGCCAGAATCGCGCTTTCGAAACACTTCCGGTACTGTTCCCTAACGCGGCCCACCGTCGCGAGATAGCGTGCATTCGGTCCTACTTCGAAGAACTCGGGCGCCAGCTCGGCCGGCACGGATGCGGCAAATTTGCGGAATGACTCGCGATGCTTGATGTAGTTGTTAAGGTTCTCGGCCGCAAACGGGTCGACCGGTGAAGCCAGGATGCTGCGGTTACCTAGCGCGCGCGGGCCGAACTCCATGCGGCCATGCATCCACGCTACGATCTTGTTCTCGCTCAGCCGGGCTACGGCAGCATCGATCAGCTCGTCCGACGTCAGCAGATAACGAAACCGCAGTTTGCAGTTCTCGAGCACCTGCTTGATCTGTTCGGCCGTGTAGCTGGGCCCGAGACACAGGTTGCCGAGGGAAACGCGCTGCGGCTGGCGATAAAGGCTGTGCCATGCCTCGAGCACCGCACCGAGCGCCGTTCCAGCGTTGCCGGCGGCGGGCTGAACGAACACATTCGAAAACTTTCCGGAAAATTCCAGCGCCTCGACGAGCAATGCGTTGAGCCCGAGACCACCCGCGACGCACAGATTGCCGTTTTCTCCGGCCATGGCAATCACCATCGTCTCGATGGCACCTTGCAGACCCGCGGCAACGGCGGCACGCTCCCGCGCCGGAATGTCGGCTCGATCGGGAAGTCCGATGCGTGTGAAAAACTTTGCACTGAAGCCGCCGCCGGTCATGCGTTCCGCATCGAAGTACGAACGATCCAGGCGCGGCCAGTCACCCGAGTCGCACTGCGTCATTTCCAGAAAAACATCGCGGTACCGGTCCTCTCCAGAGGCGGAAAACCACTGCACTTTGTGCTCGTCGGCATTGGAGTTGAAGCCCAGAAGCTCCGTCACCCGGCCGTACAATTCGCCCAGCGAATCCGCCGAGTACATTTCCTTCTCGAGCGACAGTTGATTCTCCGCGCCCCGCCAGCGCGAACCACAGCGAAAATCTCCGCGCCGGTCGAGAACCAGCACCCTGGCTTCGTCGAAAGGAGACAGATAGAACGCCGACGCGGCGTGCGCCCGATGATGATCGATCAGCGCCATGCGGCTGTTGGGGAAGCGCGACCGCAACTTCAGATGCAGGCCGCCTTCGGGCGAAGCCGGGATGGGCCGCGCCACGGACACGCAATCCACCTGATCGGCGCGCACGCGAGCGAGATCGAGGCACATGGCGATCGATTCATCGGGAAGCTCGCCCTGCCGTCCCTGCGCGCGCCGCGTCAGCTTCGATTCTTCCACCGCCGCCGCCAGGCGCCCGTCGATCAGAATCGCGCTGGCAGCGTCGCCCAGGACGCCTCCGATTCCTAAGATGATCATGCTTTGTCCCGCTGCGATTTCTCGATCTTAGCCCACGTGTCGCGCAGCGCCACCGTCCGGTTGAACACCGGTTTCTGCCCGGTGGAATCTCGATCCGCCGAGAAATAGCCCAGCCGCTCGAACTGATAGCGGCTGCCTGGCGGCGTTCCACGAAGACTCGGTTCGAGCTTGCTGCCGGTCAGAACCTCGAGCGAGTTCGGGTTCAGGTTGGCGGTGAAGTCCTTGCCTTCGGGTGCGTCGTTCGGATTTTCGACGCGAAACAGGTTGTCGTACAAACGCACTTCCGCATCCACGGCGTGCGCCCCCGAAACCCAGTGGATCGTCGATTTCACTTTGCGGCCGTCCGGTGCATTGCCGCCGCGCGTCGCCGGATCGTAGGTGCAGTGGATTTCGACGACTTCGCCGGTCGTGTCATTCTTCACCACGCCGGTGCACGTTACGAAGTAGCCGTAGCGGAGCCGAACTTCGCGGCCGGGAGAAAGCCGGAAATATTGTTTGGGCGGATCCTCACGGAAGTCGTCCTGCTCGATGTACAGCACGCGGGAGAACGGCACCTTCCGGGTTCCCGCAGCGGCATCTTCGGGGTTGTTGACCGCCTCCTGCTCCTCAACCAGATTCTCCGGGTAGTTATCGATCACCAGCCGTAACGGCCGCAGCACGGCCATCGCACGCGGTGCGCGCTTATTCAGATCTTCGCGGATATAGTGTTCCAGCAGCGCCAGCTCGATCGAGCCATTCGTTTTCGACACCCCGATCGCCCGGCAGAAATTGCGAATGGCTTCGGGCGTGTAGCCGCGTCGCCGGATGCCGGTGATGGTCGGCATGCGCGGATCGTCCCATCCGCTGACGTGCTTGTCCTCGACCAGCGTCAGCAGCTTGCGCTTGCTCAGAAGCGTGTACGTGAGATTCAGGCGGTCGAACTCGATCTGTTGCGGATGGTAAATGCCGAGTTGATCGAGATACCAGTCATAGAGCGGCCGGTGATCTTCAAACTCGAGCGTGCAAATCGAATGAGTGACGCCTTCGATCGAATCCGACTGCCCGTGCGCAAAATCGTACATCGGGTAAATCGACCACTGGTTGCCGGTGCGATGGTGCTCGGCATGAAGGATGCGGTACATAACTGGATCGCGCATGTTCAGGTTTGCCGACGCCATGTCGATCTTCGCCCGCAGGGTACGCGACCCATCCGGAAACTCGCCCGCGCGCATACGTTCGAACAGGCTCAGGTTTTCCTCGATGGAACGATTCCGGTAAGGGCTCTCGCGGCCGGGCTCGGTCAGCGTGCCGCGATACTCGCGCACCTGGTCGGCCGTCAGATCGCAAACATAAGCCTTGCCGGACTTGATGAGCTGGACCGCCCATTCGTAGAGTTGACCAAAATAGTCGGATGCGTAGAAGAGCCGGCCTTCCCAATCGCCACCAAGCCAGCGGACGTCCTCGATGATCGAGTCGACGTACTCGGTCTCCTCCTTGCTCGGGTTCGTATCATCAAAACGCAGATTGCATTTTCCACCGAACTCGGCCGCGAGCCCGAAGTTCAGGTTGATCGACTTCGCATGGCCGATGTGCAGGTAGCCGTTCGGCTCAGGTGGAAACCGCGTGTGCACGCGCCCGCCGTACTTGTTCGTCTTGAGGTCCTCGAGGATAATCTCGCGAACAAAGTTCGATGCGCCGCTCGCCGAATCGGCAGTGCCGTTCGAACTATCCGGCTTCTTGCCGGCCAGATCCGGATTTGACGTTTTCATATCTCTTCTCAGGTTACAGATAGCGTGGCTCTCGAGGCTATTGCAGTTTTTGGATGGCCTGCGCGATCCGCTTCAGACAAACATCCCGGCCCAGCACAACAAGTGTTTCAAACAGCGGCGGGGCATTTTTGCGGCCGCACACCGCGACGCGAATGGGCTGAAACATCTGCCCGGCTTTGATCCCCAGGCTGGCCGATTCGGCCCGCAGCGCCTCATCAAGCGCCTGGTGGTTGAAATCGGTTTTCGCCAGGACTTCCCCGGCCCTCTCTAACACGCGCAGCGCCATCGCCCTGTCGCCTTTCTGCGGGATGAGTTCCGAAGCATCATACGGCGGCAGTTCATCCACAAAAAAGAAATCGGCCGCGGAAACAACGTCGCCGAGCAGCTTGATCCGTTCCTGGATCAACGGCGTGACCGCCAGCATCTTGCCGGCTTCCACACGAAAACCGGCGGAAGAGACAAAAGGCGTCAACCGCTCGGCCAGTTCCTCGGCCGGCATCGCGTAAATGTACTGCGAGTTGAGCCAGACGGCTTTCGAATCGAACGGGTCCGCCTCGGTAAAGTTGACCACGGCGTTCGATTTGTTGATGCCCTCGAAGGAAAACGCGTCGATCAGTTCCTGGCGCGACAATTTTTCCCGATCATCCTTGGGAGACCAGCCTAACAGGCACAGAAAATTGATGAATGCCTGCGGCAGGAAGCCGGCGTCGCGATAGGTGGTCACGCTGACCACCGGCCCGTGCCGCCGCTTGGAAAGTTTCGTCCCGTCGGGCGCGACCAGCAGCGGCAGGTGCGCGAACTGCGGCAGAGCGGCGCCCGCGGCTTCGAGGATCAGGATGTGCTTGAACGTGTTGGTGAGATGATCCTGGCCGCGGATGATGTGGCTGATCCGCAGATCCGCGTCGTCGGCGCAGGACGCCAGGTGATAGGTCGGCGTGCCGTCGCTGCGGAGCAGCGCAAAATCTTCGATGTCGGCGGTGGATTTGGATTGCTCGCCATAGACGCTGTCGCAGAAGCGAATGTCGCGCACGGGTTCGCGCGGAACGCGATAGCGCACCACGAACCGCTCACCGGCGGCAGCACGCCGGTCGCTTTCCTCACGCGATAACTCACGCATCCCTGGATTGAACAGCCATGCGGCGCCCGCTCGAGATTTTTCGCCGTCGTCACCCTGGGCCGGCGTAAAATCGCGATACGCGAGATCCTTCTGAAGGATGGCGTCCGAAATCTGCCTGTGCAACGCCAGGCGCTCGGATTGACGATACTGCTCATCCCAATCCAAATCGAGCCACGCGAGCCCCTCGAAGATGGAGTTCAGCGAAGCTTCGGTGTTGCGCTCGATATCGGTATCGTCAATTCGCAGGATCATCTTCCCATGGTTTCGCCGCGCATAAAGCCAGTTGAAAATATACGTGCGTGCGCTACCGATGTGGAGAAATCCGGTCGGAGACGGTGCAAACCGGACGCGGAGCATTAAAATGCCAGTATAACAAGGCGGTCTGCCGCGGTTGTTGCTCTCGGCCGTTCAGAGTTATCCTACGGTTCGCAAATTTCACGCAAGCTCAGGACGAACACATGCCATCACTCGTGGGGAAAGTTGCTCTTGTCGCGGGCGGAACTCGCGGAGCGGGACGCGGAATCGCGGTCGAACTGGGCGCGGCAGGTGCGACGGTCTATGTGACGGGCCGCACCACCCGAAGCCAGAAGTCCGAGTATGGCCGCCCGGAGACAATCGAGGAAACCGCGGCGCTGGTCACCGAAAACGGCGGTGAAGGGGTTTGGGTTCGCGTCGATCATCTTGTCCCGAACGAGGTCGAAGCGCTGGCCGCCCGGATTCGAACTGAACGCGGAAGGCTCGACATTCTGGTAAATGACATCTGGGGCGGCGAACATCTGTTCGAGTGGAACAAGTCCGTTTGGGAGCACAATCTGGAGAATGGGTTGCGATTGTTGCGGCTGGCAGTCGAGACGCATCTGATTACGGCGCACCACGCTCTCCCATTGATGATCGCGAATCCCGGCGGCCTCCTGGTAGAGGTGACCGATGGCACGGCGGAATATAATGCGGACCACTACCGACTGTCGGTGTTCTACGATCTGGCGAAACTCGCCGCCATACGCATGGCGTGGGCGCACGCCAAGGATCTTGCGCGCTATGGCGCCACGGCGGTTTCCATTACGCCGGGGTGGATGCGCTCTGAGATGATGCTCAACAATTATGGCGTTACTGAAGAGAACTGGCGCGACGCCATCGCCAAGTCGCCGCACTTTGTGATTTCCGAGTCACCGCGTTTTGTTGGACGCGCTGTCGTCGCGCTCGCCGCCGACCCGGAACGAGCCCGCTGGACCGGACAATCCCTTTCCAGCGGCGGCTTGGCGAAGGTCTATGGCTTCACCGATCTCGACGGATCGCAACCGGATTGCTGGCGCTATATTCGGGAAGTTCAGGAAGCCGGCAAATCGGCAGACGCGACCGGCTACCGATAGGTCTGTCTCGCTAGGGCGCACGCCGCGGCGCCGGTTCGAATCCGGCTCGATCGATCAGTTGCCACGAGTTTCGCCCGCGCAAAAACTGCCAGAGCCCCTGCACGCGCCAAATGGTATTCAGTGGACGGTATGGAAAATATTCGATGAAACACAGGCCGACCAGCCGAAACAGATCGCGCCAGTCGTTATAACGGTGGTAGGCCATCTCTTCCATCAGGACCGATCCAATCGAGATCATCACGCTGAGCAAATAGCCCATAACGAAGAACATCACAAGAAATGACTTGCTCAGCAGCCCCATCAGACCGGCCAGCAGCAGGAGCATCCAGCCGGCGACCTCGGCCACCGGCGCCAGCAGCTCAAACACCCATTGATACGGGATAGCCAGAAGTCCGATCCTGCCGTACCGCGGATTCAGCAGCATGTCCCGGTTCTGCCACAACACGTCCGCCAGCCCGTTCTGCCACCGGGCCCGCTGGCGGCCGAGCGACTTCAGCGTCGACGGCACCTCGGTCCAACACACCGGGTCGGGCACGAAGGCGATCCGGTAATTCTGCTTCTTGTTTCTCAGGTGACGATGGAGACGTACGATCAGATCCATATCCTCGCCAATGGCTGACGTCCGGAAACCTCCGATCTGCCGGCAAAGATCGCGGCGGAAAACACCGAAAGCTCCCGAAATGATCAACAACATCTTCAGACGGGCCCACCCCTGCCTGCCGATGAGAAACGACCGCAGATACTCGAGGACTTGAAGCGCTTCGAGCGGCCGGCGCGGCAGACGCACGTTCTTGATTTCACCGTTTTCAATAACCGAACCGTTGGCGGCGCGCACGATTCCGCCGCTGGCCACAATTCCGCCGTCATCGGCGAGCGCCGGGGCCATGATCCGCAGCAGCGCGTCCCGTTCGAGGACCGCATCGGCGTCAATCGCACAAACGAATGGTGAGGAGGCCGCATTCAAGGCGGCGTTCAATGCGTCGGCTTTTCGTCCGCTCGATTCCTTGTCCAACACCAGAAGCCTCGGCTCGGCGAGACTCATGTAGATGCCCCGCACCGGCCGGGTAGCGATTTCGGAAACCCGCAGCATATCGGTCTCCAGCAGATCGAAGTGCTTTCGCAACTCGGCGAGTGTATTGTCCGTCGAGCCATCGTTGACCACGATCACCTCGATCTCGGGATAATCGAGCCGCAGAAGCGACGTTACGGAACTGACAATGTTCTTCTCCTCGTTGCGCGCGGGCACCAGAATGGAAATCGGCGGCGTGGAGGGCGAAAGCCGCAGACGTTCATGCCACAAAGTTCCCATC
>Ga0070696_100001810_pt1 | contig 14033 bp, 10 predicted proteins | sample KBSK1253metaG_FD_65474 | JGI IMG/M metagenome (GOLD analysis project Ga0070696, IMG submission 65474) | Corn, switchgrass and miscanthus rhizosphere microbial communities from Kellogg Biological Station, Michigan, USA - KBS K1-25-3 metaG | ecosystem: Host-associated > Plants > Roots >... | reverse complement strand
ATCGCCGACTCCAAATCCCTGGCGGCTTCCGCCCTATTGCGCGCGACCAATGACTTCAATCCATCCCATCCTTCGCCGGCGGCAGTGGCTTTTCCGGCAAGCAGGGTCGAGATGGTATGCTGCGCGACATCCGCTTCTCGAACGGAGTCGAGGGCGTGCGCCAGTTCCCGCAACGTGCGCGCGTAGCGTCGGAGTGCGGCAGGCTTCATGTTCCGCTTAAAGGCGCGTAGCACTGCCCGCAATCGACGCGCTGCAGTGCGCGTACTGCGCACGGTATCCGGTGTGATCGCCAGCGACAGCCTTTCCAGATGCCCATCGAGGGACTGTTGTAAATGTCGGATGGCCATACGCAGGGACGCGGTCACTGTAACCTCAGATGCCGGACCTTCTGTCGAATTCCGGTGAGACATTGTGCGCCCCGTGCGGATCGGTGCTTTTGTGCGGGCAATGCTACTCGCGGCCGTGGAAATGTTCATCGTGAGCGGCACCTGTTTTCGCCCGCCGGACGAGCAGTCGATCTGCGTCGTTTCACATTGATTTGCGCGTTATACGTATATCGTCCCTGCCGGCGATGGTGCAATGTTGCTTCGTGCCATTCGGGGTGTGTACCGGGCCGTCGCGTGAAAGAAACCAGGCAAAAATTTCGGACAGACAACACCTGGGTGCGCGCGCCTGTAGTCATCTCGGCGTCGCACTTTGATTGGCCCGCTTGGCTGCTTATCCAATGTCCATGTCATCGGGCCGCCACGAGGAGCCAATCAGGTGGAATTATCGGCGGCGGACGCACTTGCGTTGGGCATTGACACACCCATACGCAAGTCGGGCGATCTCGACGGAACGCCGGGCATTCTCATCGAGGGCCCCAGATCGCGCGTACTGCTCGAGCGGGGAGTGATCCGCGCACTGCGTCATGTTCACATGAGTCCCAGCGATGCCGATGCCCTTGGACTAAAGGACGAGGATTACGTTGCGGCGGCTACCGAGCGCCACACCCGGCGAATTCTGTTTCGGGATGTACTCGTGCGCGTATCCGCCGACCTGATTGCCCTACGTGGGCACGAGTACCGCCGCCCCTTGAATACGGCCGTCCCTCAGGTCGCTCAGCGCTTGATTCGCTGCATGCAGCGGATACCGCGCCGTTGATGTGCGTAGCTGGGACTGGACGGCCACCGGCAAAAACTCAGCCGCATCGCGCCGCGTGAGATTGGCGACCGACACGAGATGCCGTTCTTCCCACAACAGGCGGTAAGGAAACGACGGTATGTCGCTCATATGAATGCCGCCGCAGACCACTGTTCCCCCTTTCTTCACGGCGTTGAGCGCCATGGGCACCAATTCGCCGGCGGGCGCAAATATGATCGCAGCATCCAAAGACCTGGGCGGCGCGTCCTCGGAGGCACCCGCCCAAACGGCGCCGAGTGAGCGCGCGAAGATCTGTGCGGCCCGATCGCCCTTGCGTGTGAACGCGAAGACCTCTCGACCCTGCCACCGGCATACTTGCGCGATGACATGGGCCGCGGCGCCAAAGCCGTATAGACCGATCGCTTCAGCGTCTCCAGCCGCGACCAACGAGCGCCAGCCGATCAAACCCGCGCAAAGCAGAGGTGCCGCACCAATCGGATCTGAAAATGCACCCAGAGGAATGGTAAACGCGGCATCCGCAACGACGTGCGTGGCGAATCCGCCGTCTCGATCGTATCCGGTAAACGTCGGGTTATCGCAGAGATTCTCGCGGCCCGACAGGCAGTACTCGCAATGCTCACAGGTCTTTCCCAACCAAGGAACGCCCACCCGCTGCCCGACCAGCGATGCGCCCGCTCCCGGGCCCAGCTCTTCGACGACACCGACAATCTCGTGCCCGGGAATGATGGGATGACGAATATGCGGCAATTCGCCGTCGATGACGTGCAAATCCGTCCGGCACACCGCACAGGCCTCGACGCGGATCCGAATCTCGCCAACCCCGGGCACGGGGTCCGGGCGCTCCTCCAGAGTGAGTGGCGCGCCTCGAGCGCGTAGTACCATGGCCTTCATCGCAGTGCGCCCGCCGGATGCTGGGCCCTACGTCCCGCTGAGCTCGGCAATTGCCGAGAGGAGCGCCTTGGTATCAACCGGTTTGTTCAGAAATCGGCAACGGGGAATCGACGTCTTGACGACCCGCATCATGCACGTCAAGTCACCGCTCAGCAGGATGGCCGGGACATCGCGACCTTGTAGGGCGCGCAGTTGCTGAAGAACGTCGAGTCCGTTGCGTTTTCCATCCAGGTGATAATCGCTGATAAAGACATCGCCCGGCCGCATGTCGAACAACAGGCTGTCGGCATCTGCAACGGTCGCCGCCGTACGCGTCTCAAAGCCTTCGAGGGTCAGGAACAACTCCATCGCCCGCCGCACGCTGTCATTGTCCTCCAGCAGCACCAACCGGCATCGGGACTGTCCGTTTGACGTTGTAACATAACCCCCATCGCTCGCCGGCGCCACCGGTTCCAACAGCAGCCGATGCCGTGGTATGCGCACGCTGACGCAGGTACCCTCACCGAGCGTCGAGGCAACCGCAACCGAATAGCCCAGTAGCCGGGACACCTCGCGAACAATGGCGAGACCCAGGCCGACGCCCAGCCGCTCCGTTCCCTGCGGACCGATCTGATAGTATTCGTCGAAAATCCGTTCTAGTTTGTCCGCCGGAATGCCCACGCCTGAATCCTCTATCTTGAGCACCAGCGCCACAGGGTCGAATTCCAGAGAAATTTTCACAAAGCCCTGCTTGGTGTACTTGAGCGCGTTGCCGATTAGATTCTGCAAAAGTTGCGTGAACAGCGTGCGGTCGGTGGAAATCACGATCTGCGTGTCCGCAAACCTCAACCGTAGATTTTTCGCTGCGGCAGCCGCTTCGAACTCGCGGGCAAGATCCGAGAATGACGCGGCCAGGCTCACCGGTGACAGTTGAGGGTCGACAGCACCGGATTCCAGGCGACCGATATCCAGCAATGCATTGATCAGCCGGGTCGCACTGTCGATGGCCGCTTCCTGATGGCGCACGAGATCGCTCAGATCCGGAGAGTGAACCGTCAGCTTCCGCATCGAAGCGTTAATCAGGCGAATGGCCTGCAAAGGTTGGCGCAAATCGTGACTCGCCGTGGCTAGAACGCGGCTCTTGGCACGATTGGCCCGATCCGCGTCCTCCCGCGCCACCACCAGTGCGTCGCTGATCGCGCGACGCTCGGTCATGTCGCGTACCGCGGCGGCTACAAAACTTTGATCGCCGTCCTTAAACGGCGAGAGGCGTATCCCTGCCGGGAATTCGGAACCGTCGGCACGGCGCGCGAACAAGTCGCTGATCCGGGCACCCATCTCGCGGCTGGCCGGCTGGCGCATAAAGCCCGACATGTGCGCACCATGACGCGTGTGGAATCGCTCCGGGATCAGCACTTTGAGCGGCTGGCCGACGAGCTGATCGGGCCGGTAGCCGAACAAGGTGCTGGAGGTCTGGTTGGAAAACTGAATAATGCCCTGCGCATCCACGACAAGCAGCGCATCAGGCGAGAATTCCAGCAACCGTAGGGCAATCGAGCTGATTTCAGCCATTACAGACCTTATGCAGGCGCCGGGAGAGGACAACCTCAAATGTCCTCGAAACCAGAATGTTTACAATAACATATTTACATACCCCGGATTCGGCGGTCAGGTATCCGCGCGCGTCATCCGACGTAAGGCTCGGGCGCAGGGTACCACTGCCGAGGTAGCCGGCTATTTGGGCGGCGCAGCGTGCGGATCAGCCGCGAGATCGCGGCTTTTCTATACCGCAGCCCTCATATCGACTCGAGATAGGCGACGAGAGCTTGCATCTGATCTCTGGTCAGATCTTTGATTACGCCGTGCATGACTGGCGCAGTACGAAGCGCGCTTTGAATCACGAGCATCTGTTTGAGCAGATAGGGCGCATGTTGTCCGGCCAACCGTGGAAATGTCGCCATCCCCGCGGCATGTGCGCCGTGACACGATGCGCAGGGCGGAATCTGCCGCGCCGGGACCCCTTCTTCGAACAAGTGCTTCCCCTGTGCGATCAGCGCAGAACTTCCGCCCCGACCCGGCGCTGCCGGCTGGGCGGCAAAATAGCCGGCCAGCGCACTGATCGTGGCATCGCTCAGCGGCGATGCCATGCCCCACATGTATGCCTGGGCGTCCGGATCCGCACGCGTTTGGTCTTTGAATGCCTTCAGCTGCAATTCGATGTACGACGCCTGCTGCGCCGCCAAGTTCGGAAATGTCGGCGACACACTGCGGCCGTTGACGCCATGGCACGTACCACAGGTTTCGATGGTCTTGTGTAGAGCCGCCTTCTGACCGTCAGTCATGTCACCGGCAGCGACATCTGCACCATAGGCAACGCCGCTGATGAAACTCCATGTGCTCAACGCAAGGGCAACCATGTGGTTTGACTTCATCATCTTTTCGCTCGCTCCCTACGGTTCGACCTAGAAATTCAGCCACACCAATAAATACATGGTGTTGTTATTCCCGGCGTTGCGCCCGGAGCCGTCATAGTTGGTGCTTTGACCGTTGAACTTCTGATAGCCGATGTATTGCGCCTGCAGTTTCGTATTGAGCCACGGCAAGTAGTTCACCTCGAGCACGTAGCCGGTGGTATCAGGACTATTATTCGCGCTGCCCGTGACCGTCGCCGGAGCGTAGAGGAGCGCATCGGCACTTCCCCTGGTACTGAAGTATCCAACTGTGCCGCCGATCCGCCGCTGGTAATAGTATTCACCCGCCAACTTGAGCGTCTTGAGGCTGTTGTGCGTGTTTGCAGCAAATCCATCGAGGGCGCTGGCGTTGAGTGTTTGGTGCTCGCTGATGTACGTCCCCAGGAAAGTTGCCAAATGGTCCTCGCCGATGAACTGGTACTGAACATCCAGGGCGGTATCCCTGAATTTGTCGGTGACACCCGCCAGCGCCGTTCCGTTTCCCGGGTGAACGTTTGCATCCAAGCCGAAGGCGCCCACGGACAGGGAATTGCGGTCCCAGCGTCGCTCGTAGGCCAATCGCCAATAGGGCGCTGATCCCTGCACCACGTTGGCTTGCGTACTGTCCAATGGGTGCGCGCCCCCCGGTATGGCGGAGGTGTAATCGCTGATCTCGGCATAAAAGTGGTCGTCCAACCACACATACACACCGAGGCCGCCCACGGACTGGCCAAAACCGCCAGCCCCGTTATCGACCTTCGCCGACGTGGACGACCCGGGCGCGGAACTGCTGGCGGCATACGGGAAACCCCAGGCGGGTGTGGTGTTCCAAACATCTTGCACCGTGGGGTTATTGTTGAGCGTAATCCCGACGATCATGTCGTGACCATTGTCGTTCGCGCCGCCGAACGACCAATGGTGGGCGTAGCGAATGTCGGTGTTATCAAATCCGAAGTGGTCTCCGATACCATCGTAGGTTAGTTGAACGAACGCACCTAGACCATCGGCGATCTTGCCGGCATAGAAGAAGCTCACTTGTTGAGGAAAGGCCAGGTCGCCGTCCTTTGCCAGCGCGCCGGTGAGACCACTGTCCGGCAGCGCGGTGCTCGTATGGGTATAGGATATCTGAGCCATTAAACTGATGGGAGGCAGAGAATTGAGAGCTAGAGTTTGACGAGCGGACGTGTCGATGCCGGTGACCTGCTTGATGTTGTCGAGTACGTAGCCGTTCAACTTGAACTCGCGCCCGAACGGCGTCAGCTCCGGAAATACCGTATGGCAGGCGGCACATGCCATACCCGTCTGCCGCGCAAAGCTTGGAACGGCCCAGCTGGGACTGGTTATACCGGCGCATAGGGCAAACCCGAGCCATTGGAGGAGCGTCCTGCAAGACCATGTGCATGGCGTCGGCGTCATTGTTATATCCCCTGTTTCTGCGAAAGCCGCGTTGCAACTCGGTTTCCTCGAATCAGACGCGGCGTACTCGTTCCCTGGGGAGAACCATAATCGCAGCACGCCCCCGATTTGAATAAGGGAATTCGCGTATGACCTGAGAGGCTTGCTCGATCCGCACACGATTCCATCGGTTTGGCGAAGAGCGATTGCGGTCATTACGTATTGCCGGCGTTCCGTCATGACCAGACGATGCGCGCCGTACGTCCTCGCGTAAATTTCAGGGAACTCGTGTGCCAGAAAAAGAAACGTATAACGACGAGATCGTTCGGTTATTTTTATTGGGAGCCGCCGTCTGGGGCATTATCGGCATGTCCGTTGGCGTGTACATTGCGGCGGAACTGGCGTGGCCGGCGCTGAATTTCGATATTCCATGGCTCACCTTCAGCAGGCTTCGCCCGGATCACGCGTTCGGCGTCATATTCGCGTTAGGTGGATCCGCCTCGATGGGCACCTGTTACTACGTCGTGCAACGCACGGGGCACGCGCGTCTCGCGCTCGGCAATCTCGCGACATTCACCTTTCTTTCTCGGCATGATGTATTACTTCGTGCCGCGGCAGGCGAAACAATCGCTGTGGAGCTGCCGGTTCTCAATATGGGCCGGCGCGCACGGCCTGCTGACCTTCAACGGCTCCTGGTGTTTCTGGCACGGCTATTTGCGGCGGTGCATCATCGAGCGTACCCTGCCAGCAGCGTATGTACGGCGCGGCTTTGACACTTCAGTGTCCAGACACTCCGCGTTTGACCTGATAGCTTCCGCCTGAGTTCATAAAGAGCAGAGGGAACCCGTCATGACCACGATTTCGGCCACGCCCGCAAGCAACGCGATCGTCAATCCTGTGGACGAGAGGCCGCTGTCACCCTGGTGGTTGCGCGCCATCGTGATCGTAATGGTACTTGGCTTCACTGTGCTGATTGCGATCACCGCCCTCGCCTACCAGAATGCGCCACCGATTCCGCACATAGTTGCCGATCCGCAAGGCACGCCTCTGTTCACCGACGCCGACGTCGGCGACGGCCAGGCGGTGTTCCTGAAATACGGATTGATGGATAACGGCAGCATCTGGGGTCACGGCGCCTATCTTGGCCCGGATTATTCGGCGGAAGCGTTGCACCGGATGGGACAGGATACCGCCGCGGCGCTGGCGCAGACGCAATTCGGCAAGCCGCTCGCGCAACTGGACCCGATGCAGCGCGCCGGGCTGCAAGCCGAAGTTGCGCTGGTGCTGAAAACCAATCGCTACGATCCCGCCAGTAGAACGCTGACACTGACTGCAGCGCAAGCGCAGGCGTGGCGGCAGCAGATCGGCTACTGGACCGACTACTTCAAGCATCCCGCCGGCAACGGGGGGTTGAAACCGAACTTGATAAGCGATCCGGTCGAACTACGTCAGTTCACCGCGTTCGTGACTTGGGCGGCATGGGCGTCGGTGGCAAATCGGCCCGGCCAGAATCATTCCTATACCAACAACTTTCCGTACGATCCCAGCGTTGGCAATGTCCCGATCCCCGGCGCACTTCTGTGGAGCGCCTTGAGCTTGCTGGTGTTGCTGGCCGGTATCGCCACGGTGCTCCTGGCATTTGGAAAATTCGACTATCTGGGTTGGATCAGTCGCGGCCATGTCATTCGCCCCTACGTGCGGCCCGGCGAAGGCGGCCCCGGTCAACGCGCGCTCGTCAAGTTCTATGTCCTCGTCGCGCTGGTGTTTCTGTTCCAGACCCTGGTGGGCGGCGCCACCGCGCACTATCGAGCCGATCCAGGCAGCTTCTACGGATTCCAACTCGAGACAATTTTTCCGAGCAATCTGCTGCGTACCTGGCATCTGCAGAGCGCCATCATGTGGATCGCCACCTCATACGTGGCCGCTGCGCTGTTTCTTGGCTGCACCCTGCGCCGCGACGAGCCGCGCGATCTTGCGGTGTGGACGCACCTGTTGTTCGTCGCGTTCGTCGCGGTGATCGGCGGCAGTTTGCTCGGCGAATGGGCCGGCATCTCGCAAGTGCTTGGCCGCTGGTGGTTCTGGATCGGCAACCAAGGTTGGGAATACCTGGAGCTGGGCCGCATCTGGCAATATCTGCTGGCAATAGGCTTACTGGTTTGGTTTGCCATGCTTTGGTGGGTGGCGCGTCCCAGCAAGGTGGACAACGTCGAAGCGCGGCCGATCGTATGGATGTTTTTTGTCGCCGCTCTGTCCATCCCGTTGTTCTACCTCCCGGCGCTGTTCTTCGGCGCGAAGACCAATTACACCGTAGTCGACACCTGGCGGTTCTGGATCATCCATCTGTGGGTAGAGGGCTTCTTCGAGTTCTTCGCGACTACGATAGTGGCGCTGGCTCTGTACCAGCTTGGGTTAGCCCGGCGCAATACGGCGTTGCGGGTGATCTATCTGGACGCGATCCTGTACTTCCTCGGCGGACTGATCGGTACCGGCCATCATTGGTACTTCACGGGGCAGACCGGCTTCAACATGGCGATGTCGGCGCTGTTCTCCGTGCTGGAAGTGGTGCCGCTGACTTTGCTGACGCTGGACGCCTGGGATTTCGTGCGCACGACGCGCAGCGAGGGCGAAGAGGCGGGCAAGCCGGTGGCGATCCCGCACAAATGGACATTTTACTTTCTAATGGCGGTCGGCTTCTGGAACTTCGTCGGCGCCGGCATGTTCGGATTCCTGATCAATCTTCCGATCGTCAGTTACTACGAAGTCGGCACGCAATTGACCCCCAACCACGGACATGCCTCGATGATGGGTGTGTTCGGCATGCTGGCGATTGCGCTAATGGTGTTCGTGCTGCGTCAAACCAGCGACGACGCGCGCTGGGCGAGCATGGAAAAATACGTCAAGACCGCTTTTTTCGGCACCAACATCGGCTTGGCAATGATGCTGATGTTTAGTCTGTTTCCCAGCGGTGTGCTGCAGGTCTGGGACGTCGTGCAGCACGGCTACTGGCATGCACGCAGCCTCGATTACATCGGCAGTGGACGTTCGCACCTGATTGAATGGCTGCGCCTGCCAGGCGATCTGGTCTTCATCATCTTTGGCGCGATTCCGCTGGTGATTGCATCGATCAAGGGGTATTGGGGCGTGCGCGCGCACGCCGCGCAGGTCGCCGCCCTCCACGATCAACGGTAACCGACGTCTTCGTACGTGCAACTCCTTATTGCGAAGGATCAACCGTCCAACGACAATGACGCCGGTCTGCTCGAGCCGACAATCACAGACAGCCGCACGATGTTCTAGTGAAGGTTCGTCAACGCGGAATCACGGCGCCGGTGCGTCCGTACCGCGAAGGAGGCCGGATGAATCCAGTCAACCGTATCTTGGTGGTCGTGGATCCGTCGTGGATCCGTCGTGGAACACGGACTGGTATCTGTCACGAGGGTGTCCCGTCCCTTTGTTACTGACGAAAAGCAAGATCTGGAGCCAGTCACCCATCATCATGCCGGCGGTCGATGCGACTCATGTGAACGACGGAGCATCTGCATTGGATGAGCTCATTCTGTCCTGTGCCGCATCGCTGGCAGCACGGCTGCACGGTGATTTGCATGTGGTTCACACGTTCGTGCCGACAGCCTTGGCCAACGCCGTTGTGTCCGGCAAGCGGGTCCTTATGGAGTGACGCGAGAGTTGGAATCGGTGCCATGCGACTTTCTGATCGTTCAACCGCCCGGCAAGATGCAAAGCGTCACGTTGTGATCCTCGACTTGCCTATGCCTCATGGCCGCCCCTGCCGTCCCGCGTAATATTTGAGCGGTGTATGCATTTTTGTTCCACGATCAAACGGATCGGATTCGCAGTGCTGCTCTCGAGCGGCCTCTCGGGCAGCCAGGCGGCACCAATGGAAAGGCACGGCACACGGACCGCGGCGCGCGACGCCGTGCCGCAGGAACCCGGCGCGAGCGCTCCATTCGGACTTTGTGTCGCGGCAGAAGCGGCTCTGGTTCGGTCGGTCTATGACCGTTCCGGATCGACCCTGATATGGAGCGCGCAAGGGCAGGTCTCCGAACAGGGCCGAGAGCTATTACAGATCCTGCGGGCCGCGGAAGTCTTTGGGTTGCGGCCGAGCGACTATGCTGCGGAACCAATAGCCGCGGCGGCGGCTCGGTTGGGAAGTGATTCCTCGGCAGCAGATTTCGCCGGATTCGACCATTCACTCACCTGCGCCGCCGTGCGCCTCATCAGTCATTTACATTATGGCCGCATCGACCCGCGTGCGGCCGGATTCGAACTCCACGCATCGCGTCAGGACTTGGATATTCCGACGGCGGTTGCATCTCTGGCTTCCAGCACCAAGGTGGCAGGCGCCGTATCGGCGGTGGAACCCCGTTTCTATCACTATGCATTGCTCAAGGACGCGCTGTCGCGCTACCGCGCGCTCGCGGCGGATCCGGCGTTGACGCAGCTGCCGGGCCTCGGCGGGCGGACCCTTCACGCCGGGGATACCTATCGCGGCGCGCCCGCACTGCGCGGATTGCTCATGGCGGAGGGTGATCTGACGGGGCCCGTGGGCGGGATCGCGGATACGCGTAATGCTCTGGACTTGCCCTTGGCCGGAGCGCTGAAACTCTTTCAAGCGCGGCACGGCCTCAATGCCGATGGGGCCTTGGGTGCCATGACATTTGCCGCGCTGACCACGCCCATGGCGCAACGAGTGCGCCAAATCGAATTGACCCTCGAGCGCTGGCGGTGGCTGCCGGACTTCCGCACGCCTCCGATCATCGTCAATATTCCCGAATTCCGCCTGTTCGCATTCAGCACGACCGCCGATCGGACCGCGAGCATTTTGCAAATGCCGGTGATCGTGGGACAGGCGTACCCCGGCAAACGTACGCCCATTTTCATCGGCAACTTGACCTCCGTCGTGTTCAGGCCCTATTGGGATGTGCCGCGGAGCATCACGGTGCATGAAATGCTGCCGGCGATCCGCGCTCACTCGGACTATCTGCAGCGAAATCACCTGGAAATCGTCCGAGGCGAGGGCGATCAATCACCGGTGATGACGCCCACGCCGGAGGCGGTCGCAGCCCTGGCCGCAGGCCGTTTGCGGCTGCGCCAGCGACCCGGCGATGACAATGCGTTGGGATTGGTCAAATTCCTGTTTCCGAACTCGCACAACGTGTACATGCATTCCACCCCGGCTCCGCAGCTTTTCTCGGCCTCGCGGCGTGCGTTCAGTCACGGCTGTATCAGGGTCAGTGATCCCACAGCACTGGCCGAATACGTGCTGCGTCATGCCGGCACACTCTGGGACCGTGGGCGAATCGACGCGGCCATGCACGATACGAAGTCCTCGCGCGTCGCACTGCGCGAGCCCATTCAAGTGATGATTCTGTACGGTACGGCCCTGGCTACCGAGAATGGTCCCGTACAATTCTTCGACGATGTTTATGGTCACGACCGCAAGCTCGAGGAATTGCTGGGCTTTCGGCCGGTGCACGGCGCCGCGGGGTCGCCCTAGCGGCCGCCTACGACAAGCGCTGATGAGCTCAGCGACGAACGGAGGGTAGCGTGAGTCAGGTACCGAGCATCGGCCTCAGCACTGCTGAAGCTGCCGCGCGCCTCAGGTCGGACGGCTATAACGAGTTGCCGGCGGCGGAACGGCGCGGCGTAATTCGAATCTTGTTCGAAGTCGTGCGGCAACCGATGTTCGCGCTCCTGATTGCCGGCGGCGTGATCTATCTACTGTTGGGCGATCGCATGGAAGCGATTCTCCTGCTGGCCTTCGCCTCGCTCTCGGTTGTGATTACGATCGTGCAAGAATCGCGCAGCGAACGGGTCTTGGAAGCACTGCGTAATCTCGCAAGTCCGCGGGCAGCCGTGATCCGAGATGGTGATCGGATCCAGATTGCCGGACGCGAGGTCGTTCGTGGCGATGTTCTCGTGATCGGCGAAGGTGATCGGGTGGCGGCCGATGCCGCGCTGTTGGCAACGCAGGACCTCATGCTCGACGAGTCGCTGTTGACCGGCGAGTCGGTTCCCGTGCGTAAACTGGCGCCCACCATCGATGCGGGGGCCGACGCCGCCCGGGCGGTCGCCGGCGGCGAAGACTCGCCGTACGTATTCGCCGGCACGCTGGTCGTGCGCGGCACCGCCCAAGCGCTCGTGCACGCCACCGGGGCGCGTAGTGAAATGGGGAAGATCGGCAAGGATCTTCGTGCCATCGAGACCGAACAGCCGCATCTCCAGCGCCAGATGAGCTGGCTGATCCGTGACTTCGCCATCGTGGGTGCCATTGCCGGAGGACTGACAGTCCTCTTGTTCGGCTTGCTGCGCGGATCGTGGCTGGAAGCCATGCTGGGTGGCATTGCGTTGGGGATGGCGCTGCTGCCCGAGGAATTTCCTCTGGTCATGACGGTGTTCATGGCCATGGGTGCGTGGCGCATTTCGCAAGCGCGAGTCTTGACCCGGCGTGCGGCCGCGATCGAGACGCTGGGTGCCACGACGGTTTTATGTACCGACAAGACGGGGACCCTCACCGAAAATCGCATGACCGTCGTTTCCATGAGCAGCGCCGGCGGCCGTTGGGACAGCGAACCCGGTGGGCCGCTGTCCGAACCGATCAAGACTGTCTTGGAGAGTGCGCTGCTGGCCAGCGCGCGGGAACCCACCGACCCTATGGACGTGGCGGTTCACGCGATGGCGGCACGACATGGTTCGGACCCCCAGTGGACGTCCGCTCGCCCGCTCATACGCGCGTACGGCTTGAGACCCGATCTGTTCGCGGTGGCGAATGTCTTTGCGGGCGAGCCTGGGTGCGCCCGAACGTACGCCAAAGGCGCACTGGAAGCGATTGGCGAGCTCTGCCGATTATCGCCCGACCGGTTCGCCGCGATTCGCGAACAGGTGGAGGATCTCGCAAGCCGGGGGATACGTGTGCTTGGAGTCGCCCGGACATCCGTCATCGGCACCCCGCAAGGGGCACCATTGCCGGAGTCTCCGCGCGGCTTTGACTTTGAATACGTCGGTTTGATCGGCTTCGCCGATCCGCTGCGGTCGAATGTTCCGTCGGCAGTGAGGGAATGCCGGGCCGCCGGAATTCGCGTGGTGATGATTACGGGCGACTATCCGGCGACCGCGCGTGCCATCGGACGTCAAGCGGGACTGGATGCGGCCCATGTCCTGTCCGGCGATGACATCGACACCATGACCGATGAGAGTCTGGCGTCGCTCATCGAGAGCACATCGATTTTTGCGCGTATCCGGCCAAACCAAAAGCTTCGAATCGTGCAATGCCTGAAGGCCAACGGAGAAATCGTCGCAATGACCGGCGACGGCGTCAATGATGCACCCGCGATCAAGGCCGCACACATCGGCATCGCCATGGGCGGGCGGGGCACGGATGTGGCGCGCGAGGCATCGGCCATCGTGTTGCTCGACGATGATTTCGGCTCCATCGTCAAGACCATCCGCCTCGGAAGACGCATTTACGATAATTTGCGCAAAGCCATCGAATACATCGTCGCCGTGCACATTCCGATCGCCGGGCTTGCGCTCCTGCCGCTGCTTCTTGGTTTGCCGCTGATGCTCACCCCCATTCACATCGCCTTTCTCGAGATGATCATCGATCCGGCCTGTTCGATGGTCTTCGAGGCCGAGGGGGAAGAAGCGGATGTGATGCGGCGCCCACCGCGCGATCCAAAGAGTCCGCTGCTGTTGCCGCGGCGCATCGTGTGGGCGCTGATGCAAGGCGTGATCGCGCTGACGATTCTCGCGGGGGTACTCATCAGCGCAGCGCGTATGGGAATGCCCGAACCCGACATCCGCGCGCTCGTCTTCACCTCTCTGGTGCTCATCAACATGGGTTTGATCCTGGTCAATCGCTCGTTCGAATCGTCGCTCGTTCGCGCGATTGTGCGGCCCAATCCTGCTTTGTGGATGCTGCTCAGCGGCGTTTTCGGATTGCTGGGGCTCGGTATCTTTTGGCCACCCGCAAGATCCTTGTTTCATTTTGGGCAACTGCACTGGGACGATCTGGCGGCCTGTGCGGCGGTCGGAGCGGTGAGCCTGGCCGTTCTCGAAGCGCTAAAGTCCAGGTGGTTTCATCGCGCCGCCTCGCGTATGCCGGCCGCCCGGCAGCGGCACGGATGAGTGCCGCGGCCGCGCATGCTCGAATCATCA
>Ga0070696_100001808_pt1 | contig 14037 bp, 10 predicted proteins | sample KBSK1253metaG_FD_65474 | JGI IMG/M metagenome (GOLD analysis project Ga0070696, IMG submission 65474) | Corn, switchgrass and miscanthus rhizosphere microbial communities from Kellogg Biological Station, Michigan, USA - KBS K1-25-3 metaG | ecosystem: Host-associated > Plants > Roots >... | reverse complement strand
AAGCGAGTTCTCCCTTGTGGTGCGCGGCGGCACGGTGCATTACCCTGCGAAGACCTCCAATTACCACTACGAGACCGAGCTGGTGGTCGCGCTGCATAAGAGCGGGCGCCGCATCGACGTCAAGCGCGCGAACGACCACATCTTCGGCTACGCCGTCGGCCTCGACATGACGCGCCGCGACCTGCAGCAATGGGGCAAGGACCACGGGCGTCCGTGGGACTTCGGCAAGAACTTCGATGAGTCAGCCCCGTGCAGCGAGCTGGTGCCGGCGGCAAAGATCGGCCACCCGTCCAAGGGCTCGATCTGGCTGCAGGTAAACGGCAAGCAGCGCCAGAAGGCCGACCTCTCGGACATGATCTGGTCGGTACCGGAGCAGATCGCCTTTCTTTCCGAGCACTACACGCTCGAGCCCGGTGACGTCATCTTCACCGGCACGCCGGCCGGGGTCGGCCCGGTAAAGCCGGGCGACGAGCTGATCGCGGGCATCGACGGCGTAAGCGAACTCAAGGTGAAGATCGCGCCGGCGTTGTGAAGCTCTACACGTACTTTCGCAGCTCGGCGGCGTTTCGCGTGCGCATTGCGCTCAACCTCAAAGGCATCGCCTACGAGCCGGTATTCGTGCATCTCGCAAAGGGTCAGCACCGCGAGCCGAAATACACCGAGGTGAATCCCCAGGCGCTGCTGCCAACCCTCGAGCTCGACGACGGCACGCGCCTTACCCAGTCACTGGCGATCATCGAGTGGCTGGACGAGAAGCAGCCGACACCACCGCTCATTCCGAAAGAGGCGCTCGCGCGCGTGCGGGTACGGTCGCTTTCCTACGTGATCGCGTGCGAGATCCATCCGCTCAACAACCTCCGGGTGCTACAGCATCTGAAGCGTGCATTGGGCCAGTCGCAGCAGCAGATCGACCAGTGGTACCGGCACTGGATCGCCGATGGGCTGGCGAAGTTCGAAGCCGATCTCGGCCGCGGCGCCACCGGCAAGTTCTGCCATGGCGACTCGCCCACCATGGCCGATTGCTGCCTCGTGCCGCAGATCTTCAACGCCAAGCGCTACGACAGCGATCTCACGCCGTATCCGAAAACGATGCGCATTTTCGAAAACTGCATGAAGCTCGAAGCCTTCGAGCGGGCGCAGCCCGCGAAGCAACCCGACGCGGAGTCGTCATGAACCCCGTCCCCTACCGGCGGCCGTATTGGAACACGCAGCCGGAATATCTCTTCCCGAAATACGCCTCGACGGTGAAGCGCGCGCCGAGCCAGCCGCTCGTGGTGCTGCCGCACACGCTGTCGGAGGTCACCGCACCGGTGTTCGGCCGCGACGAAATAAAGCCGGGTGACGCTGACCTCACCAAGCAGCACGGCGGCGAACCGCTTGGCGAGCGCATCGTGGTGAGCGGCCGGGTGCTGGACGAGAACGGCCAGCCGATTCCGAATATCCTGGTCGAGATCTGGCAGGCCAATGCGGCGGGACGCTATAACCATCGCGTCGACCAGCACGACGCGCCGATCGATCCCAACTTTACCGGCGCCGGCCGCTTCCTCACGGACAAGAACGGCCACTACCGCTTCATGACGATCCGTCCGGGCGAGTACCCTTGGCGCAACCACCACAACGCCTGGCGCCCGGCGCATATTCACTTCTCGCTCTTCGGACAGGGCCTGATGCAGCGTCTGGTCACGCAAATGTATTTCCCCGGCGATCCGCTGCTCGAGTACGACCCGATGTTCATGTGCGTTGCGGACGAGAAGGCGCGCAATCGCCTGATCTCGCTGTTCGACTGGGAGACGACGATTCCGGAGTACGCGCTCGGTTATCGCTTCGATATCGTGCTGCGCGGGCGCGAGGAAACCCCGATGGAGAACCGCCGATGAGCCTGCGCGCGAGCACCTCGCAAACCATCGGGCCATACCTGCGCATCGGCCTGGAGTGGATGCAGATCGAGGATTTGGCGCCCAAAGGGATCGCCGGCGAACGCGTTTCGATTCGCGGCCGGGTGATCGACGCCGACGGCAAGCCGGTCAACGACGCCGCCGTCGAGATCTGGCAGGCGAATAGCCACGGCCGCTACTCGAGCCCGGAAGACAAGCAGGACAAGCCGCTCGAGGCTGCGTTTCGCGGCTATGGACGCTCGCTTACCGACGATGAGGGGGCATTCCGCTTCAGCACCATCAAGCCCGGACGCGTTCCCGGGCCGGGCGGCAAGCTGCAAGCGCCGCATTTGAACGTCACGGTTTTCATGCGCGGACTGCTGAAGCAATTGCAGACACGCATGTACTTTCCCGGCGATGCGGCGAATGCCGAGGATCCGATCCTCGCGCTCGTCCCGGCGGAGCGCCGCCAGACGCTGGTAGCGCGGCGCGCCGGCGACGGCCGCCTGGAATGGAACATCGTCCTGCAAGGCAAGAACGAGACGGTGTTCTTCGACTTCTGAGCCTCGAGCTCATCTTCGCGGACGAGCGCTGCGCCGCGGCGCTCAGTGACGAACAGCTGCTCGGCGCCATGGCGCGCTTTGAAGCCGCGCTCGCACGGGCGGGTGCCGCCCATGGGTTTTTCTCCGCCGCGCACGCCGAAGTGATCGACCATGTGTGTAAGCGCGCGCAGTTCGACAGTGCAACGCTCTCGCGCGCCGCGCGCCAGGCCGGGACGCTGGCGATCCCATTCGTCAAGGCGCTGACCGAGCAGGTCAACGCCGCTTCATCGCCGGCGGCGCGCTATGTTCATTTCGGCGCGACCAGCCAGGACGTCATCGACAGCGCCATTGCGCTCTGCCTCAAGCCCGCGGCTAGCCGAGTCGTGCAGCTCGCGCGCGCGCTTGGTGATGCGCTCGCCGAGCAGGCGAGGCGCCACGGCGCGACGCCCATACTGGCCCGCACACTGCTGCAGCCCGCGGCACCCGTACCTTTCGGCTGGAAGGTGGCGATGTGGCTCGCGCCGCTCGCGCGCGCGCTCCCGCATTACCGGGCGGCTGCGGAGGAAGCCTGCGTGCTCCAGTTCGGTGGCGCGAGCGGCACGCTGTCCGCATTCGGCGAGCGCGGCCACGCCGTGGCCGACATGCTCGCGCGCGAACTTGACCTGGAACGCGGCGTCACCTGGCACAGCGCGCGCGATGCCTTCGCTCGCTATGGCGCGGAAGCCGCCATCCTGATCGGTTTGAGCGCAAAGATTGCACGGGATGTCGCGTTGCTCATGCAGGCCGAAGTCGGCGAGGTCGCAGAGCCGGCGGCGGGCGGCCGCGGCGGCTCCTCGAGCATGCCGCACAAGCGCAATCCGGCGCTCTCGATGCTCGCGCTGGAAGCCGCGCGGCGCGCGCCGGGACTGGCGGCCACGCTGCTCAATCAGCTGGAGAACGAACACGAGCGCGGGGCCGGACAATGGCAGAGCCAGTGGTTCACGTTGCGCGAGCTCAGCAATGCGGCGGCCAGCGCACTCGGCGCCATGTTGGAAGTCGTGTGCGGCCTGCAGGTAAACGAGCCTGCCATGCGCGAAAACATCGAGCACAGCAAGGGCGTGGTTTTTTCCGAAGCGCTGGCGCTGCGCCTGTCGCGTCCAGTGGCGGACCGCCTCGTGGCGCAAGCGCTGCGCGAGAACCGCCATCTGCGCGATGTGCTCCTCGCGGACCAGCAAGCGATGCGCGAGCTCGGCACCGGTGAGGCCGGCCGCCTGTTCGAACCGCAGGCGGTTTATGGCTCGGCGAGCGAGATGACGGAACGCGTGCTCAGCGACTGGGCGCGCTCGCGCGAAAGCGCGCCTTGACATCGTCGGGAATCGTCTCGCCCTTGAGCGGCGTCCCCGGACCCGCGACATAGCGTCCCCAGACGCGCGTCTCCTGCGCCTTGGCGAGCGCAGCGCCGTCGCTACGCACGATGTCATGCTCCACGGTGAACGACTTGCCGCCGAAGCGCGCGATGCGCGAGCGTACTTCGCAGCGGTCGCCCTGGACGGCGGGCGCCAGAAATTCGCACTGCGCCGAAACGAGCGGCATGGCGATGTGCTCGGCCTTCATCCACTGCGGCGTGAGACCGACCGATTCGAACAACGCCCAGCTCGCCGCGTCCACCCAGCGGAAGTAGGTGGGATAGAAGATCATGCCGGCGGGGTCGCAGTCGCCCCAGTGCACCTGGCAGGCGAAGCGCCCGATGATCGACTGGAACTCGACGCCCATGGGAGCGGCGGATTATAGGGCGGTGATTGACATGCGACCGCGCCTGTGGGCAGACTGCCACATCGCGCCGATTTGATGTTCAGCTTGCGGGCGCGTTACAAATGCCGCTAAAGAGACGCGTCGAAGAGGCCCGTTTCGCGCAAAGCTGAGCGGGCTTTTTTGTTGGGGTGCTGGTGTCAGTCGGGTCAACTACTGCCAAGCTGCAAGCGCTGCTCCGGAGCCGCATCGTGCTGCTCGACGGCGCGATGGGCACCATGATCCAGCGCGCGCGGCTCGCGGAAGAGGATTACCGCGGCGCGCGCTTTCGCGACTGGCCGCGCGAGCTGCGCGGCCATAACGATCTGCTGTCGCTCACGCAGCCGCGCCTGGTGCGCGATATCCATGCGCAATATCTGCAGGCCGGTGCCGACATCATCGAGACCAATACCTTCAACTCCACCGCGGTGGCGCTTGCCGATTACGGCATGCAGTCGCTTGCGCGCGAGCTCAATCGTGCGGCCGCCGAGCTCGCGCGCGATGCCGTGCGCGAGTGGCACGCGAAGTCGCCGGAGCGGCCGCGCTTTGTCGCGGGAGTGCTCGGTCCCACCAACAAGACGGCGTCCATTTCGCCGGACGTCAACGATCCGGGATTTCGCGCCATCAGCTACGACCAACTGGTTACCGCGTACGGCGAAGCGCTGGACGGGCTGCTCGAGGGCGGCGTCGACCTGCTACTGGTGGAAACGGTGTTCGACACGCTCAATGCCAAGGCGGCGATCTTCGCGATCGAGAAGGCTTTCGAGCAGCGCGGCGCGCGAGTGCCGGTCATCGTCTCGGGCACTATCACCGACGCCTCGGGCCGCACGCTCTCCGGCCAGACGGCGGAGGCGTTCTACAACTCGATGCGGCATGCGCGCGCGCTCGCCATGGGCCTGAATTGTGCGCTCGGCGCCAAGGAGCTGCGGCCCTACGTCGAGGAGCTCGCCAGACTCGCCGAGGTGTTCACCTCGTGCCATCCGAATGCCGGGCTGCCCAATGCCTTCGGCGAGTACGAGGACACGCCCGAGTCGATGGCGCGCCACATCGGCGAATGGGCGCGTGCCGGCTGGATCAACATCGCGGGCGGCTGCTGCGGCACCACGCCCGAGCACATCGCCGCCATGGCGGATGCGCTGGGCGACGTGCGGCCACGCGCGCCGGCCGCCGGGCCGCCCGTGTTGCGTCTTGCCGGCCTCGAGCCGCTCAACGTCGACGAGCGCTCGCTCTTCGTCAACGTCGGCGAACGCACCAACGTCACCGGCTCGCGCGCCTTTGCGCGCCTGGTGCTCGCCGGCGACTATGCGGGCGCCCTCAGCGTCGCGCGCCAGCAGGTGGAAAACGGCGCGCAAATCGTCGACGTCAACATGGACGAGGCGATGCTCGATTCGGAAAAGGCGATGCGCACGTTCCTGAGTCTGCTTGCCGCTGAGCCCGATATCGCGCGCGTGCCGGTGATGATCGACAGCTCACGCTGGAGCGTGATCGAGGCCGGGCTGAAATGCGTGCAGGGAAAGCCGGTCGTCAACTCCATCTCTCTCAAGGAAGGCGAAGCGGAGTTTCTGCGCCAAGCGGGCCTTTGCCGTCGCTACGGCGCGGCCGTAGTCGTCATGGCATTCGACGAGCAGGGGCAGGCCGACTCCCTCGAGCGCCGTGTTGCGGTCTGCGAGCGCGCCTACCGCCTGCTCACCGAAAGCGGCTTCCCCGGCGAAGACATCATCTTCGACCCCAACATCTTCGCCATCGCCACCGGGCTCGAAGAGCACGCGCGCTACGGCATCGATTACCTCGAGGCGGTGCGCTGGATCCGCGCCCATCTGCCGGCGGCCAAAGTATCGGGCGGTGTGTCGAACCTGTCGTTCTCGTTCCGCGGCAACGATGCGGTGCGCGAGGCAATGCACACCGCGTTCCTCTATCACGCCATCAAGGCCGGCATGTCGATGGGCATCGTCAACGCGGGACAGCTGGGCGTGTACCAGGAGCTCGACCCGGAGCTGCGCGAGCGCGTCGAGGACGTCATCTTCAACCGGCGCGCGGACGCGACCGAGCGGCTGATCGAGTTCGCCGGGCGCGTCCGGAGCGCGGCAAAGCAGGCCGGCAAGGAGGATGCCTGGCGAGCGGGCAGCGTCGAACAGCGCCTCGCGCATGCGCTCGTGAACGGCGTGTCGTCGCACATCATCGCGGACACCGAGGAGGCGCGGCTGAAGTACCCGCGGCCGATTCAGGTGATCGAAGGCCCGCTGATGGACGGCATGAAAGTGGTCGGCGACTTGTTCGGCGCGGGCAAGATGTTCCTGCCCCAAGTGGTCAAGTCCGCGCGGGTGATGAAGCAGGCGGTGGCGCACCTCGTGCCGTACATCGAAGCCGAGAAAGCCAAATCCGGCGAGGCCGGGCGCGCCAAGGGACGCATCGTGCTCGCAACGGTGAAGGGCGATGTGCATGACATCGGCAAGAACATCGTTGCCGTGGTGCTTCAGTGCAATAACTACGACGTGCTGAACCTCGGCGTCATGGTGCCGGCACAGACCATCCTCGATACCGCGCTGCGCGAGAAGGCGGACGCCATCGGCCTGTCCGGGCTGATCACGCCCTCGCTCGAGGAGATGGCGCACGTCGCGCGCGAGATGGAGCGCCAGGGAATTCGGCTGCCGCTGCTGATCGGCGGCGCGACCACCTCGCGCGCGCACACCGCAGTAAAGATCGCGCCGAACTATGCGGGGCCGGTGGTCTATGTGCCCGACGCATCGCGCAGCGTACCGGCGGTGCAGGGTCTGCTCGCCGATTCACGCGACACTTATATCGCCGAGGTGCGCGCGGACTACGAGAAAATTCGCTTGCAGCACGCGCAGAAGAGCGGGCCTGGCCCATTGCATCCGCTCGCCGAGGCACGGCGGCTGGGCCACAAAACCGATTGGACAGCCTACTCGCCGCCCAGGCCCCAGCGCCTGGGTGTGATTGCGCAGCGGCGCTACCCGCTGGCGGAGCTCGTGCGCTACATCGACTGGGCGCCCTTTTTCCAGGCGTGGGAGCTCTCCGGCCCCTATCCGCGCATCCTCGAAGACCCGCTGGTGGGAACGGAGGCGCGCAAGCTCTTGGCCGAAGCGCGCGCCATGCTGGGGCGCATCGTGGACGAGCAATGGCTCGAGGCGAACGGCGTGGCAGCGCTCTACCCGGCCGCGCAGCTCGACGGCGATGACATCGAAATCTATGCCGACGAAGCGCGCCACACACGGCTCATGACCTGGCACAACTTGCGGCAGCAAAATCACAAGCCGCAAGGCCGCGCCAACCTCTGCCTTGCCGACTTCGTCGCCCCGAAAGCGGCGGGCGTGCCCGACTGGGTCGGCGCGTTTGCGGTGTGCGCCGATGGTCTGGACGAGCGCGTGCGGCGCTATGAAGCGGCGCACGATGACTACAACGCCATCATGCTGAAGGTGCTTGCCGACCGCCTTGCCGAGGCGTTCGCCGAGTGCCTGCACGAGCGGGTGCGGCGCGAGTTCTGGGGCTATGCGGCGGACGAAAAGCTGGCGAGCGACGAGCTCATCGCCGAGCGCTATCGCGGCATCCGTCCGGCGCCGGGTTATCCGGCGTGCCCGGATCACACCGCGAAGGCCGGACTCTTCCGGCTGCTCGACGCGGAGCGCCAGGCCGGGATGAGGCTCACCGAATCGTTTGCAATGCTGCCCGCCTCATCGGTGGCCGGGTTTTATCTGTCGCACCCGCAGGCAAGCTATTTCGCCGTCGGCAAGATCGGCCGCGACCAGGTCGAGGACTACGCGCGCCGTAGCGGCAAGACGCTCGAGGAGGCCGAAAAGTGGCTCGCGCCGAACCTCGCGTACGAACCGAAGGTGGCCGTCGGCCGGTCGCTATAATCGGCGCATGGGTAAGGGAGACAAGCGCACGCGGCGCGGCAAGATCTACCGCGGCAGCTACGGCAAGAAGCGGCCGCAGCGCGTAAAGAAAACCAAGAAGCCGGCCTGACTATTCCTCGCGGCGCCCGACAGGCAGCCCGAGCGCCTTGAGCTTGCGGTAGAGATGGGTGCGCTCGAGGCCCGAGCGCTCGGCGACGCGCGACATGCTGCCGTGCTCGCGCACGAGCAGGTTCTCGAAGTACACGCGCTCGAAGGCTTCGCGGGCCTCGCGATACGGACGGTCGAGGGTCACTTCCGGAAGCGCGCCGGGGGAGCCGCGCGCCGCGAGCACGCGCTCGACGTCGTGGAGCTCGATTTCCTCTTCCAGCGAGGTGAAGGCGAGGTCCTTCACTACGCTTTCCAGCTCCGCCAGATTACCGGGCCACGAATGGTGCCGCAGGGCATTGAGCGCGGCGATCGCCAGGCGCCGCGGCGGGCACAGCCGCGCCTCGACCAGCTGCGCGAGCATCAGCGAGGCGAGGTCCGGCACGTCCTCGGCAAACTCGCGCACCGCCGGCAGCTTCAGCGTGAGCTCAGCAAGCCGCATGCAGAGATCGGGGTCGAACTCGTGCTTGTCGACCAAGACGCGCACGTCGACGGGCGAGAACGAGACGAGGCGCGCCTTGTGCTTGTCGGCCCGCGGCAGAAGGAATTCGAGATGCCGCTGCTCGGCGCGCTGCAGACGGCTTAAGTCCGGTAGGAAAAGCACGCCGCCGGAGGCCTTGCCGAGAAGCTCGGAGGGCGCTTCATCCAGAAGCTGCGCACCGTCGATGAACGCCGCGCCCGCCGGCACGAGCAGCCGGGCGAAAAGCTCGGCGCGCATGCCGCGCTCGCCGCGCAGCATCACAGGCGCCGCGACCTGGCCGAGCTGCGCCAGGCGCTTCTTGGCATCGGCGAGCGCGGCGGAGCGGCCCAGCGCGCTCAGCGTGAGTTGCGGCGCGGGCACCGACTCCGGATGGCGCAGCGCGCGCTTTACCGTGGCGAGCAAGCGCTGCAGCGCGATCGGCTTCTCGAGGAAGTCGAGCGCCCCGATGCGCGTCGCTTCCACGGCGGTTTCGATGGTGGCATGGCCGGACATCATGACCACCGGCATGTTGAGCTGGCCGCTCGTGGCCCATTCCTTGAGCAGCGTGATGCCGTCGGTATCGGGCATCCAGATGTCGAGCAGCACCAGATCCGGACGGCCACGCTCGCGCACCCGCCGCGCGTCCGCCGCACTTTCGGCGAGCGCCACCTGGTGGCCTTCGTCCTCGAGGATCTCCGAGAGGAGCTCGCGGATGCCGACTTCGTCGTCGACGACCAGGATTTGCGCCATGACTCAGGCAGCCTTTGCGAGCGGCAGCAGCACGCTCACCGAGGCGCCGCGCGGCTCACGGTTTTCGATGGCGACGCTGCCGTGATGCTCGTCGATGATCTTCTTCACGATGGCAAGGCCCAGGCCCGTGCCGCGCGGCTTGGTAGTGACGTACGGCTCGAAGATACGGGCGATCAGCTCCTCCGGAAAACCGCCGCCATTGTCCGACACGGCGAGGCGCACGCGGTCGCCGTCGAGCTCGGTGCGCACTTCGATCGACGGTAAGCGTCCGGAGCCCCGCACGTTCTCGAGCGCATCCTGCGCATTCTGAACCAGGTTGTGGATCACCTGACGGATCTGGCTGGCGTCCGCCCAGACCGCCGGCAGCTCGGGCCCGAGTCGCTTGGTGATCGGCACCTGAGAAGTCTCGTAGAGCGCGAGCACCTCGCTGACCAGGGCATTAAGGTCCAGCCGCGCGAGCTCGGGTGCCGGCAGTCGCGCGTACTCGCGAAAGTCATCCACCATCGCTTTGAGGGCCGCCACCTGGTTCACGATGGTGCCGGTCGAGCGCCGCAGCGCTTCGGCGTCTTCTCGTGACAGCCGCTCGGCAAGCTTCATTTCCAGCCGCTCGGCCGAGAGCTGAATCGGCGTAAGCGGATTCTTGATCTCGTGCGCTAGGCGCCGCGCCACTTCCGCCCAGGCGGTGGCGCGCTGCGCATTGATGAGCTGCGTGATGTCGTCGAATACCACCACGTAGCCACCGTCGGTCGCCTGGGGCAGCCGCGCGGCGCGTGCGTGTACCGTCTTGCCGCCCTCGAGCTTGAGCTCGAGCTGCCACGGCTTGTCGCCCTGCTCGCGGAAATGGGCTCGCATCAGCTCGGCGAACTCGGCCTGTCCGCCGCCGAGGATGGCGGCGGCGCCACGGTTGGAAATCGACAGGCTCAGGTCCTGGTCGAACACCAGCACCCCGGCGGACAGGTTGGCGAGGATATTTTCAAGACGTGACTTCGACCCCTCGAGCGCTGCGCGATTCGCCTCGACCACGCGCCGCGCCTCTTCCAGCTGGCGGGTCATCGAATTGAACGATTCGGTCAGCACGCCGAGCTCGTCGCGGCTCGTGACCGGGGCGGGCTGTGAGAAGTCGCCACGGGTGACCGCCTGCATCGCCTGCGCGAGCGTGGCGAGCGGATCGGCGAGCAGCTTCGATTGCGTCACTGCGACGGCGATGGCGATCGAGAGCGCCATCAGCACCGCGAAGCTCAGCGTGACGACATAAATGCGCTTCAACCCGTCCCGCGAGAGCGCCAGCTGGCGATAGTCGCGATAGGCCGCTTCGACGGCCTCCGCGTTGCGCGCGAGCGTCGGCGGCACGGTCGAACGCAGCTGCAGGAAGCGCGGCTCGGTGGCGAGCGCGAGCGATTCGAGCGGCACCACGGCACGCAGCGCGAGCGCGCGGCCGGGCACGGCGTCGATCGCCGTCTGCCCGCGCTGCAGCCGTGCCTGCCGCAGCAGCGCGGTGCTCGGCAGCTCCGGCACGAGCTTCGCAAGGTCGTCGCTCGCAGCGGCGAGCAGCCGGCCCTTGGCGTTGATCACCAGCGCTTCCTGAACACCGGCCTGCAGCCGCAAGCGCTCGAGGGCGCCGACCAGCTGTGCCGCCGGAGTATCGGCGAGTTCGAGCGCCATGGTGCGCGCTTTGGTCTGCAGGTCGATCAGCATCTGGTCGATTACCTGCTGCCCGAGATTCATACCGCCTTCGAGCGCGGCGTCGACCTTGACATCGAACCAGGATTCGATCGAGCGCGTCAGGAACTGCACCGACACGGCGTAGACGATCAGCCCGGGCAGCACGGCGAGCGCGGCGAAGCGCAGGAAAAGGCGCAGCGTCAGGCGCGTGCCGAAAACCCGCGCCCGATAGCGCCGTGCCATCACGCCGAGCTGATAGATCACCAGCGCCGCGAACATGGCGGCGAACGCCGCGTTGAGCGCGAGCAGCAACGGATACTGCCGCGCGAAGAACGTGGTGTCGCTGCTCGCGGTCGCGAGCAGGAACAGTCCAACCGCCGCCACGCCGCTGCCCACAATCAGCAGGAGCTTCATTGCGGCTCCTCGCGCGGCTCGCGGCTTTCGACCGGCGCCGGCAGCTGCCGTGGCGAATGGACGATGAAGCGCTTCCAGTGCGACTCGAGCTGCAGCTCGCGGCTGGTGAGCGCGCTCAGCTGAAACGGCTTCGGCAGCATCGTGGAATCGAGCCGCATGCGCACCGCGGCCTCATAGTCGGCGTCCGAAAAGGTCACGGTGCGATCCACCACCAGCCAGTTGCGCAGGTGCTTGAGAACGCTCAGCGCTTCGTCGAGGGTCGCAAAGCTCTGCTGCAGCAGGCCGGTCGACAGCCGGTATTGGCGCGACAGCGCATGATAGGAAAGCCGCAGCTGCAGGCGCGCGGCCGCGGCCGTTTCGTCGAACCAGTACCAGCGCCGGCGCGTCAGCTCGAAGTCGACGCGAAAATACAGCGGCACGCCGCCGGCGACCACCTCGGCAAGGCGCGCGGTCAGCTCGAAGTCGAAGTCGGCATCGAGCATCAGGCCTGCTTCGACGGCGCGCAGCTTGGCATCGCCGACGTCGATTTCGTTGGCCCACGCGCTCTGCAATAGCAGCAAGGCGAGCAATCCGGCACACAGTGCGATGCCGCGCATCGCGCTCATGTCAGACGTTTTTTTCGATCAACGCGTAGAAAAATCCATCGTGCTGGGCATCGGGCAGCCATTGGGCGTCGGCGAGCGCCGCGCGCCGCGCCGTCGGCTCACTCGAAACAAACGCCGCGATGAGCTCCTCGTTCTCCTGCGGGAACACCGAGCAGGTGGCATACAGCAATTTACCACCCGGGACGAGCAGCCGCCAAAGCGAAACCAGAATCGCATGGCTGCGCTGGGCAAAGTGCGCGACGTCGCTCGGGCGGCGCAGCCACTTGACGTCCGGATGACGTCGCACGACGCCCGACGCTGAACACGGCACGTCGGCCAGTATCCGCTCATATGCACGCCCATCCCACCACTGTCCGGGCTCGCACGCATCACCGATGCGGATGTCGGCCGATAGCGCCAGGCGCGCGAGGTTCGGGGCGATGCGCGCGGCTCGGCGCTCGTCGAGATCCAGCGCTGTCAGCGCGATGTCGGCGAGTTCCAGGAGATGCGCGCTCTTGCCGCCGGGGGCGGCGCAAGCGTCCAGCACGCGCTGGCCGGGGTGCAAGTCGAGCAGGTGGGCCGCGCGCTGCGCGCCAAGGTCCTGCACCGAAACCTGACCCGCGTGGAATCCCGGCAATCGCTCGACCGGGAGCGGCCGGTCGAGCAACAGCGCCTCGCGGCCGCATGGCCGCGCGTTGATGCCCTGCTCGGCGAGCTCGCGGTGATAGGCCGCTACGGCGGCGCGCCGCCGATTCACGCGCAAGCACATCGGCGGATGACTGTTGCCGCCCTCGAGCACGCTCGCCCATGCCTCGGGATACGCAGCCTGCACGAGCTCGATCCACCATGCCGGATGCTGATGCCTGGCGACCGGGTCGCGTTCGAGCCGCGACAAGATCGCGCTGCGCTCGCGCAGGAATCCGCGCAGCAGAGCATTCACGTATCCCTTCGCCGTCCAGCGTTCGAGCAGCACGCAGGCCCTCACCGCCTGGTCGACCACCGTATGCTCGCCATAACGATCCGACTCCAGGGCGTAGAGCGCACACCAGAGCAAGGCTTGAACGAGCGGATCTGGCGGGCCACGGCGCGACAGCATTTCCACGATGGCTTGTCCGCGTCCGTAGCGGCGCAGCGTGGCGTGCGTGAGATCGATAAGCGCCGCGCGGGAACCCTGCAGCCTTTGCGCTCCCAGGCGCTCGAACTCGTCGCTCAGGCTCCTGCCGCGCTCGACCTGCGCCACCACGCGCGCCGCCTGCGCCAGCTCGACCGCGAGCGCCGCCCCTTGTGTCACTCGAGCTTGGTGCCGGGCGCCAGTCGCCGGCCGCGCAGAAATTCGGCCGCTGTCATGCGCCGGCCGCCTGCGGGCTGCAGCTCTTCGAGCCTAAGCGCGCCGGCACCGCAGGCGACGCACAGCGCATCCTCTGAGGTCAGCACGCTGCCCGGTGCGCCGGCGCCGGGGACGACTCGCGCGCGCCACACCTTGATCGGCTCGCCGGCGAAGCGCGTAAAGGCGCCCGGGGCAGGCCGAAAGGCGCGCACCGCACGTTCGAGCTCCGCCGCGGCCTGCTGCCAATTCAATTGCGTCTCCGACTTTTCGATCTTCGGCGCATAAGTCGCGCCGCGCTCCGGCTGGGGAGTTGCCTGCGTGTGACCGGCCGCGATGCGTTCCAGTGTTTGCGTCAACGCTTCGGCGCCGAGCGACGCCAGGCGGTCGTGCAGCGTGCCGAAATCATCCTCCGGTCCGATAGGCAGCGCGCGTTGCGCAAACAGCGGTCCCGTGTCGAGGCCTTTGTCGAGCTGCATTATCGATACGCCGGTCTCCTGATCGCCCGCGAGGAGAGCGCGCTGAATCGGCGCCGCGCCGCGCCAACGCGGCAGCAGAGATGCGTGGACGTTGATCGCACCGTGGCGCGCGATCGCAAGCACGGCAGCAGGCAAGAGGTGCCCGTACGCCACGACGATGATGGC
>Ga0070696_100001807_pt1 | contig 14043 bp, 13 predicted proteins | sample KBSK1253metaG_FD_65474 | JGI IMG/M metagenome (GOLD analysis project Ga0070696, IMG submission 65474) | Corn, switchgrass and miscanthus rhizosphere microbial communities from Kellogg Biological Station, Michigan, USA - KBS K1-25-3 metaG | ecosystem: Host-associated > Plants > Roots >... | reverse complement strand
CACCTCTTCGCGCACCGCGACTTGGCTGCCCGCGATCAGGGTGGCATCGAGGCGGAAGGAAGGCTTCAGCCGGCGCTGGGTCGCGCGGTCGAACAATTCGAACCAGGCGGCGGCGGCGCGAAAGCCGGTGGTGTAGGAGTGCGGCAGCATCGGATGCGACATCATCTGATGCATCCAGCGCGCCGTCAGCCGCGCCGGCGTGAGGCTCGCCAAATGGGCCTCGATCGCTTGATAGAGCATGATGCTTCCGGTCCCCCCGCATTTCCGGCCGCGGCGCGGCTTGCCGCGCGCGACTCGGCCCCAGCATTCCCCCACAAAAGGTCCGAGACGTTACGAAGATGCCGAATCGGGCGCAACTAGACTTTTGTATGACATGAGAGATAGGTCACAGGGTGTGTGCGATGATGCACACTCCCCCGCCTTGGAGGCCCCGACCCGCTCGCTCAGAGATACTTCCGGATCTCTTCCGCGATCTGGTCGGGCGTGGCGTCGGGGCCGAAATGGGTGATGTATTTGCCGTCGCCGCCCATCAGATAGATCAGCAGCGTGTGGTCCAACACGTAATCGTCCGGCGCGGTGCCGGGCGCCTTCTGATAGAACACGCGATAAGCCTTCGCGACCTTGGCGATCTGCTCCGGCGTGCCGGTCAGGCCCACCATGTGCGGATGAAAGTTGGAGACGTAATCCTTCATCACCGGCGGCGTGTCGCGGTCGGGATCGACGGTGATGAAGACCGGCACCACGCGATCGGCCGCCACGTCCAGCTTGTCGAGCGCGGCGCTCATGATTCCGAGCGCCGTCGGGCAAGCATCGGGGCAGAAGGTGAAGCCGAAATAGACCAGGGTCAGCTTGCCCTTGAAGGTCTGGTCGGTGACCGTATTGCCGTTCTGGTCCACCAGCTCGAACGGTCCGCCGATCAGCGCCTCGCCGCTGGCGCTCGGGCTCAACGTGCGCTGATAGAGCTGATAGAGCAGGGCGCCGCAGACCACCAGGACGGCGAGCAGGACGGCTACCAGGGCACGGCGCTTCCAGAGCGAATTCATGTCTCCTCGCCGATTTCCCGTGTGCAGGCGCCTAATATGGCTGCAGGCTATTCAGCAGCGCCTGCGTGTTCGGGTTCTTGAACTTGCCCTCCACCACGATGCCGCGCGGGGTCGCGCCCTGGCCATAATAGGCGCGGTTCCAATCGTCCTTCTTGATGATGCCGGCGCCTTCGAACGAGACGCCGCCGAACAGGCCCGCGGTCTTGGCGAAGGTGTAGACGTCGGCCTGCATGTTGGTGGTGGTGTCGGCGCCGAGGCCCTTGCCGATCGGCCCGACCGCGATCGACATGTCGCCGCCGAACTTGAGCTGATTGTCCAGCACGGCGTTCAACGCCTTGTCGCTCATGATTGTCAGCACGACTTCGCTGACCTGCCCGCCGATCTGCAGACCGAGGCTGCCGGCCACCAGATCGTAGAAAGCCGGCTGGCTCCAGCCGCCCGCGCCGCGTGCCGCCAGGATGCCATAGCCGCCCTCGGCGCCGAGGATGAAGCCGCCCTTGTAAAGCTCGGGGAAGATCACGGCCGCCTTGGCGCGCTTCATGTAGCCGGGCAGCTCGCCGAACTCGACCGAGGTGATAAGCTTGTCGAAGGTGATGCGCGCCTTGTCGATCAGTTCCTGTTGCTGGGTCAGCGCCAGCGCGGCGCGCGCACCAATGACCGCCGCGGGCGCGGCCAGTCCGGCAAGCATGAGAGAACGGCGGGTCAACATGGCAGCCTCCTGATGGTCCCGGCTAGATTCGGTCCGGCAACCGACTCGAGGTAGCAGGACCGCCCAAGAAATAGCCAGCGAAATAAGGCGGCGCAATGGCCGCGGGGCGTCCAACAGCCTTCACAAGCGCGTCAACGGGTCAGTGCTTGCGGGTGCTGATTAACCGCGACAATGCGCCACGCGGCGCCTTCGGTGGCGCTGTTCAGGTGGTCCATGCGCGTCACGGAGCAGGTATCGACCGCGAAGCCAAGAACGCGCTCCGCATCGATGCCGAGCGCGACGGCGAGCGCGGCCCGGACGGTTCCGCCATGAACCACCGCGACGACGTCGCGGCCGGCATGCTCGGCCGTGATGCGCGCCATGGCGCCGCCGACTCGCGCGACCACGTCCTCGAAGCTCTCGCCGCCCGGCGGCCGCTCGGTGGCGGGCGAATGCCAGAACCGGTGATAGACGCCACCGCGCTGTGCCTCCAGCTCCTCATAGGTGAGACCCTGCCAGTCGCCGAAATGCTGCTCCGCCAGCTCGCTGGTGATGATGGGCGCCGGCACGGTCTCCATGACGCGCGCCGCGAGAATGGCGGACGCGGTCTGGTGCGTGCGCTTGAGATGCGAGACCAGCCAGACAGCATCGTGGGGCAGCATGCCGGCGAGGTGCCTGAACTGCGCTTCGTCGGCACAATCGGCCTCGAGATCGTCCTGGCCATAGACGCGCCCATTGACCCCGATCACCGGCGCGTGCCGCACGAACCACCAGCGCGTGACCGTGTGAGTCATGTGAGCGCAACGATGTTGATGAGGATGGCGAGCTGCGCGACCTCCTGCGCCGCGCCCAGCACGTCGCCGGTATAGCCGCCGATCTGGCGGCGCGCGACTTCGGAGACGAGAAATGCCGCAACAATCGCGACCACCAGGCTGACCAGGGCAGCGCCGGGGCCGCAGGCGAAGGCGGAGATGAGCAGCGCGACGCCGAGCGCCTGATAAGTCGCAACGGCCGATGGTTTGCCCGCCTCCACCGCCAGGCCATTCGCCCGCGCCAGCGGCAAAGAGCGCATGAGCATGGGCAGGACCGCCCGGCCGCAGACATGGGCGGTGATGAGGGCGCCGGCCACGGTCCTGGGGTCGCCCAGGCTAACCAGGGCGCTGACCTTGATCGCGGTCGAGAAGCCGAGGGCCAGGACGCCATAGGAGCCGATGCGGCTGTCGCGCATGACGCTGAGCTTGCGCTCGCGGTCGCCGCGCACGCCCAGCATGTCGGCGAAATCGGCGAGGCCATCCTCGTGCAGCGCGCCACCCACGATGACCGTCGCTGCCACGGCAAGCAGCGCCGCCAGCAGGCCGGAAAGCCCGATCTCCATCGCCAGAAGATAGATGCCGGATCCGACGAGGCCGATGATGGCGCCGGCGATGGGAAAGGCGCGGGCGGCCTCGGCGATCGGACCGGGGGGCGATTTCAGCGGCAGACGGGTGAAGAACCCGATCGCCAGGCGGAATTCGCGCCACCATTGGCCGGGATGCCAGCTTGACCGGGTGGTGTCCTGGCCGGTCGCGGGGGAAAATCTGGATTGGTCGTTCATTGCTTTATTTGTCGATCACTCGGATGCCCCGATTGCCAGGAGCCCATATGCGGGTGCAGAACAGCGGCCGCAAGGACAATCGAAGACTTAGCGCCAGAGTCTTAACGAAACGCCCAGCAGGAGCCAATCTTGGATACCCAATCCGCCGCCAGCTTCGCCGAGCTCCGCCGCATCCTGGCCGAGTTTCCCGGACCGGACCTGGAGGCAGCCACCAAGGCGACCGAACGCGAAGTGCAACTGACCAAGCCGACGGGCGCCCTCGCCCGGCTGGAAGAGATCGCGAGCTGGCTGGCGACCTGGCAGGGCAGGCATCCGGCGAGCGTCAATCACCCGCGGGTCGCGGTGTTCGCCGGCAATCACGGCGTCGCGGACCTCGGCGTCTCCGCCTATCCCAAGGAAGTCACCCAGCAGATGGTGCTGAACTTCCAGGCCGGCGGCGCGGCCATCAACCAGCTTTGCAAGAATGCCGATGCCGATCTCAGGGTCTATGAAATGTGCCTGGACCAGCCGACCCAGGATTTCACGCAAGGGCCGGCGCTGAGCGAAGAGGAAGCGGCGCGCGCCATGGCATACGGCATGATGTGCGTGGAGCCCGGCATCGACCTGCTGTGCGTCGGCGAGATGGGCATCGCCAACACCACCAGCGCCAGCGCCCTCGCCGCCGCCTTGTTCGGCGGCAGCGGAACCGACTGGGCAGGCCCCGGCACCGGTGTCAAAGGCGCGCAGCTCATGCGCAAGGCGCAGGTGATCGACCAGGGCCTCGCCCGCCATCGGTCCAAGTTCAACGATGGGTTCGAGATCATGCGTTGCCTCGGCGGGCACGAGCTGGCGGCGATCACCGGCGCGGTGATGGCGGCGCGCCTGGCGCGGGTGCCGGTGCTGCTGGATGGATTTGCCAGCACGGCGGCGGCCAGCATCCTTCTGAAGTCGCACCCGGGCGCGCTCGACCATTGCCTGGTGGCGCATTGCTCGGCCGAACCGGGCCATCGCCGGCTGCTGACGGAAATTGGCAAGAAGCCGCTGCTAGATTTGGGCATGCGGCTGGGCGAGGCGTCCGGCGCGGCGCTGGCGATCCCGATTGTGCGCGCCGCCGCTTTGTGCCATGCGGGCATGGCGACCTTCGCCGAAGCGGGGGTCAGCAACAAGGATTGATTTCATTCCGATTTCACCCGTGAGCGATCCCAACCCCTCCACCGATCCAAGCGCGGCGCGCGCCTTCATCCTGGCACGCCTCGGCCTCAGCGGGCCGCGCTGGCCGGCCGAGCGCGCGGCCGAAGAAGCCAAGACGCTGGGCATGATCCAGATCGATTCGATCCGGGTGAACGGCCTCAGGAATCACGAAATCGCGTGGGCCGCGCGCACCGACGCGCCGATCGAGCAGCTCTATCATCTGTTCTATCGCGAGCGCGGCATGCTGGAGACGCACTATCCGCAGTTCGCCACGCGGCGCGACTGGCTGCCCTGGTTCGTGAAGGATTTCGGCCGCACCATCACCAATACGGATCGCCTGCGCGAAGTGCGGCCGATGATGCGCCGGCTGAAAAAGCGCATGCGCGAGGAAGGACCGATCTCGCCCGCCGACCTCGACAGCGAACGCGTGCCCGGCGGCTTCAATACCATCAAGCTGACGACCCGCGCGCTCGACTACCTGTTCTATCTGGGCGAAGTGCAGATCGCGGGGCGTACCAAGCATTTCCACCGCCAGTTCGATCTGACCGAAAAGGTTGCGCCCGAGTTGCTTGCCAAGCATAAGCCGACGCGCACCCAACATCTGGATTTCTTCGTGCGCTCCGCCGCTTCTGTCCTGAAGCTGGCGACCCGCGAGCAGCTGGCCGAGCGCACCTCGCATCACATCGGCACCTGGCGCGATGGCGGCTTGCCGGTCGGACGCAAGGTGGTCGACCGCGCGATCAAGAACGGTGTCCTGGTCGAGGCGCCGTTCGCGCGCGCCGCCAACGGCGACCCGCTTTATGCGCTGGCGGAGGATCTGGCCGCGCCAATTCCGATCGCCGACGAGATCGTGCGCATCGTCCCGCCGCTCGACAATCTGTTGTTCAACCGCCGGCGCCTCACGGAGCTGTTCGGCTTTGCCTACAAGTTCGAGGCCTATACCCCGCAGGCTCAGCGCCGCTTCTATTTCGCCATGCCGATCCTCTACAACCACGATGTGGCGGGCCTGATCGACGCCAAGAAGGATGGCGATGCGTGGCGCGTGGTCGGGCTCGATCTTATGAAGAAAGTCCCGGAGGATCGCCTGCGAGAGGCCGTCCACCGCCTGGCCCGCATCGCCGGGGCCAGCCGGGTCGAGGCGCCGGGGCTGACCCCCGTCCGGCTGCGGCGGGCCATTACCGGAAAAATCGAGCCATAAGGCTTTCAGACGCGCGGCAAATCGACGCGACGATGGAAGCGGGCGGCATGATCCCCCAATATGATCATGGCCGGACGAAACCGGCGGTCTGCGTTAACACCGGAAATATCTTCGGAAACTTGGATTACCGGGGCTCGCCGCCATGCGCGACTGCCCGGCCATGACAGGAGTAAGGCTGTGTCGAATCGCCGGTTGCCGCCCGTCATGCTTGCAATTGCCGTAGCGCGGCGGCGATAGTCCGGCCGATGAGCCAGATCGCCGCAGATAGCACCTCGGCTGGTCCCCCGCGCGGCGTCGTCAAGCCACGCCGCATGGTTGGGCGCGTGCGGCTGCGCACCGTCCTCATCATCCGCTGGATCGCGGTGGCGGGGCAGGCGCTGACGCTGCTGGTCGTGCATTACCTGCTGGGCTTCCCGATGGAGATCGGCTGGGCCGGCGCAACGGTAGCGGCACTGGCGATCGTCACGTTGGCTGCGCAGGTTCGCCGGCCGCAATCGGAGCGGTTGACCGACCGGGAATCGGCACTCTATTTCGCATTCGACATCCTGCAGCTGGCCGTCCTGCTGTACCTCACCGGCGGGCTCAACAATCCGTTCTCCGTTCTGATCCTGGCGCCGGTCACCGTCTCGGCCGCGGCCTTGTCCTATCGCAGCACGCTGAGCCTGGCGGGCCTCGCCATCGCCTGCATTGTGCTGCTGGGCATCCAGCACCAGCCGCTGCCCTGGCCGGAGGGCGATTTCGACGTCGCCGACATTTTCGTGGCGGCGTTCGCCGTCGCCCTCATCCTGGCGGTCATCTTCCTCACATTCTACGTCTATCGCGTGGCGCAGGAATCGCGCCGGTTGTCGGACGCGCTCGCGGCAGCACAGGCGGCGTTGGACCGCGAGCAGCGCGTTTCGTCCCTCGGCGCGCTGGCCGCGGCGGCGGCGCATGAGCTGGGCTCACCGCTCGGCACCATCTCGCTGGTCGCCAAGGAGCTGGCGCGCGATCTGCCGGCGGACTCACCGCATCGCAGCGATGCCGACCTGCTGGTCGGGCAGAGCGAGCGCTGCCGCGAGATCCTGGCCGAGCTGTCGCGCAAGCCGGACCAGAGCAAGGACCATTTCCATTTCCTGCCCGCCGGACTGCTGGTGGAGCTGGCGGCGGCGCCCCATGGCCGCCCGCATGTGGCGCTGCGCATCGAATTCTCGCCCGACCCGTCCGAACCGCGCGATCCCGTCCTGCCGCGCCGGCCGGAGATCATGCACGGCCTTGGCAACCTGCTGCAGAACGCCATCGAGTTTGCGCGCGAGGAGGTGAAGGTGCTGATCGCCTGGAATCGCGGCGAGATTGTCATCACCATCACCGACGACGGGCCGGGATTCCCGTCGGACGTGTTGCGGAGACTGGGCGACCCCTATTTGTCAGGTGGCAGCGAAGGGCTGGACCAGGGGCAGCGACAGGGCGATCATATGGGCCTGGGCATTTTCATCGCGCAGAACCTGATCGAACGTGCCGGCGGCACCGTCGGCTTCAACAACAATGATTATGGCGGCGCCGAGGCGCGCGTTTCCTGGCCAAGAGGAGCCCTCTAAGATGTTTCAACAGGAGCCATCTACGATGAATGATATGTCCAAATCATTGCTGATCGTCGATGACGATCTGGTCTATCGCCAGCGCCTGGCGCTCGCGATGGAAAAGCGCGGCTTCGCGGTGCGGCAGGCCGAGAGCGTCGCCACCGGCATCACCGCCGCCAAGGCCGAGACGCCGGATTACGCGGTGGTCGACCTTAGGCTGACCGACGGCAGCGGCCTCGACATCGTGACCGAGATCCGCAACGCCAATCCGCAATGCCGGGTGGTGATCCTGACCGGCTACGGCAACATCGCGACCGCCGTCTCCGCCATCAAGCACGGCGCGGCCGACTACCTGCCCAAGCCCGCCGATGCCGACCAGGTCGAGGCGGCACTGTTGGAGGACAAGACCGCCCTGCCCCCGCCGCCGGAGCAGCCGATGACCGCCGACCGCGTGCGCTGGGAGCATATCCAGCGCGTGTTCGAGCAGTGCGACCGCAACGTCTCCGAAACCGCGCGGCGCCTGCGCATGCACCGCCGCACCCTGCAGCGCATCCTGGCGAAATACGCGCCGAGAGCGTAAGCGATGATCGCGAGAGAGCGAATCTAGCTATCCCGCTGCGCCTTGGCGCTCCGCATCCTTCGGCCGGGGGCCGGCGAGGCCATCGATCAAGCGGCCCTGATAGAGCGTGATGCCGAGCGCTTCGCCGGCCTTCAAGGCGTCGTCGCTGTCGACGCGGCACAGGACCACGCGGTCGCGGCCGATCCGGCCGACCGATGATTTCAGCGCTTCGCCGCGCTGGCCGGCGGCATCGTCGAACAAGCTGGGCGTCCAGGTCACCTTGACGAAATCGAAGCCCAACCAGTCGCGGTCGATCAGCGGCAAGTTGAGATACTTCACGCCGTCGATGATGATCTTGTAGCCGCGCTCCTTCAGGAAATCGCGCGCGAACAGATATTCGTTGGGATCATTCATGATATCGAGCGCCGGCAGCTCGATCCCCAGCGAGCCGCGGTCCTTGATGTTGGTCGCCTTGTCGAACTCCATGAATTCCGCCGACAGGACCGTGCGGACATTGAGATTGAGCGCAGCGGTGCGCAGCATCTGGAACAGCTCGCGCTGCATCATCAAGGCGAGCATGCGCCGGTCCAGGGCCCGGGTCAGGTGGCGGAACAGGAAATCGTCGGACGTGACGTTGTGGCCCGGCAGCAAGGTCTGCGCCAGATAGTACATCGAGAAATAGAGCTCGTGGAACATCCGCGTCGGGCGCATCCCCGGCATGATCGCGCACACGTCCTGCCGGCGCAGGATGTTGGCAAGGTCGGCATGCTCGATGGCGCGTTCGATCTGCTCCAGGTGCGTCGGCCGGATTGCCGTTCCGCCGAGGCCAAGGCGATTCATCGCCTCCTGCTCCGCGCCATTGGCGGAATCCGGCACCACCTTGCGCTGCTCGTTCAACAGGCGCACGCGGCTCAGCAGCACGTGGTAGTCGCGCTCGACGTCGTACCAGGTGCAGAATTGCGATTCGTCCTCTCCGATGAACAGCGGATCTTCGGAGAACAGGTAGCGAACTTGGCTCACATAGGGATCGATGTCGGCGGTCGAGGCGCCCTTGGTCGCGACGATCACGTTCCTGTTGTGCATCTCGTAGATGCCCGCATCGTATTTGCGGACCAGCGGCTCCAGCGTCTTGCGCACGATGCGCAGATGGTGCGCCTGCTGGTGATAGGGGCGGAGCAGGTTGAGGTGCAGTTCGCACGCCATGCGGCCGGCGCGAACCCGGTCAAGCCGCGTGACAAAGTCGAGGAGCAGCTCCTCGTAGGTCAATGTCCGCGGCTCTTTGCTCCTGTCGTTCATCCGACCCGCTTCCCCAAGTGGCGCGCCGACCCGGCACGCCTCGGCAGGCGCGCCCGATGGCACCCCAAGCTTCACCTTGCGAGCGTCATGGTAAACGAACTGCTAAGAAGAGGCGCCTTGCCCTCTCCTCACCGCCGATGCAGCCACCAGCCGGTTTCGTTGATGGAAAAGACCGGGTTGTAGTGCTTGATCGAGTTGGCCGGCACGACGGAGGCGATCTGGTTGTCGAGCAGCATCGGCTGGTCGCCGACATAGACCACCAGGACGGCGTGGCCCAGATTGAGATTGAGATCCCGCAGCGCCACCACGCGCATGTCCTCGACCGGCACGCCGAGCGCCTTCAAGGTGAAATATTTGGAGATGGCGTAATCCTCGCAGTCGCCGTTCTTCTTCAGGAACTGGTACGGCGTCTCCCAATAATCCTCTTCGCCCCAATTGTTGATATCGAGGGTGTAGCGACGCGCATTGAAGGCGCGGTTCACCTCCTTGAGCTGCGTCGTCAGGTCCTTGCCTTGCAGCTCGGCGATGAACTCCTTCCAGCCTTTGGTGGTGCAGGTGCTGCTTTCGCACAGTTTCGTGCCGTTCTGGAAACGGTCGACCATGCCCAGCCATTTCGGGAATCGCGCGGTCTTGGCTGAGAACAATTCGATCGAGCCGAAGATCTTTGGATATTTGCGCGCCTCGGCCGGCGCGGCGCCAAGAACGATGACCAGCAACCCACAGGCGGCCATGATGCGGCCGAGGCATCGCGCTGCGGAAATGATCCGTTCCCCTCGTTCCATGCCTGCCACTTTCGACGCGCAACCAGCTTGAAAAATGTGCGCGTTCGGTTCCGCCAAACTGTGCGGTTACGATTAATAAGCCGTTAATTGGCCCGGTCCCAAGATCATGTTAGGTTGTAGGAGATTATCCCAACCTGTTCAAACGGCACCTAAGGAGCGGACATTGGTTGAGCGTGGCGCGTCCCCCGCGCAGGCGACGGCAGGTGGGGGGGCGACGGGGGCACCCGCGGGCGGAATGTTCGATTCCGGCAGTCCGAAGCGCGGCTTCGATCCGAAGATCGTGTTTCCGGCGGTCATCCTGATCGTGCTGGGGGTGGTGGGCATCTGGGCCATCAACCGCTTCGTCGATGACGAACGCCAGCGCGAGCTGACGCAATGGCAGGTGCGCCTTGGCATCGTCGCGGACAGCCGCGCGGCCGAGGTCAACCGCTGGCTTGCCGGCAATCTCGCCGATCTCAACGCGCTCGCCGACAACGAATCGGTCCAGCTGTATGTCGGCTCGATCGACGAGTTCAGCGCCGATCCGGCGCAGCAGGACCAGATCGAGGGCTTCCGCCAGTACCTGCGCAACCTGCTGCAGGTGGCGGCGATGCGCGGCGGGTTTGGCGATGTGGATGAGGATAGCCAGCCCAACTTCAACCAGGCCAAGGTCGGATCCGACGGCATCCTGATCGTGAACAATGAGAGCGCGGTGGTCGCCGCCTCCCCCGACGCACCGCCGTTCGAAGGCGCGTTGAAGGATTTCGCAAATGCCGTCCCGCCGGGCGGATCGGCGACCGGCCCGCTGGTCGTCAATGCGCGCGGCGAACCGACCATGACCTTCGTCGTGCCTCTGTTCGCGGTCCAGTCCGACCAGGCGACCAGCGCCCAGATCGGGCGCATCGTCGGGGTCAAGGGGGTGGCAAAAGAACTGTATCCCTTGTTGCGTCAGCCCGGCGACACCACCCAGTCGGCGACGACGGTCCTGCTGACCAAGGCCGGAGACAAGGTCGCCTATCTTTCGCCGATCGAGCGGCCGGGGCAGATGACGGGGCCGCTCGGCCTCATGATGGAAATGTCGACGCCCAACCTGGACGCCGCCTATGCCGTGACGGTGGGCAACGGCTTCGCCGCCGACAAGAGGGATTCCAGCGGAAACCGGGTGGTGCTGGCAGCGCGCGCGATCACCGGCGCGCCGTGGGTACTGATGCACACCGTCAACTACGACGAGGCCTTGGGCGCGGCCGACACCAGGTTCCGCGCCCTCACGGTCATGCTCGGTCTCGCGCTGCTGGTGATCGCGATCGCCATCGTCGCGGTGTGGCGTCACGGCTCCTCCCGCCGCGCATCCGAGGCGGCGACGCGCGCCCAGGTCCTCGCCCAGCAGTTCGAGGCGCAGAAGGACCTGCTGCAGCTTGTCACCGACAGCCAGCCGACCAGCATCTTCATCCTGGACAACCAGCACCGTTATCGCTTCGCCAACGCCCAGGCCAGCGCGGGCGCGGGCATCACGCCGGCCGAGATGCTGAACAAGGAGATCGCCGCGGTGCTGGGTCCCGCCAGCGCGAAACGCTATCTGGACCTGAATGAGCAGGCGCTGAAGGCGGGCGCCGCCATCAATAACGTCGCCCGCCTCGAGGCCGAGGGCGGCCGCAAGGTGCTGCAATCGGAGCATATCCCGCTCAAGGAACGCTCGGGCGCGACCGCCGGCGTGTTGACGGTCGAGCATGACATCACCGACGTGGTGACGGAACGCGAGAAGCGGGCGCGCACCCTGCAGAATCTCGTCAAGACCCTGGTCGGCGTGGTGGACCGGCGCGATCCATTCGCCGCCAACCATTCAACACGGGTCGCGCGGGTGGCGCGCGCGGTGGCACGCGAGATGGGCCTCACCGAGACCGACATGGACACCGCGGAGATCGCGGCAAACCTGCTCAATCTCGGCAAGATCATGATCCCGCCGGAAGTGCTGGCCAAGACCGGCGACCTGACCGAGGAAGAGCGCCGCCTGCTGCGCAACTCGGTGCAGGTCAGCGCCGACATCATCCAGGACATCGAGTTCGACGGCCCGGTGGTCGAGACCTTGCGGCAAGCGCAGGAGCGCTGGGACGGCAGCGGCCAGCCGCGGGGCCTCAAGGGCGAGGATATCCTCATCACCGCGCGCATCATCGGTGTCGCCAACGCCCTGGTCGGCATGATCAGCGATCGCGCCTTCCGCCAGGGCATGTCGATGGATACCGCGATCGAGATCCTGTTCAAGGAAGCCGGCCATGCCTATGACCGTCGGGTGGTGGCGGCTTTGGTCAACTACCTCGACAACCGCGACGGCCGCACCCAGCTTGCCGACGTGACAGCGATCGCGCAGTAGCCGAGGCCTCGCTTCCATTCTCGTAGTTCCCTCCCCCGAACCGGGGCAGGGCAATCGCATATGACGACAGAGAACCACAAAAGGACTTCCCCTCTCCCCTCGCGGGAGAGGGTTGCGCAGGCTTAGCGAGGCATAGCCGAGCTTAGCCGGAGCTGGGTGAGGGGGGCCGCGCCGTCAGGCGCGCAGCGCGCAAGCGCTGAGCATCGCCGATGGCAAACGATCTAGATCGCAGCAGCCTAACGAATATTCTGCTTTGGCCCGCCTGCAACGCATGGCCTTCCACACTGCGCTCTTGCGAGCGCGCGCGGCTCATCGCCGCGCGACCCCTCATCCAACTTCGGCTAGGCTCGGCTTCGCCTCGCCAAGCCTTCGTATCCTTCTCCCGCAAGGGGAGAAGGGGGATTTCTCTGTGGCTCATCTCTTCATATGCGATTGCCCTGCCTTGTGGGGGAAGGGAATTCCTTTGTGAGGGAGAGATGATTGTCACCACGGCAATTCTGGATCGGCGATGCGGGCGAGGCGGCGGCTGGCGGTCAGCGCGACGCCGAGGATCAGGCTGCGGCGGCGGTTGCCGTTGATCGGCTGAAGCGTGCCTTCGCGCCGGATCGAGCCGCCGTGGGCATCGGCGCAGATGAGGCCGACCTCTTCCGGCAGCAGGCCGAGCGGGAAGTCCGGCTCGACCGCGAAATAGAACCGGTCGCAGAATTCCAGATAGTCGCGCCATTTATGATCGGCCGCGAAATCGGCGCGCGAGGACTTGATCTCGACGATCGTCACCTGACCCGCGCCGTCGATGGCGAGGATGTCGGCGCGCCGGCCGTTGCCGAGCGTGTATTCCGCGATCGCCGCGTAGCCGAGGCCCTCCAGGAGCCTGGTCGCGCCGCGCAGGATGCGTGCCGCGGTCGCTGGGAATTCCGGATCAGGATCGGTCATGGAGACATCCTCCAATGATCGCGCCTCCTTCCGCAACCCATGCTCTTGTCGTGGGGGGCGCCCGCCAGTATCAAGGGCCGCGATGGACAATCCGCTGGCCGAGCCCGTGCTTCGCTCCCAGTCCGCCCAGCGGCGTGGCGGCTGGATTCGCCGGAGCTTGCGATGGCTGGGCCGCGCGCTCGCCCTGTTTATCGGAATCAGCGTCGTCGTCGCCGCGCTCTATCGCTTCATCCCGCCGCCCGTGACGCCCTTGATGGTGATCCGGCTCACCGACGGCAACTGGATTTCCAAGGATTGGGACTCGTACGACGACATCTCGCCCAACCTCGCGCGCGCGGTGATCGCGGCCGAGGACAGCGGCTTCTGCGCGCATTGGGGCTTCGACTTCGAAGCGATCGAGAAAGCACTGCGCCACAATGAGAAATCGCGCCGCCTGCGCGGCGGCAGCACGATCAGCAACCAGACCGCCAAGAACACCTTTCTGTGGCCGGGCGACACCAGCCTGACGCGCTATGCCCGCAAGGCGATCGAGCCCTATTTCACCATGCTGATCGAGCTGATGTGGGGCAAGAAGCGGATTCTCGAGGTCTATCTCAACGTGGTGGAATGGGGACCCGGCATCTATGGCGCGGAGGCGGCGGCGCAATATCACTTCCACAAGCCGGCGGCGGCGCTGTCGCGGCGGGAGGCGGCGCTGCTGGCCGCGGTCCTGCCCAACCCGCTGCGCTTCTCCGCCGGCAAGCCCAGCGGCTACATCTCGCGCCGGGCGGGGCAGATCCAGGCCCGGATGAATGACGTGGCCGACCCGACGGGCGATCCCTGCATCCCCAAATGATGCCGCCATCGGCCGGTTGGCATTTTCATAAATCTCACAATT
>Ga0070696_100001804_pt1 | contig 14049 bp, 7 predicted proteins | sample KBSK1253metaG_FD_65474 | JGI IMG/M metagenome (GOLD analysis project Ga0070696, IMG submission 65474) | Corn, switchgrass and miscanthus rhizosphere microbial communities from Kellogg Biological Station, Michigan, USA - KBS K1-25-3 metaG | ecosystem: Host-associated > Plants > Roots >... | reverse complement strand
CGGTGACCCAAGGTTGGGCGGCGGGACTCACCGTCATGCTGCGGTACGAGGAGAGGCAGGCCTTGACGCGGCTCGACGTCAGCCGACGGGCGACGCAGGGTGTTTTTGATTACCTGACTTCCGAGGTATTCGATCGCTTGCAGCAGCCGATCAAGGACTTTTTGCTCAAGACCGCCTGCCTCGAACACATTGCCGTCCCCGTCGCCAGGCAACTGACGGGCAATCCCGCAGCCCGCGAGATCCTCGACGGACTGGTGCGCGGCAACGCGTTCACCTTGCAGCGGCCGGCTTCCGCCACCTACTACTATCATCCGCTGTTCCGGCAGCTGCTTCGCAACCGCGCGGCGGAGCGCTTCAGCATCGCCGAGCAACGGCATGTTTTAGCCGCGGCAGCACGCTGTCTCATCGAGAATCAGGACTCGGAAACGGCCGTCAGTCTGTTGCTGGAGGCCGGCGGCTGGCAGGAGGCCGCGGGGCTCATGCTGCAGTTGGCGCCGGTCCTGGTGCAGCAGGGCCGATTCAAGACCCTGGTGGATTGGATTGAAGCGCTGCCCACGGCGGCGCGGGCGAATTGCGCGTGGCTGTGCTACTGGCATGGCACCGCGCAGTTCGCCATCGCCTTTCCGGCGGCGCGGCCGACATTGGAGCGCGCCTACGAACTTTTCGTCACCGATGAAGATCCGCTGGGGCAGATGCTCGCGGCATCGGCGATCCTGCAGCATCATGGCTACAGCTACGTAGACTTCAGCCCCATGGTTCCATGGATCGCCGTGCTCGAAACCCTCCTCGGCAAGGAGCCGCGGTTCCCTTCACTGAGCGTGGAGCTGCAAATACTCTCGGGCTTTCTGAATGCGGCGGCACAGGTGCATCCGACGATTGCCCGCCTGACGTGGTGCGTAGCTCGGATGAATCAACTCGTTCGGAGCGAAGTCGACCCGCCCAGCCAGGCCACCGCGATCGCCGCACTGCTGCATTTCTACGGTATGTGCGGGAAAACTGCGGAATTTCGCGAGCTGGCGCCGCGCATCACGGCCCTGATGGAGAGGCCCGAGTTCGGTCCGGCGGCGCGTATCACGATTCATTGGATACACGCCTATCACCTCCACTATTGCGGAGACTCGATGCAAGCGCAGTCTCTATTGGACGAAGCATTGATCCTCGCCCAGCATCACAAGCTCGCGGCTTTCGAACTGCGTGTGCGCCTGTCGCGAATGCAATCCACAGATGATCCCGCTCATCTCGATGCGCTGCCCGCCGCGCTCGCCGAACTCGAACCCGCGCTGGCCGCGGCACCGGTAATGGTGCGTGCGCATTCTCAGTATCTGCGGGCCCTGCACGAACTGGCGGGAGGGGATCTGAAGCTCGCGCAGCAATATGCCGATCAGGCCAATGGCGTTTTTCTGAGCGCGAACTGGATCGTGGCACGCGCGATGACGCTGCTGCTCCTCGCGGAAATCAAGTGCGAGCAGAGCCTCTATGGCGACGCCACGGTATTGCTCTCGGATTGCGCACAAAGCGTTCAGGGCCTCGACATCCCGTTCCTCGAGTTCAACAAGCAGCTGGTGGCCGCAGAGATTGCGCGCCGCGGCGGGTCGCACCAGGACTTCATCGACGCACTGCGGCGGGCGCTCGGCCTCGGCAGGCAGCACGGCTACGCCAATTTATTCTATGTACGCGCGCGCCTGTTGCCGCGCTTGCTCCCTTACGCCCTGCAGCACGATATCGAGGTCGAGTATTGCCGATGGCTGATCCGCAAGCGCGGTTTGCATCCACCCGCCCACGATGTCGCTCACTGGCCGTGGCCGATCCGAATTCGCACTTTGGGGCAATTCCGGGTGTTCTTGGACGACGAGCCCCTGGAACACACGGGTAAGTCGCAGCAAAGACCCATGGATCTGCTGAAAGGGATACTGGCGGGGAATGGCGGCGTCGACGTCGGGCGGCTCAAGGAGTGGCTATGGTCGGATCTCGACGGCGATTCGGCCCGCAATGCATTCGACCTCGCGCTGCATCGCCTGCGCAAGCTCCTCAAAGCTCGCGACGCGGTCATCTTGGCGCAGGGGCGCTTGCGTCTGGACACGGATCAGGTCTGGGTGGACGCACATGCGCTCGATGCAATCGCCCGCAGCAACGACCCTGAAGTTGACTACGCAGGCGGCGTGCAGCGCCTCCTGGATCTGTATCGCGGACCCTTTCTCGCCGATGAGGAGCAACCCTGGACGTTCGCAACGCGTGAGCGCCTGCGCAACCAATTCATCCGACTGGTGAGCGAATGGGGAACTTCATTGCAGGCGCGGGGCCGCTGGGACTCGGCCGCGGAGCTCTACCAACGGACTCTGGAGCTCGAACCCCTGGCCGAGAACATCCACCGCGCCGCGATCCAGTGTTTGATCGCACAGGGCCGCGATGCGGAAGCGTTGGCGGCCTATAAACGATGCAAGGAAGTTCTGGCGCGCCTGCTGGGCACCGCACCCTCGCCGCTGACTCACGCCATCTTCGACCGATAGGGCAGTGAGGGCCGCGACGCCAACTCCCGGGCGGCCGCCACGATTTCCGCTTCGCCCGGCAGCACCAGCAGCGCCGCGCCCGCGAGCGGCGTGAACGTGTCGGCACCGACGACCCGCCGCAAGGGCGTGGCGCCGCGGCCGCTCTCGACGATGGCGGTGATCACGCCCTCGCCCACACCGGCACTCTTGCGCCCCTCGTCCAGCACCAGAATGCGCTTGGCGTTCTTCACCTGCGCACTGATGAACGCATCATTGAGCGGCGCCAGCCAGCGCAGGTCGACCACGCGCACCTGCCAGCTCAGTTCCTTTTCGATGGCACGCGCCGCGCGCAGCGCCATCGGCACGCCGTTGCCGAAGGTGATGATCACCAGGTCGTTCGCCGGCTCGTTGTAGACGCGGCCTTCGCCCAGCGCCATCGCCTGATCGGGCGTCGGATAGTGGAACTGCCACTGGCCATCGCCGGGCTCGTACAGATCCTTGGTCATGTACAGCGCGATCGGCTCGAGGAATGCACAGACGCGGCCGTCGACCTTGGCCAGCGCCAACATCGTGCGCAGCATCGTCGCCGCATCGTCGCCGCGGCTGGCGCAGCCGACGACGAGGCCCGGAATGTCGCGCAGCGCCGTGATCGAGTTGTCGTTGTGAAAATGGCCGCCGAAGCCTTTCTGGTAGCCCAGCGATGCCACCCGCATCACGATCGGATTGCGGTACTGGCCGTTGGAGAAGAACTGCAGCGACGCCGCCTCGCCGCGAATCTGGTCGCAGGCGTTATGGAAGTAGGCCAGGTACTGGATCTCCGGCAACGGCAGCAGCCCCATGTTGGCGTAGCCCTGAGCGAGCCCGAGAATCATCGTCTCGTCCAGCGGCGTGTTGAACACGCGGCTGCCCTTGAACGTCTTGTAAAGACCCTTGGTGACCGTGTACACGCCGCCCTTCTGTGCCACGTCCTCGCCGAACAGCAGCGCCTCGGGATACTTGGCCAGCAAATCGTGCAGCGCCTGGTTGATCTGTATCGCCAGATGCCGCGGCGGCAGGCTTTCCGGCAGCTTGGCCTCTGCGCCGAACACCGCCAGACGCTTGTCGGCATAATCGGCACGCTCGGCCTCGGCCCTCACCGCTCCCGGCGTGTACGGTGCCAGCGGCTTCATCACTTCGGCCAGCGAAGTCAGCCGGGGCCGCGCATCGGCCGACTCGGCAGCCGCGAAGCAGCGCCTGCGGATGGTTTCGTAGAGGGTCAGCAAGCCGTCCTTGGAGTACAGGCCCGATTCCAGCGCGATGCCCGCCGAGCGCAGCAGTGGGTCGGTCGCCTCCACGGTGAACAGTTCTTCGATGCTGCGCCACTCGATCTCGAAATCCGAGCCGGCGTGACCCATCAGGCGGGTGGTCATCAGATGCAGAAAAGTCGGCCGGCGAGTGTCCCGGCAATTCTGCACCGCGCGCTGCACCTGCGCATAGCCGCTGCTCAAGTCGAGGCCGTCCGCAAAAAAATAATCGAGATTGGCGCGGTGCTGGAAATTGTGCGCGATCCACCCGGCCGGCGTCTTCACGGAGATGCCGATGCCATTGTCCTCGCACACGAACAAGACCGGTACGGGCAGCCTCTGATACGCCGTCCATGCCGCGGTGTTGAACGCCGTCTGCGCGCTGGCGTGGTTGCTCGACGCATCGCCGAAGGAGCAGATCGTGATGCTGTCGTCAGGGATGGGCAATCGATGACCGATGCGCCGCGCCTGCTCGATCGCCACGGCGGTGCCGAGCGCCTTGGGCAGGTGCGAGGCGATCGTCGAGGTCTGCGGCAACACCCACAACGGCTTGGAACCCCACACCTTGTGGCGGCCGCCGGAGGCCGGATCGTCCTTGCTGGCGGCGAAGCTCAGGGCGGAATCGACCACCGGGTCCATCCCCGGCAGCTTGCGGAAACGCTCGGCCATGAAAGCGCCGGAGCGGTAATGCAGAAATGCCGGGTCGGTGTGCCGGGTCAACCGGGCTACCATCGCATTGCCTTCGTGACCGCTGGAGCCGATCGTGTAGAAGACCTTGTTCTGCACGCGCAGCACGCGCGCCATCAGATCGAGGTGGCGGGAAATCAATTGCGATTCGAGCAGTTCGCGAAAGCCGCGTGCATCCAGCGTGCTCCCCGGCGACACCGGTTCCTCGTCGCGCGGCGCGGCGCGCGTCTCACCCGCCCACGACTGCACGAACTCGGTGAAGTTCTGGTCGACGATCTCGGCACGGTTGAAGCCCTTGTGGCGGGCACTGATGGCAAACGGAAAGGACATGGTGGTTTCAGTCAAGGTGATGTAGGAATCCTACGCGCGCATGGACGACTCGAACCGCAGATGATAACTACAAAGGCCCGGCTGCGCATCCGGGCGGAAGGTGCGCAGCCGGCCGGCGGCGCAGAAGCCTGTACGAACCGGCCCACCACTGGGTGGACCGAAATTCGCGCCGGCTTTCCGATCAATGGATTCGCACATGCTGACGCGCGAGTTCCTGCTGCACGGCCGTGATGTCGAGCTGTTGGAAGGACTCGCCCCTGCGCAGGGATATCGCGGCGGCCACACCCGCGCCCTGCCCGCTCACGGCGCAGCACATCATGTTGCGAACTGCGGCATGCGACACCTTGTCGCCGCCGATACAGCGGCCCGCCACCAGCAGGTTGCCTACCAGCCTCGGCACCAGCGAACGGTAGGGCACGTGAAAATAACGGCCCGTGGTCGGCAGGATCAGAATGCCGTAGCCGTCGATGAACTCCGGGAAAATACCGATCGAGTCTGCGAATCGCGCTTGACCCCTGACATCATCCCCGGTCAGGTTGTAGAGCGCGTCGATCTTGCGCGTATCGCGAATCCCGAGAGTCATGCCGAAGTTGCGCAGCTTCGCCTCTTCGCATCCCGGCATGAATCGACGCAGCGCCTCGACCGCGTAGATGGCCTGGCGCCGCCCTTCAATCTCACCCGCCGTAAGATCATTCGGGTCCGTGCCGTCCAACCCCGGCAGGTGAATGAGGTTGAGGTAGGTCAGATCGCCCTGATCGCTGACCGTGCCCCAAGTGCCGGCGATGGTGGTCAGGTTGGACGGAATCACGCCGGCCTCCACGGCCTGTTTGAAGGGCTTGCGCAAGAAGGGCGAGAAGAGTTGGTCTTCTTTGCCGGTCGTCTCGATGTTCCACTCACCGTTGCCGCGCCAGTCCTTATAGGTCTGCGGATCGGCCTTGACCTGCTCGAGAAAGCGCCGTTTGTTGACGCCCGCCATCGAGAACATCACGGAAGCCGCCATCAATTGTTCCTTCGGCGGCTTGCGAACCGGCGCCCCGGCCCAGGCCGCGATGTCGGCATCGCCGGTCGCGTCGATGACGCGCCGTGCGAGAATCGCCTCGCGGCCGGCTTTGCTCTCGGTAATCACGCCGCGAATGAGACCGTTTTCCATGATCGGCGCCACGCACAGCCGATGCAGCAGCGGCGTGACGCCCGCTTCCAGCACCAGCACGTCGGCGACCCACTTGAACATCTCGGCATCCAGCGCATGACTCAAGGACTGGGGCTCCGGCAGCGCAGCGCCCATGAGCTTGGCGCGTTCCTCGAACTCGATGCCGATGCCTTCGCAGTCCACGGTCGCCTCGTGCCGATACCAGGCGAAGCCCTCGACTCCCACTTGGGTGATATTCCCGCCGAAACAGCCGTTGCGCTCGAGGAGCGCGGTGCGCGCGCCGGCTCGAGCCGACGCCAGAGCCGCCGCGAGCCCGCCCGGCCCGCTGCCCACCACCAGAACATCCGTTTCGAGCACCACGTCGGTCGATCGGGCGGCTTCCGCTATTTTTTTCATGTCGAATCAGGTCCTACGCACCGGTCAATATGCGGCGTGTCGCAAGCGAAGTGCGTTGGTGATCACCGACACGGACGATAGACTCATGGCGAGTGCGGCAATGAGCGGGCTCAACAGCAGCCCGGTGAGAGGATACAGAGCCCCGGCCGCAAGCGGAATACCCAGCGCATTGTAGCCGAACGCAAATCCGAGATTCTGCCGGATATTGCGCACCGTCGATCGGCTCAAGTAAATCGCTCGGGTTATTCCGCCGAGGTCGCCTTTGACGAGCGTCACCTGCGCGCTTTCCATGGCGATGTCGGTTCCCGTGCCCATCGCAATACCCACATCGGCGCGGGCCAGAGCGGGTGCATCGTTGATGCCGTCGCCGGCCATGGCGACACGGCGCCCCCCGCGTTGCAGACGCGCAATTACTTCCGCCTTGTGCGCCGGCTGCACTTCCGCGATGACCTCATCGATGTGCAATCCGTGTCCGACGGCCTCGGCCGTCGTGCGGGCGTCGCCCGTGAGCATCACGATGCGCAATCCTTCACCCTTCAAGGCCGTGAGTGCCGCCGCGGTGCCGTCCTTGATCGGATCGCCCACTGCAATGGCTCCGGCGAGCACGCCGTCCACGGCCAGGAACATCACCGTACCGCCGGTACGTGTCGAGGCGTCGACCTCATTTTGCACCACGCCGACTGCGGCGCCGACGTCCCGCATCAGCGCGAGATTACCCAGTGCAATCGTCCGCGCCCCCTGACGGCCCGTCACCCCGCGGCCGGTCACGGATTGGAAATCGGCGACCTGCGCGAGACTTGCGCCGCGTACGGCGGCACCGTCCACGATCGCGCGGGCCAGCGGATGCTCGCTCGAGCGCTCGAGTCCCGCCGCGAGCGAGAGCACTTCCTGCTCGCTCCATGGCGCAACGGCCAGCACGCGATTCAGCACCGGACGTCCGACCGTGAGTGTTCCGGTCTTGTCCAACACCAAGGTGTCGATCTCGCGCAGCGCCTCGATGGCTGCGGCATCGCGAAACAGCACGCCCAGCTGCGCACCGCGGCCGGTCGCCACCATGATCGAAATGGGTGTCGCCAGGCCCAACGCACAGGGGCAGGCGATAATCAGCACTGCCACGGCGTTGACCATCGCATAGGCCAGGCGCGGTTGGGGGCCGATGAGCCACCAGATCGCAAACGTGAGCAACGCGATGACGATGACGGCCGGGACGAACCAGGTTGCGGCTCGGTCGGCCAGACGCTGCAGTGGTGCGCGCGAGCGCTGCGCCTGCGCCACCAGAGCGACGATTTGCGACAACACGCTATCCTTGCCCACGCGCTCCGTTAGGACCACGAGGGCGCCGGTCTGATTGAGCGTGGCGCCCACGACACGATCGCCGGGCCCCTTCTCGGCGGGCAGAGGTTCGCCCGTGAGCATGGATTCATCCACGGCGGAGCGCCCCTCGATCACGCGCCCATCGGCTGGAATTTTTTCCCCGGGACGCACGCGGACCCGCTCGCCCACCGCCAGCGACTCGAGCGCAACGTCCTCATCGCTGCCATCGGCGCGAATGCGCCGCGCGCGTTTGGGTGCGAGCCCGAGAAGCTCTCGAATGGCGGCGCCGGTGCGTCCGCGCGCGCCAAGCTCGAGCCATTCTCCCAGCAGCACCAGGGTGACGATCGCGGCGGCGACTTCGAAGTAGACGCCGACCATGCCGTGTTGATCGCGCATTGCGGCCGGAAATGCAGCCGGCGCGAACGTGGCCGCAAGGCTGTACGAATAGGCCGCGATCACGCCGAGTCCGATCAACGTGTACATGTTGGGCGAGCGGTTTTTCATGCCGCGCCATCCGCGCCGGTAGTAGTCGGCCCCCGCCCACAGCACGACCGGAGCCGAAAGAAGAATCTCCAGAGCGCGCACGACGCTCGCCGCAGCCGGCGGGAAGCCGAAGCCCGTTGCATGCGAAAGCATCGCAATGGCAACCACGGGCCCGCTCAATGCCGCGCAGATCCAGAACTTTCTCCTGACGGATCGAACGCCGCCGGCATCGTCGGCGACAGTCGGCAGCAACGGTTCGAGGGCCATGCCGCAGATCGGGCAGCTTCCCGGGCCCGGTTGACGCACTTCCGGGTGCATGGGACAGGTATGGATCATGCCGACAGACGCGCCGGACGCGCCGGACGCGCCGGACCCGCCGCCCGCGCCTGGCGGAACGCGCCGCTCGCCGTGTTGGTCGACGTATCTATTGGGCGCAGCGACGAATTTCGCCCGGCAGCCGTCGCAGCAGAACATGAATTCCCGGCCCGCGTGGCCGGCCGCATGGGCCGACTGTTGCCGTACACTCATGCCGCATACCGGATCGATGGGCTGTGGGTTCATAAAGGCTGCTCGCCGCCGAGAGCGTTCAATATCGGGCAATCGGCGGCACGACCGTGTCCGGGACACGCCGTGATGAGCGTCGACAGCCCTTTCCGAATGCGCTTTAGCGCCGCGATTCGCCGGTCGATGTCGGAGAGTTTCGCCTGCGCGGCCCCCTTGACGCGGGATACGTCGCGCTGAGCCGAGATTGCCAGAAGATCGCGCACCTCTTTCAGAGTAAACCCCAACGATTGCGCCCGCCGGATGAATCGAAGCCGCGACAATTCCAACTCGCTATAGCGGCGGTACCCCGACGCCAGCCGGCTTCGCGGCGCCAGCAATCCGCTGCGCTCGTAGTAGCGGACGGTGTCGATGCCGACGCCGGCGCCCGTGGCCAGCGCGCCGATACCAATCGATTTCACGAGTCATACCTCCGGAATTACCGATGCCAGGTTAAACCCTGGAGTATGGTCCAGAGTCAAGCCATGCCGGTGGGCGGCACTCACGTTCGCCTACACGCCGACGGGCCTTAAGTCCTAATGCAAACTCGTCGGAATGGGTGGCTAATAGCAGGCGCGGCCGTGAACCAGCCGCGTTATTTTAAGTGAACTTTCATTTGTACATCGTTGTCTTCCCTCAGACATGTCATGAAAATCGCCATAGTTTTCAATCATGGCGGCTGTCTTGGGCAACCCCCGGTATGATGGCGTCAATATGAGTGCCGTGAATCAGCCGGTTGGTTGGCAGCCTCCCCGCATGGGAGGCGAGCATGCGACTCGAGAGTGGCTCGATGCGCTGGCGAACGGCAGCTGCGACCAGGACACCTTTTTGCATGCAATGCAGCAGCAATTGCGCGCGGACCCGGATGGCAGTTGGGAAGTCTTGTCGCTGCTCGATCAATATTACCGCCGCGGAAAAATCAAACCGGTGGCGTTCCTCGCGATCAAATCCAGCCTCGAGGGTGCAGCCCTCGGCGCCAACGAGGATACCCCGGCGGGCGCGCAGCTCCCCTCTTCGGCGATTGTGACTGCGCCCGTCACCCCGCCCCATGAAACGGCACGGGCATCCGCAACGGCACCTTCGCCCGCACCCGCCGCAGCCGATTCGCGCGCGGCCGCTCGGGACCTGGGCCCCGACGACGTGCTGCGTGGCCGATATCGGATCCTCAGGGTGTTGGGCCGAGGCGGCATGGGCACCGTCTTCGAGGCCATCGATGAATACCGCCTCGATCTGACCACGGATGATCAGCGATTGGCGATCAAGGTGCTGCATACGGCGGTCACCATGCGGGCGGAATCGCTGGTCGAACTACGGCGCGAGTTTCAGCACCTGCAATTGCTGTCGCATCCGAACATCGTGCGCGTGCACGAATTCGACCGCGATGGCGAACTGGCGTTTTTTACCATGGAATTGCTCAGCGGCAGGCCCTTGAGCCGCATACTGATCGCCAGAAATGCGGTGCCGCTGGAGCGCCCACACGCTTCGGCGATCATTTATGACGTCGGCGCCGCTCTCGCCTACGCCCATTCGCGCGGCGTCGTGCATGGCGACCTCAACCCGCAGAATATATTCATCACCAGCGACGGCGAGGTACGCGTTCTGGATTTCGGCGCCTCGCATAAGCTGCTCCATGCAGCTTTGAATCCGGATGATGAATTGCCGCAACGCGCGCCGGTCGCCACTTTGGGCTACGGCAGCTGCCAGGTGCTGGAAGGCAATCCTCCCGATGCACGCGACGATCTGTTTGCCTTTGCCTGCGTGGCCTACTTGCTGTTGACGGGCAAGCAGCCGTTTGGGCAGCGTTCCGCCCTCGAAGCGCGCACGCTTCGCTTGAAGCCGCGGCGCCCTGCGGCACTCAACGGCCGTCAATGGCGGGCACTGCGCGCGGGGCTGCACTGGGACCGGGCGCGCCGTCCCGCGGATGTCCAGGAGTGGTTGCGCCGGCTCGACCTGCACGGCGCCGCGCGCCGCTTACCGGCCTTATCGGCGCTGGTTAGAACTCCGCCTCCCCAGCGGCGGAGATTTGCGTGGGCCGCCGCTCTGATCACGGCCGTCGTACTGGTGCTGGGCGTGGGTTATTGGGCGACGACGGACAATAGACCGCAGGAGCACGGCGCTGCGGCATGGCAGGATGAGGCAAAATCGGCGGTCGCAGGCTCCGGCGCATACATCGCGAACGTGCTGGACAAGGTACGCCGCAGTGCCCGCAATTCGCGGGACGGCGACCTGGCGATCACCGGCGCGGCGCCGCCCGGCGCACAGGTGCCCGAGTCACCCCCGGCGCCGCCCGCGGCCACGCATCACGCAACACCGATCGATCCGGCTGCCGCCTCGCCCACTTCACCTGTGTCCCGCGCGACACACGCCAAGACGAGCGAGCCGGCGGCACCCGCCGCGCGCGCCACCGCGGCGGCCGCGTCCGCCGGCGATAAATCGAATTCCGCCGGCAGACCATCGCCGGCGCGAATCGAATTGGCCGCGGACACGATCGACGTGCCGGCCGGCGAACCCGCGGCGCAGATCGCCGTCATGCGCAGAGGCAGCGTTCACGGCGACGTGAGTTTTTCGTGGTGGACCGAATCCGGCACCGCGAAGCCGGGGGTGGATTTTGCGGCCGTCGCACCCCGCGTCGAGCACATCGAAGATCGCAGCAAGGGCGCGACCTTGAGCGTACCTGTCGTATCGAGTTCATTACGCAGCCGTCCCAAGAGTTTTTACGTGGTGATCGACCAGCCCGGCGACAACGCGGTGCTCGGTGCGCGAACCCTCACCATGGTGACGCTGCAGCCCTCGGACTGAATTGATGGCCATCGGCGGCGCGGGCGGCTAGAGGCCGCCCTCCCCGTTCATTTGTCCGAACAAGAACAGCCGCGCCTTGTCCCAATCGCGCTGCACCGTGCGCACCGCGACCCCACGCATCGCCGCGATGTCGCCGAAGGAAAATCCGCAGAAATATTTGAGATCCACCACTTCGGCGAGCCGCTCGTCGTGCACCGCCAGCTCATCGAGCGCCTCGGATAACCGCAGCAGTGTTATCGGGTCGGCGCCGAACTCTGGGTTCTGCTCCGCCAACTGACTGTCGAGATGGGTGATTTCGAAATCACCGCCGCGCTTCTGCGCACGGCGCTGACGCGCGAAGTCGATGATCAGTCCGCGCATCACGCGCGAGGCGTATCCCATGAACCGGCCGCGATCGGGAAACACCGCGTGGCCTTCGGCAATTCCGAGATAGGTCTCATGCAGTAGCGTCGTCGGGCTGATGGGCGCGCCGGAGCCGCCCTGCAGCTGGCGCTGCGCGAGCCGGTGCAGCTCGGCGTACAGCGCCGCAAACAGCCTCTCCTTGGCACGCGGCGCACCCGCCTCGGCCTCGGTCATGAGCGGCGCCAGAGCGTTGGTCCCCATCGCGCGCAGCATATACGCGAATTATTTTGGGCGCATGTCAGGTTTGGCTCGGAGATTTCGATTTATTCGGTAGAAAGCCCAAATCCGGAGCCCGGCATGAAGAATATGACAAAGAAGATGAACGCCTTTGCGTCGGCCGGCCATGTATTGCTGGCCTGGTGCGCTGTTTTCGGCGCCGCGATTCCCGCCCTCGCCGATCCAGGACCGGCCGTCCCCGGCATGACCTTCGGCATGGACGCTGCGGGCGTAATGGGCACGTATAAGATCGACGGCCCCATGGACACCGGCAACGAATTCTTCCAAGTCCTTGGCACCAACGGCCGCAGTTGCTCCACATGTCACGTCGCCGCAGAGGCCATGAGCTTTACGCCCGATCATGCACGTCGCCTCTATGATCAAACGCGGGGCGCGGATCCGCTTTTCGCCAGTGTCGACGGCGCCAATTGCGGCAGCGTCCTGCCCCATGATCGCGCCGGCCACAGCCTGCTGCTCGCGAGCGGACTGATCCGCATCGCGACGCCGGTACCGGTGAACGCGGAGTTCTCCATTTCCGTGGTCCATGATCCCTACGGCTGCGCGCTGCAAGTCGATCCGAAGACCCAGCTGCTGACCGCGTCGGTATATCGTCGTCCGTTGCCGGCGGCGAATCTTTCGTTCCTGAGCGCGGTCATGTTCGACGGCCGGGAAACGATCGTCCCGCTGACCAGCGCCGCGACCCTCGATGCCAATCTCCGCACCGATCTCGTGCATCAAGCCATGGATGCCACCCTGGGCCATGCGCAGGCGGAGGCGGCGCCGACCGACGCGCAGCTCAATGCAATCGTCGACTTCGAACTGGCCATATACTCGGGACAGTTATGGGATAACGATGCCGGCCTGTTGAGCAGCAACGGCGGCAAGGGCGGTCCCATCAATCTTGCCGGCCAGCTCTACTATCCCGGTATCAACGACACGCTGGGTGCGGATCCCAACGGCACCGCCTTCTCGCCGGTGACCATGACCATGTACTCGGGGTGGGAGAAATCCTCGAATGATCGCCGCGACCGCGGCGGCTATCGCGTCAATGAACGCGCCGAGCGAGCGCGCGCTGCTATCGCGGCGGGTGAGAAACTGTTCAACAGCGCTCCGATGACGATCAGCAACGTGCGCGGCCTGAACGACAATGCCGCGCTACGCCATCCATCGAAATTCGCCGGCACCTGCGCGACCTGCCATGACTCGCCGAATGTCGGCCACCATTCGTTGCCGCTGCCGCTCGACATCGGGACGGGTCACACGTCGAATGCAAACTTCGAATCGGACCCGATAATCGCCGCTGCCGTACGGGAATTGAGCATGCCCGACCTGCCGGTGTTTCTGATTGCCGGCTGCCCGAATCCCTTCAATGCCGGGCAGACCGAATCTTTCTACACCACCGACCCCGGCCGTGCGCTGATCACCGGACACTGCGCCGACTTCAATCGCATGAAGGGGCCCATTTTGCGCGGCCTTGCGGCGCGCGCGCCTTACTTCCACAACGGCGCGGCAGCCAACCTGCGGGAACTGGTGAATTTCTACGATCGGCGCTTCCAGATGGCGCTGACGGAGAGGCAGAAACAAGAACTCGTCGCGTTCCTAAATACGCTTTGAATAGAGCGACGCGTAAGCCGCGCGCAGGGCATTTTTCTGGACCTTGCCCATGGCATTTCGCGGCAGCTCATCGACCAGAATTATGCGCTTCGGGATCTTGTAGCCGGCCAGCCGTATCCGCGCGGACTCGATGATGGCGGCCTCCGATAACGCCGCACCGGACTGCGGCACCACTGCCGCGGTGACGCCTTCGCCGAAATCCGGGTGTGGAACGCCGAACACGGCGCTTTCCAGCACGCCGGGCAGCGCGTCCAACGCCGCCTCCACCTCCTTTGGATAGACGTTGAAGCCGCCGCTGATCACGAGATCCTTGGCGCGGCCCACGATATGCACATAGCCCTCGCCATCG